>JAABUS010003954.1_pt1 | contig 22591 bp, 29 predicted proteins | sample 5560161 | NCBI WGS metagenome assembly JAABUS01 (sample SAMN10711885, study PRJNA513376) | rock metagenome | isolation source: Antarctica rocks | place: Antarctica: Victoria Land, Trio Nunatak nord | collected 2016-01-04
CTCAAGAATGACTGCGTTCTCTTTCAGTATCTCAACGTCGATGACGTGATGTCTCTATGAACTATGTAGATTCACTTTCGCTCAGCATCTTCATGAATGTAATCTATAGATATGTTCTTGTCTTTGTTGATCATCTTATCAAGATGAGACATCTAGTTCTCACTGTGATCATGAAAGTGAAAGAAGTCACAAACGCATACTACGCTCATGTTTGAAAACATCACGAATTACTTGAGTTCTTTCTGTCAGATCGAGACATTCAGTTCATCTTCGATGTCTGAAATCACTTATGTCAGATGCTTAAGATCGATGCTAAGTTATTCACTGCATATCATTTTCAGACGAATGATCAAACGAAACGCTCTAACGTCATTATGAAACACTATCTTCGTGCGTTCGTTAACTACATGCAGAATGACTGAGCTAAATGAATTTCGAGTGCTGAATTTTCTGCTAATAACGCTTTCTCGACAATCACTCTAGTCTCGTTCTTTCTGACTAATTCAGATCAAAATTCTCGTCTAGAATTCGAATCTTCGAAACCTCTGTCTTCTGACATCTTCGCTCAGTCTCGAGCTAAGCTCATTGATGTCGAGAACTTCACTAAGAAAATGAAAGAACTCATCGAGCACCTTCGCGATGAAATGTTAATCGCTCAAGTCATTTATGAAGTCAATGTCAATCGTTCTCGCCGCTCTTGCCCTCGATACTTTGTCAACGATGAAGTCTGATTAAATGTCAAGAATCTTAACATCGCTCGTTCTACGATCAAGCTAGATGATCATCATGTCGATTCTTTTCGAGTTAAACGTGTATTCGAAAAGAATTCTCTGATTGTCGAGCTCGAACTTTCTGAATTCATGAAGATTCATTCTGTCTTTCATGTCACTCTTCTGAGTCATGTGGCTATCGACCCTCTGCTCGATCAGCGTCAAGAATCTCGCGAGTTCGTTGTCGCTGAAAATGACGAACGAGCTTGATATGTCAATCGTATTCTGAACTCTAAGCTCGATCGACGTTATAGCTCTTCGCTACTCAAGTACTATATCGATTGAAAAGGTTATTTCCCTATCTGGAAATCTTTCAACCTCGTCAACAACTGTCAAATCGCTCTAGAGAAGTTTCATGTCATCAATTCTGCCGTCGTTGAACCTCATGTTCAATCTTGCACGATTTCTCGTTGCCAGTGCAACGACTTCTAGTTCTTGTCTAGACCTCGTCTCGTCTTAGTTACCTAGCCTCGTTCTCGTTTCTCGTTTTCAGTATCTAGTTCTTGATCGTTCAGCATGACAGTAAACTGCTTCAGTTTTCTTTTGTTCTTCGACATTCTCGTTACCGTTATCTCGTCTCGTTCTTCGACCGATCAGCCGCTTCGCAGAAGCTCAGTCTTTAAGGGGAGAGCTACTGTCATGATGCTAGGCTGAAAGCTCGGTCGAGCCGCATGAGAGTCATGTGGCTACATGCTTCTTTCGCGACTGCGCTAGCAGATCTAATTTCCCATGTAATATAGTCGCTTCGAGCTCACTTTGCTTTCTTTTCTTCTTGTCTTTCGTCCTGTACACTACTTGTATCTAGACCTGATTCTATCATAGCTATCATACGTTATATTGATAGTTCTTCAAACCTAGTTCCTGACACCTACCATATTTTCATCATATTCCCCACTATATTTCCTATCATATTTCTCATCAACCTCTCTATCAAATTCCCTACCAAATTGATTGCAAAATTGATTGCAAAAAAAAAATTGGAAAAAAAGAGAAAAAGTATACTATTTTTAGTACATAGTATACTATATTTAGTAACAAAAATCGAGTTCGAGCAACTCAATTCGATTCTGAGTTGAGCTCGAGTTGAGAGAGGTCAACTCAATCTCAATTCGAACTCAGACTTGAGTTGAGTTGACTTTTCTCAACCCAATTCAACCCTAACTCGACGGCAGGCCTAATTCATATCAGTGATAGATCTTCATTCAATTCAACGAGGCAAATAGCTTATCTGACATTAGTGTGAGATGATGAGCTCTTCGATTTGACTATTGCAATGAACACTCGCATTGTTCATGATGATCACATTCTTCGAAGTCGAAAAGAAACTGCATAGAGATAGCACTTCATCTGCTAGTCATCGAAAGAAAGTCTCGTCGTTGAATCAATCTTCACGAATATTGATACAGAATAGATATTCATCTTTCATATAGATCGAAAGAACACTTCAGCAATGCTCTCTCGTTCTGAAGACTTGATAGCGAGCTAATTGATCAATGAAAGCATAGACTTGATGACGTCAGTCTGTGATCTCATTGAATAAAGACTCATTCATGAACACGAGCTGTTCGATCGTCAAACGAAGCATGTTTGCTATTCAATTCAAACGAAGCTCATCGTTTTGTCTGACTTCTACACGCTGTTTGTTGAGATCGTGCCTAGAATCTAACCACACTGCAGCGAGGTAGTGCGTAGCTGAATAGAATGTTTGATCAATAGAGGTAGCTATAACTAGAATATTAAGAATACAGAAGGAATCAAAGAGAGTTCCGAGCTGTATCTATAGTAGGGCAAAACAAAGGGGGCGAAGCAGGTTTGCTCGAGTATCGGAAGCGCTAGGATAGAGTGTTGAGGCTAGGGGTTCAACATGGGCCAAAACCCCTAGGGCTTGTTGGCTAGGAAACCCTATTCAATCCCGACACACTCGTAACACTGTTCTTTTTTATTACTTCAGTCTTTTCTCTTCAGAATTCTTGATATCGTGAATTGATGCACGTTAATGCTTCACTTCTTTCATATGTATCAGATCATCTCTTTCTGCATGATTCACGACTGTTCTTCGAGATAGACTATGAGATCATTTTCAGCTGTCTTAAACATCTTGCGAGAAGTCTTTTTGAGTCGAAACTGAGATCTGAAAGATGAGTGATACATAAAGAGATTCTCTTGAATATTATATACAGCGACAGAGCAACAGTGAATCTCTTCAGCGATTGTCGAAGAAGTTCAATGAAGTAGCAGAAGACGTAGTATTTTGGAGCGAAGGCTTGCAGGAAGTGGTTCCGGCATAGCTAAAAGCGATCAGTAAGCGAGAAGGTCTGAATAGCTTCACTTTTTCACCTATTTGAATGCGATAATAGGTGGTGGGGGGTTAAATGTCGAATGGCTCATACAAAAGGGATCGTGAGGCAGCGCAAAAATGAATGCCAAGGATTCTAAACCTTTCTGCATACGCTAATACCTCGCAAGACAGAGAAAAGCTTGGGAAATCGACCAACACTTTCAACATCGCCCAGCAACCAAACCACGTCTTCCGAAGATTCTCGTCATTTGAGTGGTAGAATGGCGGTTGATGGCTCAATGAAGCCCTTTCTTGTACATTTTCGCTACATGCTTCTAAGCTTCGATAGAAAAGAAGCGCGCGGCGTGGGCAGCAACATGCTCTGGAGAGTTGAAAGAATGCAACGAGAAGGCGAAGGTACAATCTCTGCTTGATTGAGCCCACCGACTCATACTGTGGAACTATGCTGATTATCTCGTCCGGTCGGCGCAGAATCATTGAGCAGATCATCTCTTCACCTGTTGCTCGCCAATATGCATTTATTTTGTGGTGATGTCCTTACTTTTTTGCCGTCACCTAATACAACTGTTCTCTGCCATGCTTTGCTCCATTCTCCCTGTTGGCTGCTCGTCCAATTCCGCCCTACCCGTGTTGCTCAAGAGCCAAACTTGAGCAAGTACCCACCGTCAACAGGCACAATCCCTTGAGATGATGGGGGTGAGAATAGATCGAGAGACGAAACGTAGATTTACTTGGTGTGAGGGGATTCATTGAAGGAACAAGGTAATGGTCGGTAAAGAGCAAGTCCACTTCGGGGTGATGTCAGATGCCATGACGACGGCCAGAGACACTTCCGAAACGATGCTCGACGGTGGCGAACATCACCAAGTTCGGCACAACGTCAATTACAAAACGCGATGGTGTCCCACTTTTCGAGAGTGAAATCTATTCAACGCGGGATTTACGATGTGAAGAGATTACGAACGCTGCATCTCTGGCACGAAGTTTTCTGCTTTGCCTACAGCTACGATATGATACTTCTAGGCACGACTGACTGGGTTGAGAGACGAAGAGGCCGATACACCTGATTAAATGCTATTTCAAGTTTAGATATGAAAGAAAACGTAGAAAAGCCATGTTCCAGCACGGACAGTCGTACATTCATTTGATCGGCATGCAAGGTTCGCTGACTTCGATGTCAAAGATGAGTCAACTTTTCAGGCCAACGTTTATCAATATTTCGAGTGTTTGAGCAGCAATTTCAGAATCGATGACTTGCCGGGTGAGGCAGCCCCACACAACATGCTCTCCTGAACTACAGCACGCGCTCTCCAGCAAGAGCTTGGCAATTCTCTGATCCCCTTGAGCAACAGTCTGTAACAGCGAAGCCTGTTCATTCGTAGTCTTGAAATTGACGTTGACTGAGATTTTCGACAGTGGTATTAATTCCAACATCGAATCCTCTTCTCATGCAGCGGCTTGAGATACCATCCTTTCTTCAACCTCAGCCCCATCATGCTGCAGTACCTGTGCCAATGACAAACTCACGCCCGAGGTAGCTAGATATAGCATGAAGTCAGCTCTCACTGAATTGGCGTTGATATCAGCCGACTTCTCTGAAAGTAACTGCCCGGTTGAATGATGTTTCATCAAAGTAGCTTGAGAAAGTGAGATCTCTTCTTTTGGCGACTCGAGATCGAAATTGACAGGCTTCGCTAGTAAATTCTGGACTATCCGATGTTGGCCTCTAGATCATGCGATATGTCATGCAGTATATTTCACAAGAGCAATGTTGAAATCAGAACTATTCTTGATCAGAAATGTGATCATCGACGTGTCTTCTCTTCGAATCGAGTGATCGAGTACCATTGTCTCAATTTCGTCTTTTTATTTTCAAATCGACATCAATCATTACGACGAGTCGAGCAATCGACTGATCATCCTTCAGTGCAGCTTCGAAAAATCCCTCTATCTCTGATTGTGAGAATTTAATGAGGGAAAACTCTGAATCAAGACAGGAAGAAGTCTTGGTTTCATTCTCGATTAACAGCATCAATTCTCTTGCTCTTCATCTTCATCACGATCTTACTGCTCACAGTCTCATTCGTCTTCTCATTTCGGGATTGTTTCTCTGTATCTGCCTCAAAATTCGTTGGTTGTCGCACAATGCTGTGGTTTCATGAACAGGCATCATGTGGTCGGGAAGACTGTCAAGTCATGTTGTTTCACACCTCTGTCAAGCCAAATCTGCACCGGCAGGGGAAACTGTAGAATGTTGATGATGGAGTCGGAAGTGATGAGCAGGCGATGGTTATGAGCGTCGCGCTGTTGGTACGGAAGTAGAGAGGTCATGATCGCAATTCAAAATACTCGACGTCGAAAATGTGCAGTTCTTTGTCGACGATGATTCTGAGGCTATGACTTGTCTGTTATCGAAGTAAAGTTCTTGCCGTTGAACCTTCTGTAGTGCGATAGGGAGTGTAAGGTGGAGTGCTCGTAGCTCATCTATTACTGTTGCCAGCTATTCGAAGCTGCTGTCTGTCAGCTCCCTGCAACGACATCTTTGATCAATGTTCCTTATGAAGCTGCGATCATGTCGTTCGGCTTGCACGTGAGTGGGAAACATCGCAGGCAGAAGCCTGCGCTTCAAGGTACTGTACCTACTCAGAGTTCCACGAGGGGTAGTTCTAACGTGACCTGTAAGGCTGACTCCCGAGCGCGCAGTTCCACTCACAGAGCTCATCGGCTTTCTCTGCTTGCCTCTGCATGTTCGTACGTTGATCGCTCTTTTGCGAATCCTCGTCCTTAGGTGTCTACTTTGCTGGCCAGGCTCTATAGAACGGATCTTCACGAAGTTCATTCCGTTTTCAATTTTCATTCCTGCGAACAATTGTCAGAAAATTGTTTATTCGCTTCTTAGGGACCGGATGAAAGGAAATGTACGGTATTGTAACATCTGCAATGATTGAGCCGACCGAATAATGGAACTTGAGTAAGGTGGTTGTCTTTGTCTTCTACTGCATACCGCAACCATCTCTTTGATTATGCGAGCTGCTGAATAGCTGCTTGCATCTCAAAGACAGTATATTTTTGCACCGTCTACTTGAGATTTATGGCTCGATTTATCATACCGGAAATGGAACTTGACCATGATCGTAAGGTGCTTGTCTTTGTTTTCTACTCCATGCCGCGACTATCTCTTGGTACAAGCGATGTTTGCAGTGATTTGAACATGCGAGCTGCTGAATGGCTGCTTGCATCTCGAAGACCGTATATGTTAACATCATCTACTTGAGATAAATTGCTCGATCCATCATCTTTAAGTAGTCAACGTTCTGAGAGTTTAGCAGTCGATCCTGGTAACAAAATTCTTTTCTTGTTTACTTGGTAGCACACGCAAGCCTTCTGACGAAGAAGCAGCCTGTCAGACACCATGGCTATCAAGTAGGTCGACCGTCTGACTACATCCTTGCTTGAATGTGCTTTCAAACTACCTTCATCGTAGGATCTGCTAACGCACGGCAGGAAGATGGACGTCCCGGCGAGCAAGTCTATCAAGTTGGTTGGGCGATGGGCGATGGGATCGATGTTCTTTTGTGAGCACTACAGTTCTCCCGATATGGTACCAAGCGATGCTGTGATACAATGGGCGGATAATGGCGCCATTCTATGCCTTCGACCACAAGATCCAGCCTTGACTTCTGAGATCGTCGGATGGGCACAAGCTGGTAAACTTGTGTCAACCACATCTTACGGCATTTGGCATATCACCCCTGAAACGTACGTCAAGGTCGTCAGCTGGCAGGAAGGCGCTCAGCTCGAAGGTCGTACCGTCAAATTCATCAATGATAAACACCCTGAGATTCCCACAACCCGGGTTATCTATGAGTGGATCGATCCCACCTGGACCCGAACTTTTATGATCATGAAACGTGCATGAGGAGTGCTGATGGCTGAAGCATTGGTCTATATGGATGACAGCCAGGTCAAAGACGTCGCGGATCAGGTTGCAGCTCATGTTAAAACACTGACACAGCATACCTCTAATATGCTGGAAACGCTTGATCAACATGACGTTCAAGAAACTAGACTTGTCGGATGGTTCCCGCTCAAAGACGTCCCACACAGCGAATCTTGGAAGCAGTTCCAATGGCCTCGGTTTTCGCAGGAAGGATTCAAGACACATCTGAAAGAAAGTTTCAACATGACATTGATCTTCGACTCTGGACCTGAATTCGTCCTTTACAACTTCAAGCTCACGACCCGTAATATTTTTGTTTATCCTTCATTACCTGGCGAAAAAGGTCGGCTAGCAGAGATCATAAACTGGGATTTTACAGCATACTGGCCCCGCTACTGGGTGGCCACTTGTCCAAATTCAGACGGAGCGTTTATCATAGATATCACAGACTACGGATCAAAGCTCGACGTGCGCTGGCCTCAGTTTCTTAGGAAGGCACTTATGCAATTAGGATTTGAGAATGTCGGGGCGTGGTGGGATTCTTATCGATTTAGCTTCGAAGACTTGAGATCTGAACGAGCAGGTAAGGAATATCGCGATTGGGTGGCGGTTGTTAGAGAGGAGAGCATCAGATTGAACAACTTGAGATTGAGGAACCAGTCTGAATCCTCATCTTGATTTGAATCTGTAACTGTTCGCGGGGTGTATTATGCTCAATCTCAGCTATGCGAATAATAATAATAATAATACGCTTATTGACTTTGCATATTCAACGATTACCATAATCCAGATACTGTGATCACACTCTTCACACGGACTACCCTGTCTTGGTTCACTGACCTCCTCGCCAACTCCATTCTGCATCATGCCCGATGCGTTCTCTCTTCATATTCCCAATCCCAGGCTTCACCATGTCTGGGGCCTTCGTCCCCAAGCGGCCAGCCGAAGATGATGCGTCGGGAATGAAGGACAGGTGGCTGGTGATCGATAGCGTGCCTGAGGCAATTCGCTTCAGGGGTTTGTTACAACGTTCACATCTTTTCAAGTGCCATGGGTTGTTGTAGTGACAATTCAGACAGCAGGTTTTTATTTGCGGGTGTGTCTTCGGGGGCGGGGAATGGCATGGCGTCTGAGTGAGTAGGATACAGCGCAGCGGTTGTACGGCTCGAGCTGGCTGGTGGAAGAAAGGAAGAAAGAGGGTAGGTAGATGGCGTATGTTGAATGCTTAGGGGAATTCAGTAGCGAAAAGTACACAGTGAGGGATCCTATCGAAAGTTATATATCGCGCTCAACACTCTATTACTATGCCCCGTGTAACATATTCGCCTTTAACATATTAGGACCCAGACAGCTTGAGAACGTGGGACAGGATCGTCAACCATGACTCTTGGCGGGAAACGCATGTCTCAGGACAAAGCTCTTTGTTGCCCAAGCCGCGTGTTGTCGCCAACCTCTTTGTGCTCGGTCCGGCCCCGAAACCGGCTCTAATCAGTGCTCGACTCGCGCAAACAATGGATGCGCGACGCAGGCTGGTGTTGCAGAGACACGCAGCCGCTACCTCGTTGACCGCAGGGCTGCGTGTTGTGTCTTCCGCGATGGACGGCTGGAAGATCTGTGCTGGTGAGACGGGCACGGGACTAGGCTGCTGAGCGGTCGATCACAGAGTGATTATGCGGTGGCAACTTTTGAGGCTCGGTAAGAGGTATTCCGAAGAATAAGTAGGTAGTGCGCAGACACGGGAGAAATTGGCGGATCGTGATGCGAAAGAGCTTATGGTAAGCAAGAGGGAGCTCGAGCCTTCTGGTGGGAAAGAGATCATCTGACGTAGAGGTTGAAAGGAGCTGGCAAGATTGAGAAGAGGGGAAGCGACGTTAAAGATTTGGAAAAGTGAGGCGAAGAGAGGGGTTAAGAGGCCCAGGAAGCAGCGAGGACGAGTTGGGTGCGTTGCAGCGATGGGAATTATCTAAGGATGAGTGAAGGAGGCGTGATAAGAGGCCAAAATAAGATATGCGGCCAAATATCAGTGGAGAAAGAATATCAGTGACTGTATCATCTATTCGACGACTGAAACTAACCATGTTTGTGGAACAAGCTGCAGAACTGAGATGAACGAGAAATCTAAAGTGTAATGATTTCTGGTAAGTAAGAAACTTACCTCTAATTAAAATAAATAGAATGACCTTTGGTCGCGTCATGGTCACTCGCGATGCGTTTCGAGGGTGAGGCCGGGACACATTCACGACATCTTGGCGTTCGCTCGGTTCAAACTGCTTATCCGCAAACCTGCTTATTTTCAGTTGTGACGTGGTTGAAAAAGACTATGCTGCGAAGAGTGTAGAGAATATATGTTGAAAGTATCTAGATTACAGGATTTGCCTTGGCTTTTTTCATCGAGCTTCATCTGACACTGTTTTACATTACTCGCATATTTCTCAGTACTTGCAAGATGGACATTCATTTTGATCCCCCAAAGTGAGCCAGCGGAGCCGGCAACGACGCCGATGAGCCCTTTCTCGACGATGCTGATCTCTGTAACTCAAGCGCTTCCTCGTCGACGCTTGAAAAGGCCCCGGTCGGATAGCTTCTAGCGCTGTCGAAGCCCGTGCTAGCTTTTTGGCTATTACTCTTGTCGAATTGCTTATATCGGTCCCAGCTGAGGTAGCGAACCGTGCCCTTTCTTGTTTTGTTGCCAAGCAATGTGCGATATGGTGGCAGAGAAGCCACGATTACCGCCATGGAAACCTCCATACTTGACCACAAGCAACACCCGAAAAGGTCCTCGAGACGAGGGACTCAACGGTGCGGAGAATGTCAAATACAACAACCACGAGATCGAGACAAAAGACACCAGCGAGACCAGCCTTCTGGCCCTTGCGCATTTGCAAACCTAATAACATGTATATTGGTAAGGCCATAACTAGGCAGGTTTGATGTTAGTTCGCATACTTGTATAGATTGGCTTCAAGTCATACCAGCAAGATCTGTTAGCACATTAAGAGCACATCAGTACTTGTATGTAGCTCTTACGGCATGCTGAGTAGTCGGCGAAGCGCACTTTTCTGTAAACTTCAGTTCCGGGAAGCAATTCTACTATTCTGAGAAGAACCACCTACGGAAACTGTAAAGGTCACTCGCAGACCCACAGAGGGTCAGAGTGGTTCCAACACAAACCCAGAAACTGGCGAAAGTAAGACTCACAACTACCCACCACATCCGAAGAAACGTTCGAGACACGTCAAACAAGATGCGGTAGAGGATCAGAAAGGTAACTTTGACCGTCCACAGAACAAAGAAAACCAAAAGTGTAACAGCTACTCTGCATTGCAAGTATTCACGATAGAACGCATCGTTGAGCGGTGGTGCTTTCTCTTTCTTCATTTGTATCCTCGCAATTCGTTGGGAGTACGGGAACCCTTTGGCGGTGTAGGCGATGGCAAGACAAACAAGGAAGACCAAGGAGAGCAGGTGGGAAGCATCGTCCCAAAGGAGCCGCTTTTTATTGGCATATCGGATGGCGAATCGCCCGATCGATAGTATCGTTGCGACAGAGGTAAGCGTCCAGAGTATCGCCTATGATGATCTTAGCAGTCATTTCTTCCCAACTCAGTAACAGTCAAAACCGACGTGCAGCCCGCCAATAGGGACTGTATTGTACATGGTGGGATAGTTTTCTTGGTATGTTGAGCAGATGTTTTAAGCAGATAGACAAGGAAATCAACTTTCAAGGCTGTTACGCAGGATTACAGGCATATGTATCAAGGCAACATACATCGACTCATTCGTGCAATGCCGTCAGGAGGCTGTGGGTAAAACGGCGTGAATGGGTTTTGATGTGGGGTTCGATACCGCAGATCGTATTTGGATGATTCCTATTGGAACAAACCATCATTCATTGCTGGTGGCTGAAGCCCAGGCACCTAGGATCCTGTCAGCATGGAAACACACTTTATACGCAGATGTCAGCAGGGACAGGTACATGTATTCCGTACGACGGTACGGGTTGCGGGTTCAGCAAAGTGATGAGAGTCACGTCGTAGATAATTCCTTGTCTGGTCCAATATATATATTAGTACAAGCGGAAGGGATAACTCATAGCACAGAGTAGAGTTTCTGCGCATTCCAAAGAGTGCCGAACTTTATGGAGTGACTCACAATCTCAACCATGTAGATATTGCAGTGCAAGTAGTTCTGGAAGGAGGAAGTCGGCAGGTACATGCTACAACCACCAGGTTTTTTCAGCTGTGACGGATAGCTGCCGTATCGATATGCAGAGGTGGCAAGATCGGTGGATGATTGGCCCAACCTGTTTTTCTCGCGGCGTAGGAAAACCGTAAACCGTAGCTGCATTTCGAATAGATTAATATATCAGATCCATCAACCATCCAACTTCGAACGTTACCTTAGACAGTGCTGACATTAGCGGCATGGACATCTGATGTATATTTGCCGAACGTTACAAAGTTACAAGAATAGATACTTCGTTTCCTGCGTTGAAGTCGTGAATCCACACCGGCGGCAGTCCACGCGTTACAGTACGCGAGCGTCAGCTGTAGAGAGAGATTCCTATCTATCCGGTCTATATAACAACGTGCATTCGTCTCACACATTGCAAAAAGCAACCAGTCTCGAAGTACAAACCATGTCAAGTCCACACACCGCTACAGAACGGTCTCCTCTTCTTGGACGAGACCACCGGCAGCGTCAAACTGACGACTCAGCGACAACCAGTGCTGTAACTCCAGCTCCGAGCGGGGTCAAAGCAACCGACAATGGGTCGGCCCCAAATGATAATGCCAACGAAGCCGATGTCGAGAGACGCGGAGAGCCTAGTGAAGAAGATGATCCTGACACTTTGAGGACAGCGAGAAGCCTTAAATACATTCTACCAGTGCTGGGTGTCGGAGTACGGTCTCTGGGATTGGAACAACACGATTGTAGAAAAGCTGATGGACATAGATACTTCTGGCATTTTTGGACCAGTCGATTGTATTTGCCATTAATGGAAATATCGGTAGTGATCTACATGCCTTGGAAAATGTTTCCTGGATAGCAACTGGGTATGATGTGATCTCTGTGAGGTGACATAGTACCTGAAACTACATAGATATTTCCTCTCCATGACATGCTCTCAGCCATTGTACGGTAAGCTCAGCGATATCTTCGGACGCAAGCCATGTCTGTTGTTTGCCTACAGTCTATTCGGACTCGGCTCTCTTGGCTGTGGATTGGCCCACACAATGACCGCTTTAATAGCGTCGAGGGTGAGCTTTCCTATGTGCTCAAACTGCAGAGTGAAGTACCTGATTAGTGCAGGTTGTTCAAGGCATTGGAGGAGGCGGTATGAGCATCGTTGTGACCGTACTCCTGTCCGACTTTATTCCAACGAGAGAGAGAGGCACATGGCAGGGCTATCTCAACCTCATTGGTGCTCTTGGATCCACTTCTGGCGCGCCCCTTGGTACTAGCCTCCCTGGGTCTCGTTGTGGGAATGGACGCTGATATCAGAAATAAAGGAGGTATCATAGTCCAGAACACTAGCTGGAGATGGTAAGCCAATAACGCCCCGATCAGAGGTTGTGTATCAACCTGAATCACAGGGCATTTCTCGGCCAGGTGCCCCTGTGCCTGCTCGCAATAATTGCTGTGGGATTCTTCCTCCACCTCCCCAAGCGTCAAGATGATTTAGCTTGGACGAAACAACTTCAACGCATTGATTTCCTGGGAGCTGTTCTGCTGGTAGCTACGGTGTTTGCCCTCCTATTCGGCCTTGATCGCGGTATCAACGTCTCCTGGAGAAGTCCCTATGCCATCGCCTTTACTTGCGCCACTCTCCCGTTGATTGCCGGCTTCCTCCTGGTGGAAACCAAATTTGCCACAGAGCCATTCACCCCTGGCCATATCATGTTCAACAGAGCACTGTTTGTATGCTATGCCTGCAACTTCTTTGGCTATGCAGCATTCACGGCTTTTGGGTTCTACATCCCCTTGTTCCTCCAGGTCGTCTTGCAGATGAGTCCAGCGCAATCCGGTGCTAGCATGATACCCCTGGCCATCTCTTCTGTAGTGGGAACGCTTCTGGGAGGCATCATCATCAAGAGGACGGGGAAATTTTACTGGCTTGGTGTATGCGCCGGAATAACCGGCACACTAGGATCACTGCCAATTGCTTGGGCTGCAGGGCAGGGTCGGGGTTCTCTGCCAGGTATCTATAGTGGCTCCATCGTCAGTTTCATACCACAGGGTATGGTGGTTACTGCGTCTTTGATAGCGATATGTGAGCGATTGACGAGCACTCTCATAGGCTGCCACTGACAGATACAAGTGTCCAATGTCTCTTCTGAAGACCAAGCAATTGCAACCGCATGCTCTTTCCTCTCCAGGTCTCTGGGCTCAGCAGTAGGCGTATCCTTGTGCGGAATCCTTATCCACCGCGTTCTTGACACTGAGCTCCACCTACACCTCAAAGGCCAAGAAGCGGATCACATCATAGAGAGGATCCGGCAAAGTATCGGGTATATTCAAGAATATCCAGAAGAGATACGCATTGTTATTCGAGAGTGCTATGGCATAGCCATTCAGGCTGGCTTTGCATTCTGTTCCTGTGCTCTCGCTGCAGCAGCATTTAGCGTGTTCTGGTGGAGAGCGAAGAGACTGGGCCACTAACGTTGAGAAGTAGCATGAGGTTGTTATATAGCGCTGCTACTGCTGATGGGTACAACCTAACAAACTAAGGCACCACAGACCTGTCAGCTACCTCCACCGTGTAATAGTGCCCTGCAAACTAGAAACAAGAGCACACAGACCAACAAATAGACATTACCAGGACTCATATTCTCGATCCCCGGCGATGCATAATCCTTATTCGCAACCAACGCCAATGACTTTGCTCCAAGCCAGCTTCGGAGTTGGTGGAGTGTAGGTGAGTCACAGGTGAGTGAGTAATCATGCAACCATTCAAATGCCGAAAGACCGAGCGACTCCATGCCAAGTGAAAAGTGAATGCGATCTCGATATAGAAATCACTCATTGCTTCTTTTTCTGTATCGTAAACCCTTCTTCATGATATAGGTATATCTCTATTCACATATTATCTCTAGAATAATATGGCGGAAATCGCATTTCCTTCGCTCAGCACCACGACGCGATTGCCAAACGGCACAACATACAGCTATATCCATTCTAAACCATCCTACCAAAAGCCTTATATTTTGTTTCTTCATGGCTTTCCGAGTTCCTCGTACGACTGGAGGCATCAGATCAGTTACTTCTCCAAACTCGGGTATGGAATCATCGCGCCTGATCTGCTAGGTTACGGAGGTACCGACAAGCCCGAGATGTTGGAAGCTTACCGCATGAAGAAGATGAGCGAGGAGGTAGTGGGTATCCTCGATGCTCAGAAAGTCGGTAAGGTCCTGGCTGTTGCACATGATTTGTGAGTATCAATCCCTGTGGCATGAAAGAAAGAGCTGATGTGAATCTGGCTCGTAGCGGGTCCTTCCTGATGTCTCGGCTCGCAAACTACTTCCCCGAGCGATTCATCAGCTTTGCATTCTTGGACGTAGCTTATCAAGCGCCCTCTGGCCCTTTTTCCGTGGAGGCGATTAACGAGATTACCGAGAAGACGTGTGGCTATCCTATCTTTGGGTACTGGTATTTCTTCAACGATCCTGACGCTGCGGATATGATGAATCGTGATGTAAGCAGCAGTCTCACTGTACCATTAGAAAACATTGTTCATCATCGTCCCCCATCATTGTCTGGGCTTTTATATCTTGCTAATGGTTGTACCCAACAAAGGCCAAATGCACGGACTCTGTGACGTATTGTCCAGACCCAGTGTCGCTCAAGGATCGCATGTGCCTCATAGGTGCTGCAAGATCATGGTTTGCAGAAGGCAAAACTTCGGCTCTGGCGTCTTATGTTTCCTCTGAAGAAATTGATATCCATGATCAGATCTTTGCACCCGAGAATGGCGGTTACGGTCCACCTCTTATGTGGTACAAAGCTCAGATGGCGAATGTGAATGTCCACGACGAAGCAACCCTTGCGGCTGAGCAGAGCCACATTAAGCAACCAACTTTGCTCATCACTGCTGCTAATGACTACATCGCTATTCCCTCGATGCAAGAGCAGGGTATGAGACCATATGTCAAGAATCTCAAGGTCGAGAGTGTGGACACGGGTCACTGGCTACAATTGGAGAAGCCAGATGAGGTTAACCAAACGTTGGAGAGATTTTTCAAGGAGATTGCGGCGGCGTAAAGGCGCAGGCGTTCACCGTGGGCTCCAGTGGACTTCGAGCTTATAGTTAGGAGCTGGGGATGCTCCCAACCTTACAGGACTAATTTGATGACGGTGATTGAGAAAAAGGAAACGACGATCAGGAAGATGTGAGGGAAAAGCAGGTAAAAGAAACAAAGATATAAAACAATTATGCAGTTTTACTTTTGACAAGGGCAGCTTTGTTGATAGTGCTGACCAACTTGAGAGCAGCCACACGGTACTCGGTCTGAATTCAAGACGAGGAGTATCATCCTTTACAGTTTCCCCTTCTCTTGGATGCACGACGTGTAGAATTGAAAGTCCACGACATCGGACCAGGCGAAGGATTGGTGCATGCACTTCTGGAGGAAGACTTCCCAGCTTCGAGATATGGTGTTACCTTACTACTCTTGGTTCTTGCATGTTCAAGCACGAGAAAGGTGGGCGATGATACTACTAGTACTGAGATTGGAGCAGCAGGAGCCCATTGGGTTCTGTATTCCACTACCTTTAACCGCGGCTTGGCAGACACGTGCAGACTGACTTTAAGCGGGGAATGCGCTACGGTAGGATACTCGTACTTCCGTACTTCCGTACTGTAAGATAAGATGGCGTCATTTTTTCAATTCCTCAACCCATTCATCCACCAACCTGCCTTTTTCTTTTCTCCTGGCGGGGCAATACGGTAATGGTTCATTAGAAGCATGACTACCTAATACTCCGTACAAGGACTAGAAGAGATTAATCAATCGCGTAGTCGTCATGATGGTCTCTTCTCTTGCCCCCGATACGCCGGTTCTCCGCGGTTCCAATGAAAGAGTGGGGCAGTGGGGCGGTGGGGGTTGCCATGCACCAAAATACCTGGATGAAGGTATTGGGAAGGTACCGTACCTTCCAGGTTACGGTACTCGTAAGGTAAGGTATGTAATGCGTGCTATCCTCTCTTGGTACCTTAGCTCTGCTGATAGCTCCAAGCTTGAAATAGCATCCATCTCATTGGGAATTTTTCCAATGTGGCTCTCATCTGATTCCCTCGACTTTCCTGTGACGTTTCCCTCCGGTCGAAAAGGCTTCTTGATTCCCTTGGCCACGGCGCCCAACCTGAGAGGTCTTACTCTTGAAGCGTCGTCCTCCAGTAGCAGTCGCAGTGAGACAGCATGGCAGCACTGGGACAACATCACGAAGAGAAGGGAGCACACTCGACTTTCCTGCCGCCTTTCGTTGAGGATGCTTCCAGCATCGGTTCTCTCGACAAGGACATCGCCGCAACGATTGTATCTGAGCATGCACAGAGCGTTGATCCCAACGTGGAACGGCGAGTCTTGCGCAAAATCGACCTCTTTCTAATCCCGTGGATGTGGATGGGCTATGGCTTCGTGTATTATGACAAGGCACGTCACCCCATGTGGGAGTGACAAAATGGAGAAGTGGTTGACCGGAGTAGGCAATCTTAGGCAGCGCCGTCCTCTTTGGGATGGCCAAAGACCTTTCTCTCAGCGTTGTCAACACCCATGCGAAACCACCCACAACATCCACAGCAAGATTGAGCTGGGCGACATCGGTCTTCTACTTCGGGATGCTTGCCGGGCTGCTTCCCATGACTCTCACGCTCCAACGGTTCCAATTAGGGAGAGTGCTCGGCGGTGTCGTCATGCTATGGGGATTGATTGCCATGCTCACAGCCGCCGTTACTTCCTTCCGCGGTTTGTACGTTCAGCGCTTTTTCCTCGGTTTCGCCGAGAGCATCATCCCCACAGGCTTCATGTGTATAGTCAGCGGATATTATACGCAAGAGGAGCAATCAATGAGGCAAAGCTTGTGGTTTTCGTCAACTGGGGCCTGGACTGTTATAGGGGGTGCCTTGAACTATGGGTTTGCACAAATTACCGGTGGGACTTTGAAGAGATGGCAATACATCTATCTCTTTGCGGGGGCCCTCACGGTTCTATTTGGAGTCATTTGCTTCGCTATACCCAACTCGGCTGTGACTGCATGGTTCCTATCTACAGAAGAGCGAAGAGTTGCAGTCGAAAGATTAAGAAAAGGGCAAACTGGTGTTCGATGCCAGAAGATCAAGTGGTCGCAAATACAAGAAGGGTTGTTCGATATCAAGGTCTGGCTTGTGGCGCTGATGATGGCTGGAGCGTACGTCCTTTTGAAAAAACCTACAGTGCACCAACTGACAGGCATAGTTATACCGTCAACGGCGCTGTCAGTGGATTCGGTCCATTGATTGTGTCTACATTTGGGTACAGCAAGATCCTGTCCTTCACCTCGTTCCCACACTGAACCGGGTCTTCTTAGCTATACAACCCTCGACTCCATCCTCCTCCAATTTCCTTTGGGAGGCATAGTCTTCATCTTTATTCTCCTCACCGGCTATCTCTCAAGCCGCATCCCCAACATTCGCCTTATACTCATCATCCTCTGCTGCCTCCCTGTTATTGCAGGCTGTGCCATGATTTGGAAGAGCACTTGGTCCCACCATGCCGCCACCCCTGTGGTCGGATATACGATTATTGGATTTTTTGGGCCGGTGGTTAGTCTGATTATTAGTATTGGAATGGCCAACGTGGCAGGGGCGACAAAGAAGAGTTTTACTGCCGCGGCCATATTCATTGCTTACTGTGTCGGTAATGTAGGTTCTGCATCTTCCATTAATTTTATATCGATTTTTACATTTTGTAGATTATCGGACCGCAACTCATCCGTACGCCAACCTTGAAACGTCACTATCCAGAGCTTTGGCTAGGACTCATCATCTGGTACAAGATATATTCATCTCTTTTTACTGTCTCTTTAGTTCAATTCGCTGACACCATAAAAGCTACTGCATCGTCATCGTCCTTGCAATCACCCTCTACTTCGTCCTACGCGCAGAGAACAAGAGGCGAGATGCTCTCGAACTAAATGAAGAAGATCGTGATCGATTGGCGTTCATGGATTTGACGGACAAGGAGAATCCATACTTTCGATACGTGCTATGAGCAGATGGTTCGAAGATGATCTCGGCAGAGCCCAAAATTGCCGGGAAGCAGATGAAAAATGTGCCACTATACACAGGGCAGACTAACAGATACTCTCTGGGAGAAGGAAAGAGATCCCGCACGCCATGACTACGCATTCGAGGTCGAAAATACGCAATGGCCAATCGGAAACACTAATGGAAACAATTATAGCTTGAGAGACTGCTCCAATTGGAAATAAAGAATGGTAGACAGTCTATTGGGAGTGGATAGGATGAAAGAAAACTATATGAAATCTCGGGCACGCTGAGTACTGAAAAACCGAAGGAATGGTTTATTACCCCTTAGCCCTAGAGTGTAATAAACCCGCGATACCCACTCTGATAATTTCCATCACCAGCACCAACCCATAAAACCATACCATTGCACATTTCTCCCTCCCCATACCTCCGTCTCTAGGTAAGCCCCTTTCAGCCTTCCTCATCGAACTTCCTACTCACAACAACTATTATACAGCCCATAAACCCCCTCCCCCCCGGGCTGTTCATTGTGGATATATTCATTCTCTCGTATCCTGCAGGATTATCCTTTTCCCGCCATCCAGTAAAACACGATTGCTAATCGCGGAAGGTCCATTGTCGTTGGAATGCCAGCAGTAGTGTAGCCAAGGCAGTTGAGCGAAGAACATGTTACCGAGAAGTTTTGTTGGGACTGGGTTGTACGAGGATCGCTTTCGAGATTGGAGGAAGAGATTGGCTGCGGTGTTGGGGTGGTGATTAGAGGGGTGGCATCGGTCGACGGATTGGGAGGGAAGATTGGTGGTGTGTTTGAAAAGGGTGCTTGGTTTGGCATTGCTGGCTGTCTTACGGTTTTTCCCCACCCTTTCTCTTAAACTGTTTTTTTTTCTGATTTCATCCTCCCAGCCCTTACCCTCCTCCTCTTGCCATCCTCATTCCGAAGATATTTCTCACTTCCACTTCAATCCTACCAACCCCCTATAATTTGGCCTCGCGTCGGCCTACATATAGATCCCTTTACTCCTTTGAAAACTGTAAGCTACTCCCCCAACCAATTCCATTTTCCCTACTCCCCATTTTACTCTCCATACTCTCCTCCCCTCAGTTCACTAAAATTTCACAAGCAAGGACCTAATTGAGCAAAGGAGTGGTGAAAGCGTGTAGAGTAGACCGCGCTGTGAAGGAGGCCGGGTGTGCTGGTAGGAAGGTGCTAAGATTGGATGGAATGGTAGACAATGGGGATAGAGGTGACGGAAAGGGAAGTAAGAGGGGATGAAACGATGGGAAACACCTCACCACCAAATCACCATTCCCCTAGCCCCTACCCATCCCCTATCACCATAAAACCCCCAACCACCCCACCCCACCTACCCCTTCCCATCTCACCAGCCACCATACCCAACCAAACCACCCAAAGCCTTTTCTATCGTACACGCCGACCTGCGACCAAGTGCAGAGGGCGGTAGGATGAAAGATAGCTCGTCCCGTTGTGGGCTTGCGTTGAATTGAAGCCAAGCTGTGATTGGCGAAGGGAGGGTGTATGCGAGGAGGTCAGCGAAGGAGCGTAAGCATGGGTGGAAGAGGTGGCTTGAAGGCCTCTGGGGCGGATGTGAGAGGGGTGCTGGGAGGTGCATTCAGTGGAATAGGGAAGGGAAACGGGCGTGGGAAAGGGCTGGGGGGGGAGGCTGGTGGTATGGGTTTGGTTGGAAGGGGTAATGTGACTTGGGTGGTGTAGTAAGGGTGAACGGTGTTAGAGGGAAGGGTTTGTGTGGAGAGGAAGATTCGTGAGGGAAGGAGGAGGAAGAAAAAGAGGCGGTACTTCATACCGGTTTTAATTAGAAGACACCTAAATCGCAGAAATCCAGCTTTGTTCGCCTAGGTGTCTTGTTACTAAAACCCTGGCTTGGAGGAAGGTGATGAGGTGACAGTGGGAGAGAGGTAGATTGAGGGAGGCGACACGGAATGGTTTCGGGGGGTTGAGTTTGGGAATGCACCGGACGAGTTGGAAATTTTCTTGTTGGTGTGGAAGAGAGGTACAGTAGCCAAGTCCGTCAGTAGGTGTGAATGGAGAGTGTGCAAGTAAGAGGGATATTGTATAGACTGTAAGAGGTTCTGGGGGATGGATGGAGTTGGGATACTTGGTGTTGGGGTGGGGTAGAGTGAGTGGAAGGGGTGGGGTGAGTGGAGAGGAGGGGGTTGAGGGGGGAGGAGTGGAGACTGACGGGGAGGTGATTAAGGAGATGGTTGAGAGGGATTTTTTGGGTAGGACTTGGTTTGAGCAGGAAACGGGTAGGGTAGAAAACAGGTGGGTACGCATGATGCATCTAGAATCCAAGATTACCACCGAAAGAGTTGCGAACGGAAAGACTTCGAACCGAAGTGACGAAACACAGCTGAAGAAGCAATAGAAGCAGTGGCTCTCGCACAACAAGCATAATTAAGGTAGCTTCCAGTAGCTAGTAATCACACGCTCATGCAATAAAAACCGGATTTGCTTTCAATATCGAGAGAGTGTAGAGAAGTCAACATGTTGAAGTCACATATTGCCGAATAGGAGAGCTCTTTCTTAATACTTGTTGGTTTTGAGAGTGTACGACAGCGCCGTCTCACCATCTGCATTCTCAGTCGGACCCAGCTGCCGAGTACAATCCGTTGAATGTCGTGGTTGGCAATACCTCTCGATGGAAATGAGAGATCATCTCCAAAAGTAACGCCTCACGCCATTGATATAACTTCATAATCCCTACCTTTCTCCTTACGCTTCATGAAGTCTAATCTGAACCCCAGTCCCACTGCGGTTCTCAATCGCATGGTGCAATTTGATCGGCCCTGGGGGCTCCATGTTTTCGATTTTATCGAAGCGCTGCAGGAAGCGGACGACGACGACTGAGGTCTCCATGAGGGAAAATTGTTCTGGATCCACGTATTAGCCACTTGTCAAATCCCTCCCACCGTTCCTGCACAGTCAATGCGGGTCGAATGGAATGGATACTCACGACCAAGACACATCCTCGGCCCAGCCCCAAACGGAATAAACTCCCACCCCACCTTCCTCCCCTCCCACCTCTCCGGTCGAAACGTTTCCACATCGTCCCCCCAGATGTCCGCCCGATGCTGCATCGCATACGTCGCAATCAGTACCTGCCTCCCCTTTGGCACAAAAATGGGCTGTTTGCCATCTGGGCCGCCTCCCCGTGGTAATGTCGTATCCTGCGCCGCTACACGCTCGTTCAAGGGGATCACGGCGGCGACGCGGAAGGTCTCATTGATGCAGTAGTTGAGGTAGTGGCAGACTCGGAGTTTCGCAAAGGAGATGTCGGCCGTGGAGTTGTGGTCGGTGCCGAATTGGGCGAGGATGGTGGAGCGCAGTTTGGCGTAGACGGCCGGGTGGCGCGCGAGGAAGTAAAAGACCCAGCCCAAGAGCGCGCCAGTGGTGTCGCGGCCCGCGAACATGATGGAGAGTGTCTCGTTGCGCAGTTCGAGCGGGTTTTGCGTTTCCTGGGCGAGTTCGTCGAGCAGGATGAACTTCTTTTTGTTGGTTGATTCGGTGGGTTGCGGACCGCGGCGGAGGCGCACTTGCACGAACCAATCTACGAATTTGTGCACTTCGCCGCAGTGCTCGTCAAAAGCTTTGGAGGTCATGAGCCAGTACCACTTGTAGAATGCGCCGCGCGTTTCAATCCAGTATTTTCCAGCGTCAAGATGGGGACCGAGGCCTGCACGGTCGGGGCTGTCGATGCCTTTGAGAATGGGGAGTTGGGAACGAGCAGAGGGGTTTTGAGTGTACACGGAGTGGCCATAGATGAATTCAGTGACAGTATCGAGGGCGAAATTGTAGAGATATGGTTGGAGATCGACTGTTCCTGTCCAGCCATCTTGGCCAGGAAGCAGTCTGTTTGAGAGCTCTTTGGTGTGTTTCTCTGCAAGATCCAAATCCGAGACCTGCTCCCGCGAGAATTGAGGACGCACCAAGGCTCGTGAGTGTTTCCACTGCTCTCCTTGCGAGGTGAAAATCCCTACTCCAAGCAATGGTTTCCAGCTCTGGGTTCTGTGAACACCGATGTCGAATTCTGGGGCTTGCGTGCCAAAGACAGCCTTGACATTTTCCGGGTCGCGAGTAACCAATAAATCGTAATCCAAAACACGAACTTGCACTGTATGGATATTCTTGCTCATCGCATCCATTGTATTCATCACATAAATGGGCCCACGTTCTTCCTTGGTGGCCTTGAGACTCTCAAAGAATCTGCCCATGCCCAGCATGTCCTTCTTGGGAAGCATGGGTACGGCGCCGCATCCTCGGCGGGCAGCCTCGACGTTGTGACGCCTTTTCGCAA
>JAABUS010003956.1_pt1 | contig 22588 bp, 18 predicted proteins | sample 5560161 | NCBI WGS metagenome assembly JAABUS01 (sample SAMN10711885, study PRJNA513376) | rock metagenome | isolation source: Antarctica rocks | place: Antarctica: Victoria Land, Trio Nunatak nord | collected 2016-01-04
CCCGTCGAGGGCATCACGTCCCTCGGCCGAATTCTCGCCGAAGATGGGCCCGCTCGGGTCGGGGTCGGACTACACGGCGTTCGTCGACCACCTGGGGGTGCCGGCGATGGACGTCGACTTCGGCGGCCGGTATGGGGTGTATCACTCGATCTACGACAACATCACGTGGATGGAGCGGCACGGCGACCCCGAGTTCCTCACGCACGCCACGGCGGCCCGGCTCTACACGCTCATCGCGATGCGAGCGGCGGGGGCCGAGGTTGTCCCGATGACCTTCGTCCCCTACGCCGAGGCGATCCGCGACCACCTCGACACTCTGCGGCGGACCCTCGAGCGCAAGGCACGCGCGGCGGTCCCGGGCGAAGGGAAACCCGTGATGCCGTTCGACGGGCTCCCCCACCTCCTCGACGCCCTCCGGACCTTCGAGGCCGAGGCCGCGGCGCTCGATCGCGCGACCCGGGCCCTCGCCGGTCGCGACGGCGTGCCCGCGACCCGGCTCGCGACGGTCAACGACGCCCTCATGCGGGTCGAGCGGGCCTTCCTGCTGCCGGAGGGCCTCCCCGGCCGCCCCTGGTTCAAGCACGCCATCTACGCCCCCGGCCTGACCACCGGCTACGCCTCGTGGCCCCTCCCCGGGCTCTATCAGGCGATCCAGGACGACGACCCCGCCATGCTCTCCACCCAGACCGCGGCCCTGGCCACGCGCCTCGACGCCGCCGCCGCGGCCCTCCGCGCGGCGAAGGAGGCCGCATCGGACGACGGCGAAGACCGACCGTGAACCGGGCCGTGTGCGAGGGATCAGGGCGGTCGCGCGCCCGGCTCGAAGGCCCACATGAAGAAAAAGGCGGGACCAGGCATGGACAGAGCAGAGAGGAACGAGGTGCCGGAAGCCACCCTGCCCCGGGTCCTGGGACTCAAGGAGGCGTACTGCGTCGTCGTCGGGTGCGTGATCGGCTCGGGGATCTTCATGGTGCCGGCGACGGTGGCGCGTGACGTGCCGTTCGTGGGGGGGATCGCGCTGGTCTGGGTCGTCGGCGGCCTGTTCAGCCTGGCCGGGGCGCTGACGCTCGCGGAGCTGGGGGCGATGCTCCCGCGCGCGGGAGGGCTCTACGTCTACCTGCGGGAAGCGTACGGGCCGAGGACGGGGTTCCTCTTCGGCTGGACCGAGTTCTGGGTGATCCGGACGGGATCGATGGCGACGCTGGCCTCGGCGTTCGCGCGATACTTCGTCCAGCTCGTCGCCGCCCCGGCGGGGGTCCGCACCGAGGTCTGGCAGGCGGGGGCCGCGGTCGCGGCGATCGCGATCGTGGCGACGGTCAACGTGCTGGGGACGGCGCTCGGCGGCCGGCTGCAAGTCGCCGGGACCGCGATCAAGGTCGGCGGGATCGCGGCCCTGATCGCGCTCCCGGTCGTCGTCGGCGGGGGCAATTCCGCGAACCTGGCCCCGGCCTGGCCCCGCGCGTTCGACGGCTCGGTGTGGACCGGGATGATGACCGCGATGGTCGGCGTGCTCTGGGCCTACGACGGCTGGGTCAACCTGACCCCCCTGGCCGAGGAGGTCCGCGAGCCGGGCCGGAACATCCCCCGGGCCCTCCTGCTCGGCATGGCGTCGCTGATCGCGATCTATCTGACGACGACGCTGGCCTACCACCTGGTCCTGTCGCTCCCCGAGGTCGCCGCTTCGAGCACCGACCGAGGCGCCGAGGGGGCCGTCGCCGCGCGGTACTGCTCCAAGCTGGTGGGGAGGTGGGGCGTCATGGCGATCTCGATCCTCGTGATGACCTCGATCTTCATCGCGCTCAACGGCAACGCGTTGACCGGCCCGAGGGCCTACTTCGCGATGGCGCGCGACGGCCTCTTCCCCGCGGCCCTCTGCCGCATCCACCCGAGGTTCCAGACCCCCAGCCACGCGGTGGTCGCGCAGGCGGCCTGGGCGATCCTGCTGACTCTCGCCGGTACGGTGCTCATCGTGATACCCCCCCCTGTGGCCGCCGGGGGGCTCCCCGACCCGATCCGACGCGCCTGGGCGGAGTTGCACAAGACGCCGCTCTACGACGTGCTGTATACCTACGTGATCTTCGGGGCGACCCTCTTCACCATGCTGGCCATCGCCAGCGTCTTCGTCCTCCGCGCCCGACGCCCCGACCTGCCCCGCCCGTACCGGACCTGGGGCTATCCAGTCACCCCCCTGCTCTACGTCGTCGCCTCGCTCGTGCTCCTGGCGAGCATGCTCCGCGAGACTCCCGCCGAGTCGTTCGCCGGCCTGCTGATCATCCTGCTGGGACTGCCCGCATATGCCGTCTTCGCCCGCAGAGAGACGTTGCGGCCTCCGAACCTCTAATGACGCGAGGATCATTCATGGACAACCCGAGTCATCGGCGCGACTTCGTCCGGACCATCGCCCTGGGGGCTTCGGCCGCGGCGCTGACGTCCCCGGCGTGCGCGGGTGCCGACGCCCCCCCGTTCGTCGGGCCGCCGAAGCCCGAGCCCAAGGCGATCCCGTCGGAGGCCGAGGCCCGGATGGCACTGGTCAATTCCCGGTTCGGCACGATGCTGGACGCGGATCGACGCAAGGCGGTCGAGGTCCGGGTCGCCGCGATCGTCCGCCGGGCCGAGGCCCTGCGCAAGTTCGAGCTGGACAACGGCGATGGCCCGTTCCCCGTCTTCACGCCCTACCGCGCCCCGCTCTCGGGCGGAGAAGGTGGACCGCGATGAGGGAGGTGGACTTCGCCTTCGCCCCGCTGACCGTGCTCGGGGCGGCGCTCCGCTCCGGAGGCGTCTCGGCCGTCGAGCTGGCCCGGCTCTCGCTCGATCGCCTGGAGAAACACGGGCCGAGATACAATTGCGTCGTGACGATCACCCGCGAGCTGGCCCTCGAACAGGCCGCGCGGGCCAACGCGGAGTTGAAGGCCGGACGCGACCGGGGGCCGTTGCACGGGATCCCCTACGGGCTGAAGGATCTCTTCGCGACGAAGGGGATCCCGACCACCTGGGGATGTGCCCCCTACCGGGACCGGATCATCGACCGCGATGCGACCGTCGTGCGCAAGCTGCGCGAGGCGGGCGCGGTGCTCGTGGCCAAGCTGAGCATGGTCGAGGCGGCGGGGGGGATGGGATACCGGCAGGCCAATGCCAGCCTGACCGGGCCGGGGCGGAACCCCTGGAAGACCTCGCGGTGGAGCGGCGGCAGCTCGTCCGGTTCGGGGTCGGCGGTCGCGGCGGGCCTGGTCCCCTTCGCCATCGGCACCGAGACCTGGGGGAGCATCACCACGCCGACCAGCTACTGCGGGCTGACCGGCCTCCGGCCGACGTACGGCCGCGTCTCGCGCGCCGGCGCCATGGCGCTGAGCTGGTCGCTCGACAAGATCGGCCCGATGGCACGCGCCGCGCACGACTGCGGCCTGGTCCTGGACGCCCTCGCCGGCCCCGACCCCGACGACCTCTCGGCGAGCGATCGCCCCTATGCGTATCCCCCCGCCGACCCGCCCGGCCGCCCGTACAAGCTCGCCGTGCTCAAGGGGGGTGTCGACTCGGCCCAGCCCGAGGTGAAGGCGAATTTCTCCAGGGCCCTGGAGGTCTTCAAGACGTTCGGCTCCGTCGATGAGGTCGAGCTCCCCGAGTCGCCCTATGGCCCGGTCGCCTCGACGATCCTCGCGGCCGAGGCCGCCAGCGCCTTCGAGGAGATGGTCGAGTCGGGGGAGGTCTTCGAGCTGACCGCCCCCGAGGACCGGGTCGGCGGTTTTGCCGAACAGGCCGTCCTGGCCACCGACTACCTGCGCGCCCAGCGCCTCCGCGCCCGGCTCTGCCGGGAGTTCGACGCCTGGCTCTCCCCGTACGACGCCGTCCTGACCGTCCCGACCGCCGAAGGCGCCCCGACCGCCGACGGCCCGTTCGGCGGCAAGTACCACCGCAAGGGCCTCGACGGTGCGGGCAACGTCTGCGGGACGCCCGCGCTGGTGCTCCCCACCGGCCTGACCGCCGACGGCCTCCCCACCGCGCTCCAGCTCGACGGCCGCGCCTACTCCGAGAACCGCCTGATCGCGCTCGCCCTGGCCTTCCAGGCCGCCACGGCCTGGCATACGGCCCGTCCCGAGGTTTCGTGAGTGTCCCCCTCCTGCAAGGAGATATCCCGTCATGATGACCCTGCTTTTCTCCCTCGTCCTGGCCGATCCGATCACGCCCAGCAAGCTCCAGGACGCGCTCCAGGTCCCGCCCCGGGGGGCGCAGGCCGAGGAGCTGGCCGCGCGGATTCGTGCCGCGTTCCCGAAAGGGACCGACCTGAAGGCCGGCGAACACGCCCCCCTGGTCGAGGGTGACACCGTCGCCTTCATCCTGGAGGCCGACGCCGAGCCCGCCCCCCGGATCACGGGGATGGTCAACCATAGCCAGGGCCTCGACCTGGTCCGGATCGGCGAGACCGGCCTCTGGGCCCGCGTCGAGCAGATCCCGATCGACACCAAGTTCGCCTACTCCTTCACGATCGGCGCCAGGACGATCGGCAGGCGCAGCGTCGAGATGCCCGACTGGAAGTACCCCCCCGAGTCGTCGCCGCTGCCGGGGCGGACCTACGGGCGTTACGTGCCGCTCGAATTCCGCAGCACGACCTTCGGGAACAAGCGGACCGGCTCGATCTACGTCCCCGCCTCCTACGACCCGGCCGGCCCCCCCGCCGCGCTCATGGTCTTCCAGGACGGCGACGCCTATCGCAAGGAGAACGTCGGCACGGTGGTCGACAACCTCATCGCCGCCGGGAGCATGCCCGTCACCATCCTGGTCCTGCTCAACCCCGGCGCGGACGACGACGGCAAGTCCAACCGGAGCGTCGAGTACGACACCCTGGACGATCGCTACGTGACCTTCCTGGAGCGAGAGGTGCTCCCCCTGGTCGCGAAGGAGTACCGCCTGCGCGACGACCCCTCGTCCCGCGCCATCGGGGGCGCCAGCTCGGGGGGAATCTGCGCGTTCACGGCCGCATGGCAGAGGCCCGACCTCTTCGGCCGCGTCCTCTCGCAGATCGGCAGCTTCACGAACATCCGCGGCGGGAACGCCTACCCCGACCTCGTCCGCAAGGCCCCCACGAAGCCGATCCGCGTCTTCCTCTCCGACGGCACCAACGACCTGATCAACAAGCACGGCGACTGGTGGCAGGCCAACGAGGCGATGTACGCCGCCCTCAAGGAGAAGGGCTACGCCGTCTCCTTCCTGAAGGACCGAGGCTTCCACGCCTTCTGGACCTGCGGCCAGCAACTCCCCGAGGCCCTGCGCCAGACCTGGGCCGACTCCAAGCCCTGAGGCGGAACTCGCCGAGCGGGACCCGTCCGACGATTCGCCCCGGTGGGCGTCACCTCGGATTGATGTCCCGCGAGCCGCCCGGATCGAGACGCCGATCCAGGTTGGGCGAGGGAGGCGGCTGTTAACTGCGGTTCATAAATAGGCCGTTGCGCCTAATGGGTCATTTCAGGGAAGGCTTTTCGCCCGGCCCCTCATTCAGCAAAGCCCCGACGGCCTTCTCCATTTCATCCCCCCGTACATCCTTGAAGCGGATCACCCCCTTCGGGTCGAGGATAAAGACAGTCGGAAACGACTCGATGCCCCACGCCGTGGTAATCAGGCCGTCGGTCCCCCCGTCCGACCAGCACCGCCAGGTGATCTCGCCGGACTCGATCGACTTCCTCAGCGTCTCTTTCCTCTCGTCGGTGTTGACGCTCAACAAGGCGAACGGCTTATCTTTCAGCCGTGCGACGATCTCTCGCTCGTGGGGATACATGGCCCGACAGGGGCCGCACCAGTTGCCGGAGAAGGTCAGCACCACGACCTTGCCGCGATAATCGCTCAGCTTGAACCCCTGACCGTGGATGTCCTCTCCCTCGATCTCAGGAGCCACTTTGCCCACTGCCAGGTCCCGGATAGCACGCAGTTCCACCAGCGCGGCCTCCCCGATCTTGCCCAGCTCTTCGCTGTACCCATAGGCCATCACCTCGGGGTATTGCGTCCGGGCCCTCTCAAAAAGGCGGCCCGCCTCGTCGATCAGCTTGCCAGCATCCTTCCGCTTGAGTCGCACCAAGGCGTCTTTGCCCCATCGCCTCTGAACCAAGAGCGGAGCATCGCGGGCCTCGGTTACATCCCTCCGTGCGTCATCCGGCCTCTTGAGTTCACGCACCCAATCGGCCTGCTCTTTGAGATAGCGGGCCAGCCAGTAACACGCCCTCCCCTGCACCTCGCGGTGAGGATTGTCCTCCAAGGCTTTACGATAGAGAAACTCGGCGGCCTCCGACCCACTCGCGGTGTACATCACCCCCGGGAGAGCGAGCCCAATCCTCTCACTTCGGATGTAGTCTCTAGCCAGAATCCTTATGGCCTCGTCGGCCTCGGAGGTATGGGGCAGCGTCGGTGGCCAGGGACTGAACTTGCTGACCCAGACCAAGGCATCGACAGCCTCGGGATCCCCGGGGTAAGCGCGGACCAACTCCATGAACCGGGCGATTTTGTCGCCGCGAGTGGCAGCCTGGAAGAGGTCCGTCGCGTCTTCGCCCTTCTTGTGTAGTTCTAGGACCTCTCGTATCGCTCTTCTGTACTGATCACTCAAACTGCGATACTCGTCAATGTGGTCTTGTTCTATGCCCGTGTCAGTAACCCCGGTCGTAAGCGGAAAGGACACAAGCATAAACCCCAAGGCAAGGACGCTAGTCATCGATCGCTCCTCCGGGATTGCGGGCCTACTAATTGCGACACTGTAGCACAAGTGTCGTTGGCCTGTGACGGCCCGCGATGTGGAAGCGGTGACCAGCCCGGTCATTTATCGCCAGATATGTAAAGAGCGATTTCTACATCACCAGTTACGAAATGGCGTCGCCGTAAGTTTTTATTCCTCGGATCAGAACCCGGCGATCCCGGCGGTGTAATGACCCGTTACAGTTTTTACGATTGTCGTATGACGCGATCTTAACCCTCTCGGAGTCGCTCCGCAATGAGCAGAGCTTCCGTTCGGATATCACATCAATCCGAGGTCACACCCGCCTCGGTCGAACGCAGGGAGAATCGTCCCCCGAGATGCCGAAGGGCATGATCGGGGTCGGATCGGCTCCCGGCCCCGACGTCGTCGTTTCTCAATACGCCATCCGCTGGAGGGCCGCTTCGATCGTCGGCCGGGGCAGGTCGGGGAGGCACGCGGCGAGGCGGGAGGTGTCGAGGGAGACGTCGGCGGGGCGGGGCTCGGCCAGCGTGACGTCGGTGTGCCGATTCGCGAGGACGAGCCCCGGATCGAGGCCCCACGCGACCGCGATCCGGCGGGCGAGCTCGTGGCGGCTGACCCGTTCGCGGCCCGCGACGTGGAGCCGTCCGGTCACGTCCGAGTCGACCAGACGGACCAGGATCGCCGCCGTGGTGGGGAGGTCGAGCGGGGTCCGGAACTCGTCCTCGAAGAAGGTCTGCGGGCGCCCCTGGCGCAGGGCGTGGATCGTCCGGTCGAAGTACGACTCGCGACCCGACCATGACGGGCCGAATTGCAGGCTGATCCGGGCCACGAGGCCGCGCGGGACGGCCAGGACGGCGGGCTCGGCGGCGAGCTTGGTCCGGCCGTAGAGGGGGACCGGCACGGCGGGGTCCTCCTCGCGAGAGAAGGGTTTCGTCCCGTCGAAGACCAGATCGGTCGAGGTGTAGATCAGGCGGCGATCGTGGCGGGCGCACCAGGCCGCCAGCCGTCCCGTGGCGTCGACGTTGACGGCGCGGGCCCGCTCGGGATCGCGGTTGACGGCGTCCGTGGTGCTGATGGCGGCCGCGTGCACGATCGCATCGGGATCGGCACGGGCGAGGGCCCGCGCGGTCGCCTCGGCATCGGCGAGGTTCACCGGGGCCAGCGGCAGGCCGTGACGCCGGCCGGCGTCGGCGCCGCTCCAGGCGAGGACGTCGTGCCCCGCCGTGACGAGTCCTTCCAGGACATAGGCGCCCACCATCCCGCTGGCGCCCGTCAGCACAACCCGCATGCCCCGCCCCTCCCCAACCGCTGCGTCCCCGGGCTCGCCTCGGCGCCGCGAGTCGACGGTTTTCCACGCCGATGATAAAGCGAGGGCGCCACCGAAGGAACGGTCGGGAGGCGGGGCGTCCCTACTTTCCGGGGAGGGGGAGTTGATGGACCTTCGCGAACTACCGATGGACGACCTGGTCCTCGACCCGAACCTGAATCTGCGCGACCAGCTCGACGAATTCACCGTCGAGCGGTACACCGAGTCGTGGGGGCAGATGCCCCCGGTCACGGTCTTCGAGATCGAGGGGCGCTGGCTCCTGGCCGATGGGTTCCACCGCCACGCGGCGGCCGTGCAGCTCGGTCGCCGGACGGTCCCGGCGGACGTCCGCGCCGGGACGTTCGCCGACGCCCTCGACTACTCCGCGACGGTCAACCTGACGCATGGGCTTCCCCTGTCGCGCCCGGAGCGGCGGCGGGCGGTCGACATCAAGCTCCGGCTGCATCACGACTGGTCGGACCGTCGCCTGGCCGAGATGCTGGGCGTCAGCCGGGAGCTGGTGGCGAAGACCCGTCGAGACCTGGTCGAGGCCGGCCAGGTCCCGAATACGCCGGGCCGGATCGGCGCCGACGGCAAGGTGTACCCCTCGGCCGGCCTGCCCCGCGACGCGAACGAGCACCTCCCCAGGGGCCCGCTCGCCGGGCAGGACGACCCGCGCGACCGTGGCGGACGCGAGACCGACCCCGCCCCCTGGGACGACACGACCGACCCGCTCCCGGCGATCTTGGAATCGCCCGGCTCGTCATCCCCGCCGTGGATCGGCGCCGACGCGAAGGCCGTGGCCCTGGCCGACCCCGTCACCCCCGCCGCGCCGACGATCGACGAGATGCTCCTGATGATGGGCCGCCAGGTCGCCGAGGTCCTCACGTGGACCCAGGCGGAAGGCTTCTCCGAGGCCTTCCACTCCGCCGGCCGCAATGCCCGCGGCCAGTTCCAGGCCGCCGTCGACGGGCTGGCGGAGAGGTCGGCGGAACTCCGCGAGGCGTGACCTGAAATCCGACGGGGCCGGACGGCGACGAGGAGCCCCGCCGCCACCACCCGGCCCACGACGAAATCTCAGGCGAGCTTGGAGGAACCCGGCCGGGGCACGGGCCGGACCGGGGCGTCGCCCCAGGCATACTTCGCGGGGCTGAGGTCTTCCGCCGAGTTCATCGCCTTCTCCCAGGTGACGACCTCGCCGGTGTAGGCCGCCATCCGGGCCATGATCGCCAGCAGGGTGCTGCGCGCGGCGTAGACGCCGTTATTGATGGGATTGCTCGAGCGGATCGAGGCGAAGAGCTCGTCGTGCTCGGCCTGGTACATGTTATTGTTCGGCCCGCGATAGCGCCACTTGTCCGGCCCGGTCATCCTGCTGCCGAAGACGTCGCACGTCCCCTTGCTGCCCAGGACGTAATCCTTGACCCTCTGCTCGCTCCCGCGCCAGTGGCGGCTGGTGTGGTAGCCCCGGACGTCGTTGGGGTACTCGTAGACGACCGAGAAGTGGTCGTAGATATTGCCATACATCGGGTCGGTGCGGACCTGTCGCCCGCCCGATCCCCAGCACTGGATGGGGGGCTCGTCGCCGAGGGCCCAGGCCATGGTGTCGATCCCGTGGACCGCCTGCTCGACGATGTGGTCGCCGCTGAGCCAGTCGTAGTAGTACCAGTTGCGCATCTGGTACTCCATCTCCGAGCCGACCTGCTCCCGGGTCCGCCTCGGGTCCCAGACCCCGCCGGAGTTGTACGTCGTCTCGACCGCGACGATGTCGCCGATCGCCCCGTCGTGGACGCGCTTCATGGTCTCGCGCCGGGGCGCGTGGTAGCGCCAGCAGAGCCCGGAGACGATCGACAGGTTCTTCTTCTTCGCATCCTCGCAGAGCTGGAGGACGGCCCGGACCCCCGGCGCGTCGGTGGCGACGGGCTTCTCGACGAAGGCGTGAATCCCCTTCTCGACCGCGTAGCCCAGGTGGATCGGCCGGAAGTGGGGCGGGGTGGTCAGCAGCACCACGTCGACCTGGTCGATCACGTTCTTGTAGGCGTCGAACCCGACATACCGGCGGTCGGACGGGACGTCGACCCTGTCGCCCACCGGCGACTTCTTGAGGGTCTCCAGGCTGGACTCGAGGTTATCCGCGAAGGCGTCGGCCACCGCGACGAGCTTGGTATTCTTGTCCGCCGACAGCGCCTGCTCCGCGGCTCCGGTGCCTCGCCCCCCCGCGCCGACCAGGCCGACGCGGATCGTGTCACTCCCCCCGGCATACGCATTCTTCGCGAGGTCCATGTGAGTCGTCGCCGCGGCGGCCAGGGTGGCGGCCGAGCTCATCACGAACGTGCGGCGGCTAGGTTTCGGTTCTCGCATCAGGTGGGACCTCGTGTGCAGAGAAGTAGGTGGGGGGGACTCCGAGGCTGTTCCCCTCATTTTGCCAGCCCCGCCCTCCGTTGACAACTCCCCGCACGGAGACCGCCCGGGTCGATCCGTTCGTTCCTCCGCGGCGAGGTTGCCGCCCTTTTCCCCCAGGGTCGACCTCAGTCGCCCAGGCCGCCCGCGAATCGTCGCACGGCTCCAAATGCGCGATCCGCGCCACTTATGAGACCATCTTGTGCCGGGAACGCTCGGTTTCGAAGCCATTTGACGTGCCAGATGCGTCCGACACGCTTCGAGACTGGAGGTGGCTGAATTCTGCCTGCCTTGGGATCCTCGGCCGTTGTTTCTACGCCTCGCTGACTTACGTCATTTCCTGGCAGGATGTCGCCGGGAGCATTTCCGGTGGGTCGGAGGTGGGTTAGAGGTGGGTGAAAACCGGCCCTCCGCGAGACATGCCGATTTCTTGTTCACTTGGATGCCACATTCCTTCAGGTAAGAGACGCGTAAGGATCGCCGACGTGCGGGTAGGAGCACATTGCGAACGGTGAGAGGTGGGTCACGTCACGAATCTCCGGGGGGAAAGGGCGACTGTGGTCCCGCCGACTTCTTCGGAGCGGCCCGACACTTCATCATACCCGGAGAGGGGGCGGGGGTTCGGTGAGAGATAGGTCTCCGGACGCTTCCAACGGCGGCCCAAGACTTGCGCAGACCGTGCAAGTCGCCGCAAGATTGACGAATGTCCCTGTTTCTCCGTCCAAGATTGACGAATGTCCCTGTTTCCCCGTCTCCGTTCCGTTCGCCGAAGCCCTCCAGGTGGGCCGTGCGGTGCGGCCCCTCGTGCTTCTCGATTCGCAGCCGGCTGGTGTGGACGACACCCATGATGATCGCTCCATTCGTCGGAGAGTCCCGTCCCACCCGTGGGAAGGAGCCGGGGACCCGCTCCCCGGCGGACTCGCCCCGTGGGTGGCGATTGGGCCTGAACGCCCGGAAGCCTCGTGTAGCATCGTCGGGGCACGGGATCGAGGGGGAGGATCGCCGCAACGCTACTCGGGTTAGGCCATTCCGGCGACCGGGGCCGCAATCCGGGGGGCGTTCCCCCTCCTTTTCCTGGTCCGCCGTCTGATTTCGCCGGGCTCCCGACATTTACAGAGAGGCCGCAGGCTCTCCAGGGACAGGAGGTCTTCCGACGTTGAGCCATACCGAAGGCAAGAGCGAGGTCTTCCTGGCACTCCTGCTGCCCTTGCAGCGGACGTTGGAGATCTATTGCCGCCGTCTGCTCCGCAACCCCTCGGATGCCGAAGACGTCCTCCAGAGTGCGGTCATGGAGGCGTTCGCCCGATTCGATCGCTATGCCGAGGGGACGAACTTCCGGGCCTGGATCTTCCGGTTCGTCACGCTGGAAGCCTTCAACCGGAATCGCAAGCGGGAACCCGACCTCCTCGGCGAGTTCCCGGACGACCTCCCGGCCCGGCCGACCGACGAGTTATACGAAGTGGCCCTGGAGATGCTGGTGGAGGACCCCGGCCCGGTCATGGAACAGTTCGAGGCCGAGATCGTCCACGCCCTCCGGCAACTGACGCCTTCGGAACGGGCCGTCCTGCTCCTGCGTGCCGTCGGCGGGCTCAGCTACCGGGAGATGCACGAGGTCTTGTCGATCCCGCTCGGCAGCGTGATGGGCTACCTGTCCCGTGCCCGACTGAAGATGAGGCAATCCCTCCTGGGATTCGCGGCCCGGCATGACCCAGGCCGCAGCGAGGAGCCACGGCGATGAGCTGCACCGAAGCCCGACGGCACTGGATGCTCTACCTCGACAGCGAAGGCGACCCCGCGCTGCATCTCCGCATCCGGGGTCACATCGCCGGATGTCGGGCGTGCGCCCGGTGGTTCGCCGGGCAGAGGCGGTTGGAGGAGCGGATCGGAAATCATCTCTCGGCGGGAGATGCCTCGCCCGACCTGTGGGGGCGTGTCCTGACCAGGGCCGGGTTGCGAGAGCCGCCGACCCGTCGGAGGCGATGGCCCGTCATGACCGGGGCGCTGGCGGCGGCAGCGATGGTCGTGCTGGCCCTCGTCCTCATCTCGCCGATCGGTGGGCGCTCGGGCACGACCGAGTTGGCCCGGAGTGCCGCCGAGTGGCACGAACAGTGGCGACGGGGCAATGTGCGTCCCGATCTCGTATCGACGTCGGATCAGGAAGTCGATCGCTACTTGAAGGCGAGGGTTCCGTTTCGGGTCCATTGCCCGCCCCGGACGGACGTGGACTTCGCCGTCCGAGGGGCGGGCGTGTGCTTCATGAAGGACCGGCGACAGGCGGCCTACATCGTCGGCCACGTCGGTCAAGCCCCGGTGTCGATCCTGGTCCTGGACCGGGCCGGCCTGGAGGCATTACCGCAGGGCGGCCTTCGGCACCGCCGTGAGGGTGTTTATCAGGTGGCCTCGGGGGTCATCGCCGACAACGTGGTGGTCGTCATCGGGACGACCACGCCCGACGTCCTGGAGCGGCTGCTGAACGCCTACGGCAGCTACCACGAAGGCTGAAGACCGCCGACCGGCGATCGCCTCTCGTGGGAATCAGGGAAGATCAAGGAGATCCGATGAGCACGGCCACGATACCTCACTCCCGTCGCAGTCTCCGGTGTTACTACCGCCCGCTGGTGCTGGCCGCCACGGCGGTCCTGCTGATGTCCGTGTTCTGGTTCGCCTCCCGGTATCCGCAGCTGCTCGGCAAGGCACGGCACGTCGGGCAAGCCCTGCCGAGCATGGCCTTCAGCAGCAAGCTGGTCCGGGTCGCCGCCGATGCGCCGGCCTGGCGGAGGATCCTGGCGACCGCCGTGAACTGGCTCGACGGCATGAAGGTCGGCATGACCTTCGGCGTGCTGCTGGGGGCGTTGCTCCACACCGCCCTGCGGTACTACCCGCTGCAGATCGGCAAGAACCTCTACCTCAACTCCTTGAAGGGGGCTCTGGTGGGCGTGCCGATGGGGGTGTGCGCCAACTGTGCGGTCCCGACGGCCTGCGGGGTGACCCGTGGGCACGGGCGGGTCGAGGTCGCCCTGGGGTTCCTCTTCAGTTCCCCGAACTTCAACCCCGTGGTCGTGATGATGACGTTCCTGGCCTTGCCATTGGCGATGAGCCTCACGAAATACGCCCTCCTGCTGTTCGTGATCCTCGTCGTGGTGCCGGGCGTCATCTCCTGGCTCGAACGCTCCCGGCCGCTCATCCCGGTCACGATCGGGGACGAGGGGGCGGCTTGCGGCATCTCACCGGCGATCGACGAATGCTCGGAGCCGTTCGGGCTCGTCCTCAAGGGGCTCGCCGGGGACTACGCCAGGAACGTCTGGATGCTCGTCAAGCCGACGGTCACGATCATGCTGCTGGCGAGCCTCGTGTCGGCGGCGATGCTGATCCTCATCCCCTGGCAGTCGCTCCTGTCTCGGCCGACGCCGCTGCGGCTGGGCCTGGTCAGCCTGATCTCCGTGCTCATGCCGGTCCCTATCGCCCTGGATGTCATGTTCGCCGCCCAACTCCAGCAGCAGGGGACCCCGGCCGGGTACGTCATGGTGTTCGCCATGACGCTGGGCACCTACAGCATCATCCCCAGCATCTACCTGTGGCGGGATGTCTCGAAGCGCCTGGCCGTGCTCCTGTTCGTGTTCTTCGTGGCGCTCGGATGGGTCCTCGGCCTGCTGTTCTGACATCGGGGCCGCGTCTGCGGCCAGTTCGGGATGATGTTGCTCGGGACGATCTTCCGCCCGGTCTACCTCCGCCTCCATATCGGGCTCGTCGGCGGTCGGGCGTCTGTGGCTCAGGAACGAATCCGCCGCCTCCTGCTCCGCCTCGACGCACGCCCGGCAGGCAGGGGCGTGCTGGTCCTCGCCGACTGTGCTTAGGAACAGGCCGGGAATAACTTCCCGATTCGCCTTGGATTCACAACCGTAGTCACAATGGTTGGACCAGTCACTCACGCAGGGTGGCCGGGACAACTTGTTGTCCCGGCCACCCCACGGACCCCAGCGACCCAGCCGCGTCCTTTGGATCGCACTGACGGAGCCAGTCGAGTGGCCCCGAGTGGACTCGAACCACCGCTCTTCCCCACGTCAAAGGGATGTCTTCGCCGCGAGACAACGGGACCAAGGTTCGCGGACGCGCGGACGATACCCCGGCCGGGACTCGAACCCGGAACTCCTCGTTAGAAGCGAGGCGTGATCGTCCGTTTCACCACCAGGGCGGCAAAGCAAGGCATGCCCCGACCGGGACTCGAACCCGGGACGCCTCGTTAGGACCGAGGTGTGATCCTCCACTTCACCATCGGGGCGACCAACCTGGCCACCAAAATGGACCGCGTACGCCGGGATGGAGTTCGCGCGGGATCGACGGAATCCCAATCTTCCCACCCCGGTGCCGTGATCGGGGGTTGGTCGACAGGCCTTGCTCTTTCAAGGCCGCGGCCCGGGGGGATAGAATTCCCTGGCGACGACTGAAGGACGGAGGTGCGACCTGTGAACAGGGCGGAGGCCAGACAATTTGCCGATGCGCGGGTCGTTGACGCGAAGGCGCTATTGGATGCAGGGAGATGGCACGCCGCTTATTATCTCGTCGGCTATGCGGTAGAATGCGGCTTGAAGGCCTGTGTCCTGGCATACGTCGACCATACGGGGATCATCTTTCAGGACAAGAAGTTCGCGGAAAAGTGCTTCACTCACGATCTCGAGGCACTCGTGAAGGCCGCTGATCTCGAAATCACCCGGGGCCTTGATATTCAAGCGAACGCGGATTTGGGCATCAACTGGCAGATTGTCAAAGACTGGAGCGTCGATACCCGGTATCAGGACAAGAGCGAACTTGACGCGAAGAGGCTTTACCAGGCTGTCACCGACATCGCGAATGGGGTACTCCCATGGATCAAGAATTATTGGTGATCGAACAGATCGACGCCGGGGCGAAGTTCTTGGAGGAGCTTGAGCGGAAGATCCCCGTGGCCGCCGCGTTCTGGCTCAAGACTCCTGAAGAAGATTCGCGGTATCTCTACGTCGTATCTGATCGGTTGGATGACAAGGGTCTGGATGTGGCCTATGGAGAAGTCCTCCGCATTGCCAACCTGATGCGTAACCCCTATTTTGACCCATTCCGGGTAAAACTCATCAAACCCGGCCATGCTCTGGCCAAGGCTGCTCTCGAGGTACTTCGACGCTTCCCCGGCAGGATGGCCACGCGGCTTCATCGGAAGAATTTCGGCGGGGTCGGTGTCGATGAGGCGTATATCTACCCGACGCCTCTAACGGTCCCGTAGCTTGGGAATCCACTCGGCGTTCGCCCCGGGCTCCAGCCGCAATGACTCTCCCTCGGACCCTTCCCCCCCGTCGAGAAAATGCAGGGACCGCTTGCCCCGAGACGGGCGTCCGATTACAGTTGTCGTACTGTGGACACCGCGAGGGCTGCCACCGCACATCGCGGTGCGAACTCCGGGTTCCGGACGCGGGGAGGACGCGCGATGGCTGGTTATACCCTGGATCGGACGCGGCGTCGGGTCGGTTTCGGGACGGTTGTGGTCCTCGGGACGTGGGCGGTGTGGTCGGCGACGCCGGGCCTGCCGTTCTTGTGGGGTCCCCGGGCCAGTGCGGAGACGAAGGCGGCCGGGCTCGCCTTGTTCGAGCACGAGTGGGAGCCGCACGACCCGATGGCGGGAGGCGACGGGCTCGGCCCCGTCTTCAACGCACGGTCGTGTGCCGCCTGCCACTTCCAGGGCGGCGTGGGGGGAGGGGGCGGCAACGGGCACAATGTCCTGACGTTCGAGGCCCACCCGACGAAGGATCGCCCCCAGGTGCAGGCCGGATTGATCCATGCCTTCGCGGTGGAGGAAAGCGCGAAGGAAGGCCACGACGCGCTGCGTCGACTCTTCCCGGTCGTGCACGACGGGGCCCGCGTCGAGCGGAACTGTCAGATCGTGCCGATCGACTTCGATCCCATCCGGACCGAGAAGGTCAACTCCACGGCCTTGTTCGGCGCCGGCTGGGTCGACCTGATCCCGGGCAAGACCATCTACCACGAGTCGATGCGCAAGTCCCTCGCCCGAGTCCAGCGCGAGCTGGGCGGGGTCTTCGAGGGGGTCTCCGGCCGTCCCCGGGTCTTGCCCGACGGGCGGGTCGGCAAGTTCGGCTGGAAGGCGCAATTCGCGACCCTCGAGGAATTCGTCGCGGCGGCGTGCGCCAACGAGATCGGGCTGGGCAACCCCGGGATGGAGCAGGCCAGGCCGCTGGGCCGGAGCACTGCGCCGTCGGTCGATCCGGACCTCGACGCGACGCAATTCCGGTCGCTGGTCGCCTTCGTGAAGACGTTGTCCCGCCCGGGCGAAGTCTCGCCGGAGTCCCCGACCGACTCGACGCAGGCGGCCCGCGGCAAAGCCCTCTTCACGACAGTCGGGTGTGCCGAGTGCCATACGCCCGACCTCGGGGGCGTGGCAGGGGTCTACAGCGACTTCATGCTGCATCGGATCGATGCGCGCGGGGACGAGTCGAAATACGCGAGAGGGCCGACACCGGACGTCCCGCTCCCGACCGACCATCCCCTGCCCGAGGAGTGGAAGACGCCCCTCCTCTGGGGAGTGGCCGACTCCTCTCCTTACTTCCACGACGGCGGCTCGCCGAACCTTCGGGCCGCGATCCTCCGCCATCGGGGCGAGGCCAGCCCCATCACCGAGGCGTTCCGGGCGCTCTCGGCCGACGAACAGTCGGCAGTCCTCGCCTTCCTGAACACCCTCAAGGCCCCCGCCGACGCCAAGCCCGCCGGGGCTGGCTCGCGCACGGATGTGGCCCTGGCCCGCTAGCTAAATGACTGCCCGCAACAGGGAAAGTCCGCGTAGGGTCCGCTGTGCGGACCATCCTCGATGGTGTCCGGGAGACGGTCCGCACAGCGGACCCTACGAATGAGGCGATCACTTTCCCTGATGTGGGGAGCTATTTAGGCACCCCTAGCCCCGCCCTCCCCCAGAAATGCGGGAGGGCGGGGGCGAGGCATGCCGGGGACGGCCCACCGTCCTGCGTTGTCCTCAGGAGAGGTGGACGAGCTTGGACACGCGCCCGGTCGCCACCCACTCGACGACGAAGATGTTGCCGTCCTTGTCGAAGCAGGCGTCGTGCGGGTGGATGAAGCGGCCGGCCTCCCAGCGATCGGGCTGGCCGCGCATCTTGAAGCCGTCGAGGACGAGTTTCGTCCACTCGGGGTCGTAGCCGAGGTGCGCGAGGACCTTGTTGTCCTTGTCGAAGAGCGTCACGCGGGCGTGAAGGTCGGGGCAGAGGAGCACGTCCCCCCGGATGTCGAAGTGGGCCGGGAAGCTGACGTCGGTGACCATCCCGAGCGGCTTGCCGTCGAGCGTCGCGTACTGGAGCCGGGCGCTGGCGCGGTCGGCGATGACGAGCGACGGCTCGCGGCCGGGGCGATCGTCGAGCCAGAGCCCGTGCGGGGTCTTGTACTTGCCGGGCGCGTCGCCCGTCCCGCCCCAGGTCCGGACCCACCTGGCGTCCTTGTCGTACTGGTGGATGTAGTTCGATCCGTAGCCGTCGGCGATGTAGAACCCGCCGTCGGGAGAGAAGGCGACATTCGTGGGGCTGTACTTCACCGCCGGGTCGTCATAGACGCCGGGCTCCGTCGGGCGCCCCTTGCGCCAGACCGGCTCCCCCTTCAGCGAGGTCTTGGCCACGACCCCGTTCTTGACGTCGGAGAGGTACAAGAACTCCTCGCCGCCCTCCTTGCGGATGTCGATCCCGTGCCCGCCGCCGTGGTACTCCTTGCCGAACGACCGGACGTACTTCCCCTGCGCGTCGAACACGACGATGGCGTCGACGGGCTCGGGCGCCGTGGAGCGGTGCTTGATGTAGATGAGCCCCCCCGCGTCGACCGTCACGCCGTGCGTCTCGCCCCACTTGATGTGGTCGGGCAGTTCACCCCAGCCGTGGACGGCCTCGTACCGATAGTCGCCTTCGCCGACGATCACGTTTTTCTTCCCCGCTTTATCCGCCGCCGAGGCGATCGCCGGGGCTCCCAGCGCCGCGGCCCCCGTGGCCTTGAGGAACGTCCTGCGCGAGGGGTTCCCGAATCCGTCGTCGAGGTTGTCCGTCATGGGTCTTCGCCGTGTGGAGAGGGGTTGATCGATGAGCCGCCCCGTCCCGCCGGGGTCGTCCCCCGATGATAGGGCCGTCCCCCCCCCGACACCAGGGCCGACGGGCGATCATGTCGGAGATTTCGATGACCGCCCCGGGCCAGACTCGATGATCTGCGGCAAGACGAGACCCGGCGGGATCCGCCGTGACTCCGCCCGAATCCCGGACCGAACTGCCGCTCGACGACCGGTCTCGCAGGTCAAGGTCCCGGCGACGACCTCACGCCGGGGATTTTCGAGACAATAACCAGGACCTGGCGACGAATAAGCCCGAAGGAGTCCTGGCACCGGGACGGACATATCGGAGGGGGGAGCATGGCGACTCACGGCGACGCGGATCAGGAAGTGCTCGATCGGTTGGATTCCGCCCTTCTGAGGGCGATCAAGGGGGCGATCTGGTTCCCCCTCGTGTACCTCCCCCGCCGGATTCAAGCGTCCTCCCTCCTGGCGATCAGGGTGCTGCGCATCGGCCTCCTGCTCGTCTTCTGGGGCATCGTCGTCTTCGGCCCGGCCACGATCCTCGATGAGGTCCACAACCCCGTGATCGAGATGGCGATCCTGGCCTGGACCCTGCTCGCGCTCGCCGGTTCCGTCGGGGGCGTCTTCAGGGTCTGGAAGTCGACTCGCGCCAGGCCCGATACGAACAAGCCCGAAGACCTGCGGGAGGCCTTCGTCTGAAGGCTGTGGCTGGCCCCCTCTCCGGTCCGAGACCTCTTGCTCCTCCTGAGCCTCACCAGCGAGCGCAGTAGAGGCGGCCGAGTCAGCCGTGGCGCATCCAGCCCCTTCCTCACCGGCGCGCCCTGTGGGAAGCGATCCGCCTTGATCTGCCCCGGGTTTCCGCTCCAGGGTCTCGACCCGACCAAGGGCGGTCGACGATCATTCGAGCGGTGTGATGAGCTACCTACTGGCCGGCGGCTGCGTCGCCCCCGGCCCATTTGTCGAGCGACCGAGGACCCGGGAGCCGCGATGGCCATGTCGAACGCCCTTCCGCCGGGTTATGCCGTGCCGAACACCTCGCTGCCGAAGACGACGGGCACGCTGAATATCATCTTCGCCAGCCTCGTGCTGCTCTTCGTCGTCGTCCAGGCCGGGATGACGCTCCTGGCGCCGATGCTGATGGAGTTCGCGCAGAGTTCGGTCCGGGAGGCCCAGGCCAAGGTCGAGGCGGCGCGCAAGCAGCAGATCGACGCGATGAAGGCGGAGGAGGCGGCGGCCGGGACCGAGGAGGAGAAGGGGCGGATCCGGGGGCAGATCAAGGCGATCGAGGCACAGCCACGGCCGGCCGGGCCCGACATGAAGGCCCTCATGGGCCAGATGGATAACCCGGTCATCCGGGCCTATACCTGGACCGACATCGGCACGTCCCTCATCTTGAACGCCCTGATGCTGGCCTCGGGGATCGGGCTGCTGAGGCTGAAGGAGCGGGCGCGGCGGCTGGCGATCTGGGTCGGCGGGTTGAAGATTGCCCGCCTGGTGGCCCTGATGCTGATCCAATTGGTCTTCATCCTGCCGCTGACGACGAAGCTGCAGCGGGAGATGATCGTCGGCATGGGGGCGGGCGGGGCTCCCAACGCGCAGGCGGCGCAGACGACGGCCAAGATGGCGGCCGCGGCGGGCGTGGCGATGAACCTCGTCCTCACCGTCCTCGCCATGATCTGGCCGATCGTCATGATCGTCCTGCTGACCCGCCCCGGCAGCCGTGCCGCGTGCCTGGCGGCCTCGACCCATCCGTCGGTGAAGGCCGAAGGGTCGTGAGGGAGATCGCGGCGGCGATCCTGGGCCCGCTGGCCTATCCCGAATGCCGGAGATCGGCGGGCCGGGGCTGGATCATCCTGGTCCGCGGCCTCTCCGGAGGCGCCGCGGCGGTCATCGTCCTGTGCCTGCTCTGGTGGTGGTGGTTCAACCAGGACCTGGAGCCGGGGCGACTCTACCTGCCCTATGCCCCGCTCCGCGTCGGCCTCGTGGCGCTGGAGATCGCGGCCGTGGCGATCGCGCTGGTGATGAGCCCGGCGGTGCTCGCCGGGAGCCTCGCCGGCGACAAGGAGCGGGGCTCGCTCGGCCTCCTGCTGACGACCCGGGTCAACGCGCTGGAGATCGTCGTCGGCCGCCTGGCGGGGAAGCTCTGCCAGGTCGGGCAGATCCTCCTGGCCGGCGTCCCGTTCCTGATCCTGACCGCCGCGCTGGCGGCCATCCGGGCGTCGTCGCTGGCGGCGATGCTCGCCCTGCCGGCGGTCGTCGCCTTCGGCATCGGCGGGATCTCCCTGGCCTCCTCGGCGGCCTCGCGTCGCGGGCGCGACGCGCTGCTGGCGGTCTACCTGTTGGTGCTCCTGTTCCTCCTCAGCCCGCTGCTGGGCACCGTCCTGCCCGCGCCCGTCTATGCGGGGATCGAGTGGCTGGCCCCCTTCTCGCCGATCTCCCCGCTGGCCTGGGACGAGGACCCCGCCCCGGCGCTGCGGACGATGCTCGGCTGGGTCGCGATCGGGCTGGCGGGGATCGCCGTGTCGGCCTGGCGCCTGCGGCCGGCGTGCCTGCGCCCCCTCTCGGGCGAGTCCATCGGCCGGCGTCGGGGGCGTCGGCGGTGGTTCATCCCTCCGGTGGACGAACGCCGGCCGATGCTCTGGAAGGAGCTGTTCATCGAGCGCGTCGGCTCGATCGGCCGCGTCGGCCGCTGGATCGGCCGCTTGATCGTCGCGCTGCTCCTGCTCGGCGGCGCGGCCCAGGCCGGCTTCATCGGCTACTACTCCTGGGCCCGGCCCGACCCGGTCGAGGCAGACGCCTGGACGGTCGCCATGGGCCGCTGGATCGGCGAGACCGGCTGGTGGGTCTCGGCGCTGATCCAGCTCGGCATCGGCCTGCGGGCGGCCGTCGCGATCTCCTCGGAGCGCGAGCGGGGGACCTGGGACGCGCTGCTGACGAGCCCCCTGGAGGGTCGCGAGATCGTCGTCGGGAAGGTCTGGGGCAGCCTCCACTCGCTCCGATGGCTGTTCGGGGCGGCCCTCTGGGCGTGGACGCTGGCCCTGTCCTTCGGGGCGATGACCGGCGGCGGGTACGCCTACCTCTTGGCCGAGACCCTGACCTGCGGGGCGTTCATGGCCGCCGTCGGCGTCCGGGCGTCGCTGGCGTCCTCGACCGCCACCCGGTCGATGGCCGTCGCCGTCGGGATCTGGCTCGGGGCCCTGGCCGTCATCGCGGCGCTCTCGGCGACGATCGTGATGGTCTCCTGGATGATCATCCTGATCGCCTGGTGGACGGCCACCGGCGATCCCAGCCTCGCCGGCCTCGCACGATTCCCGATCTCGTTCCGGACCGGCTTCCAGGTCGTCCAGCTCGCGCTGTATGCCCTGCTGGCGACGCTCGTCGTGATCGAGTGCCGGCTGCGGTTCGACCGGATCGCCGGGCGGATGGCCGGCGGCGCCTTGGAGGTGGCCGTCGACCGTGCCTTCCACGGCCTGCCGACGGCGCCGGTGATGATCGACCCGACGGCGGTCGAACGGGCCGCCCCGGCGGTCGCGATCCCGGCCGATGGCCCCGCCGACCTCTTCCTCGCCGCCGACCTCGTCCGACCCGAGGGGGCGTCCTCCGGGCCCTCGTCGAGGTGACCGCCCGCCCCCGATCCACGCGAGGGGCCGTGCGAGCAACCGGACTCAGCCGCGGTGCCTGAACCGGGTCCAAGGTGATCCTCTCTTCTTGCCGGGTTCATGCGCGACGGCCGCATCCTGGCACTTTCCCCCATCCCAGATCGTCGGTCGGCGTGAGAACTCCGGCTTTTGGATGCTCGCTCCGGGCGTGGGAGATGGTAAAACAGTCATGGAGAAGGGCGAGGTCGGAGCGTGTCAGGCCCCGATCGGGTTTTCAATCACTCCGGCGACGACCGGGAGGCGGAAGCGATGTCGAGCTCAAGGGCCGGTCCCGATCGGCGAAGTTCGGCCGGGGCGATTAGCCGCCGTGAGTCGATCCGGGTCGGGAGCCTCGGCCTCGCGGGACTCTCGCTCGACGGCCTGCTACGGCTCCGGGATGCCTCGGCCGCTCCGGGCCCGCCCAGGGGCCGCGCCAAGTCGGCCATCCTCCTGTT
>JAABUS010003957.1_pt1 | contig 22579 bp, 24 predicted proteins | sample 5560161 | NCBI WGS metagenome assembly JAABUS01 (sample SAMN10711885, study PRJNA513376) | rock metagenome | isolation source: Antarctica rocks | place: Antarctica: Victoria Land, Trio Nunatak nord | collected 2016-01-04
AGACCCCGTCGCTCATGCACTGCACTGGTCGAGCTGGCGCCGCCTGCACCAGGCCCACGCCCGCCGCGCGCATTTCCGTCGCCGCCTCCGTGTGCAAGTTCTAATGATCTAGCCCTGTAGTACTAGGACGCTCCCGGTGATCGGCAGTACATCGAGCAGGTCCAGGAAGGACAGAAGTGACGACGACCGAGGAGGAGCTGCTGGACCGCCTCCTGCAGATCACCGACGTGCTGGGTGCCGACATGAGCCGTTACCTCCGAGGTCTCGGCCTGACCACTGCGAAGGCACACATGCTGTGGACGCTGCATCGCGGCGGCCCGTGCCGCCAGCGTGACCTCGCCGCCGTGCTCGGCCACAGCCCTCGGCACGTCACCACTCTTGTCGACGACCTCCTCGCCGCCGGCTACGTCACCCGCGAATCCCACCCGCAAGACCGCCGCGCAGTCCTGATCGACCTGACCCCCGAGTCCCTGGCGCTTCTCGACCAGATGGCGACCGGCCGCACCGACCTTAGTCACCAGTTGTTCGGCCACCTCAACCCCGGCGCCCGCACCAGCCTCGGCCAGCGACTCGGCGAGATCGAGGCGATTCTGGCTCAGCTGACAACGGAGCCAGGCTGATCGGTCGACGCACCGCAGAGTCCTGACGGCCAGACGCGGTGCCACGAGAGGATCGGCCATGACACAGCACACCGCCGTCGCTACTCGGCCCGACGTTGGGCAGAGCAGAATCGCGACATGAACACTGAGCGGGCCGTGGTGGTCGGCGTCAGCAGTGCTGGCGAACATCGCTTCAGCAAAGCCGCAAGAGAAGAGATCACCGTGCTGACCGATCTTGGCGTCCAGGGCGACGCTCACGCCGGGATCACCGTGCAGCACCGCTCCCGCGTTGCTGCTGACCCGACCCAGCCCAACCTGCGCCAGGTCCACCTCATCCACGCCGAACTGTTCGCCGAACTGCGGGACCAGGGCTTCGATGTGAGGCCCGGTCAACTCGGCGAGAACATCACCACAGCCGGACTCGCGCTGCTGGACCTGCCGCGCGGGACCCACCTTCACCTGGGGACCGAAGCAGTGCTCGAGGTCACCGGCCTGCGCAACCCGTGCGCCCAGATCAACGCCTTCCGGCCCGGCTTACTGAACGTCGTCCTGCGGCGCGATGAGGAAGGTGCGCTCGTCCGCAAGGCCGGCATCATGAGCATCGTCCTGCAGGGAGGAACGGTCCGGCCACGCGATCCCATCGAGGTGCGCCTGCCCGCCGCCCGCTTCGAGGCGCTGGAACCCGTCTAGCGAGTTCTGGTCGCCGGGTGTCCTGGGAATCGACACCACCGACGAACGCTGGGCCGTCCGCAAGCGCATCGACTACTGCGCACGGCTGCACCCAAGGGGACGGAACCCTCGTCCCGCTGGCACGATGGGGCTGTGATGACGAACGGCCCACGTGTGATCGGGATGCTGGGCGGGATGAGCTGGGAGTCCAGCGCGCAGTACTACCGGCTTACCAACGAGCTCGTGCGAGAGCGGCTGGGTGGGCTGCACTCAGCGCGAGTGTTGCTCTCGTCGGTGGACTTCGCCGAAATCGAGCAACTACAGGCAAGCGGCCGGTGGGACGAAGCCGGCCAGCTGCTCGCCGAAGCCGCCAAGCGGCTGGAAGCCGGCGGCGCCGAGCTGCTGCTGATCTGCACCAACACGATGCATAAGGTCGCCGATCAAGTTCAGGCCGCGGTCGACATCCCACTGCTGCACCTCGCCGACGCCACCGCGCAGGCGATCACCCGGGCCGGGCTGAGCACGGTCGGGCTGCTGGGGACCGCGTTTACCATGGAACAGGACTTCTACCGCGACCGACTGGCCAGCCACGGCTTCAAGGTGCTCGTGCCATCTGCGGACGATCGAGCGGAGGTGCACCGCATCATCTACGACGAGCTGTGCCTGGGTGTGCTGCACGAGGAGTCACGGCAGGTCTATCGCGACGTCATCACGCGCCTGGTCCTGGCGGGGGCCGAGGGAGTCGTGCTCGGCTGTACCGAGATAGAACTGCTGATCTCTGCGGCAGACAGCTCCGTTCCGGTCTTCCCGACTACCCGCCTGCACGTTGAGGCCGCCGTCGATGCATCTCTGCACGCACCTGCTTCCGCCTGAGCGTCCCACTGCCCGATCGTCAATCGGAACCGGTCCGGCTGCTGCGGATGATCGCTCGCCGAAGCTACCGGTGGCTCAAGACGTTGATCGCGTGGCCATCTGGTCACGGAGGACGAAGCGTCGGACACCCCAGGATCTTTCGTCAGTGGGGTGCAAAACGTGTGACCGGCGCTGGCGGCTGCCAGTACTACCGGCATGCCGGCGTCGTCGGGTAGTTCTCGTCGGCCGGCTCCGACCACCGCTACCCCCGGTTCCGGCGTCGACAGCACAATTGCCCGAACGCTTACTGCCGGTACGAGTCCTGCAATCGGTGACGTGCGGGCGTAGATGCCGTGGTCGTGAGTGATGTAGCAGCCGCTGCGCACTATGGAGCGAGTCTTGGGCACGGTTGTCACGGTCGACATGTGTGTCACCACCCGGTCGGGAAAGATGGAACCGCCCATGGTGAGGATCGGCGCGTCAGTCTCGTACTGGCCGGCGAGGGCACTGAAGACGTCGGCCACCTGCTGGCAGTGCGCGTCGACGGCGGCGAGTGTGTCATCTGTTTGCTGATGTTGTTCTCGACGGCGTCGAGGTCCAGCGACATGTGTGGGTATCGGGTCATCGCGGTTCCGGTGGGTCGCACATGCCGTGGTCATGCAGCCAGGACAGGGCGCGCTTCCAGGCGTCCTGGGCCGACGCGCGGTGGTAGGTCTCCCGGTAATCGGCGAAGAAGGCGTGCCCGGCCTCGGGGTACACCACCACCTCGGCGTCGACGGTGTTCTGCGGTCGCTCGGCGATGGCCGTCTTCATGGCATCAATGGTGTCCAGCGGGATCGCGTCGTCCTGACCTCCGTGAAGAGCGAGGATCGGTGTGCGCAGATCATTTGCGATGTCGATCGGGTGCCGCGGGAACAGCTGCTGGTCCGGGTATGCGCCGCTCCGCCGCCCGTCGATGATGCCGTACCAGGCCACGGCCGCCGTGATGGTGGCGTGCGCCGCGTACAACCACACCCAGCGACCGCCCCAGCAGTACCCAGTGATGCCGATCCGCGTTGGGTCGCCGCCGTTGCCGATCGCCCAGCCGATCGCGGCGTCGAGGTCGGTCATCACTTGCTCATCGGGGATTCGCTGCAGTAGATCAGTCACGAGAGTGTCGACCTCGCGGTAGGACTGAGGGTCGCCCTGACGGGCCATCAGATCCGGTGCGACGGCGAGGTAGCCCTCCCGTGCGAACCGCCGGGCGATGTCCTGGATGTGAGCGTGCAGCCCGAACGCCTCGCTCACGACCACAACGACAGGAAGGTTTTCCTTGCCGGCTGGCCTGGCGACGTACACGGTCATCTGACCGGTTCCCGCGGGGATCGAGCGGCGTTCAGTCTCCAGACCATCGGTGGGTGTTCGGATCACTGTGGTCTCGGCGAAGGGTCCGGCTGCGTGGGCGAACTCGTCGCGCGCTTCGGTGTTCGACATGCGAATCAGTCCTCATCTCAATCGAAATCGTGCTACGCAGGATGGCTCAGAACTTGCCGTTGTCGTTCTTCCATTGATCGCGCGGCGGAATCTGCTCGACGACGTCCCAATGTTCAACCACCCGGCCACGGTCGATGCGGAACAGGTCGTAGAAGGCGCTTTGGCGCCCTGCTGCCGTGCCCTCGCTGATGGTCAGGCAGAAGTTGCCCTCTCCCAGGATGTGATGGAGGTGGTCATAGACGACCGCTTCGTCGGTTGCGGCGAGCATGCGGCGCAGTTCGTCGATGCCGTCGCCCCAGCGTGGGTTGTGCTGGATGAACTGATCGGCCGAGACGAATTCAGGGAGCAGGTCGTGCGCGCGATCGATGAGCACTCGTCGTGCGAAGGTCTCGACGAGTGTCTTGTTCTGGGCGGTCGAATCGAGATCGGCGGTGTCTGTCGGGCCGTCGATCATCGTCCGGCCGCTGGGGTTGAGGCCGTCCGGGAGCTGCTGGAGGTTGTCCCAGTGCTCCACGATCCGACCGTCTTCCCAGCGATGGACCTCAAACCCGACCACCGATCCGAGGGGGGCGAGGAAATACTCGAGGTGGGCGAAACTGAGGTCACCGTCCTCGAACGTGCGCAGCGGGTTGACCCGGCAGGTGCCGGCCGGAAGCTGATCAAGGAATTCGAGCAACGACCCCAGGCCGTTGCCGATCGCGAGGTTGTGCTGGATGTAGCGGCGAGAATCGAAGTGGGACAGGGGGAATCGGTGGCCGGTTTCGATGCTTTTCTGGATGGCCGCGGTGTGGTGTTTGATGCCGACATGCATGTGTTCGCTCCTCTGTGGTTGTTGTTCATCGAGCCCGGGGGCGTTGAACGCCGACTCCGCGGGTTGGTCATCGGTGGGAGTTCATCATCGGTTTCTGGCTTCTCAGCCGGGCGCCGGCACGGCGTCCGGTCGATTTGCCGGCCGTGAAACTGATAACCCCGTTGACGAGGACCATTTCGATCCCTGCGGACAGTCGTGTGGGATCGGCGTACGTAGCGCGGTCGCTGACGGCGCCGGGGTCCAGGAGCACCAGGTCCGCGGCTGCACCTGGTGCGACGATCCCGCGATCTGGCAGACCGAAGACCCGCGCCGGCAGGGAGGTCATCTTTGCGATCGCCTCAGGAAGAGTGAGAACCTGCTCAGCCGGCACATATTGACTAAGGACCCGAGTAAATGTGCCGAACAGGCGCGGATGTGGCTTGCCACCAGTTCCAGGCGGAAGCCCGTCGGACCCGATCACCGCGCGCGGGTGGAGCAGCGCCTCCCGCACATCCGCTGGTGACATCGCGAACACGCTCATGGTGACCCGCAGGTCGTTGTCGATGAGCAGGTCGATCATCGCCTGGAACGCGGTGGTGCCGCGGCGCTGCGCGATGTCGGTGAGCATCAGTCCGTCGAAGCGGTGATTCGCGGTTGATGCGATCATGATGTTCGCCCAGCCCGACCCGTCCACCCAGTTCTCCCAGCCGCCGTCGGCTTCACCGATGTCGGCTTCCGCGCGGGCCAAGGCATCGCTGTTGCGCAGGCGCTGCATCGTCGCCTGCAGGCTGCCGGCGTGAAACCACGGTGGTAGGCAGCTGGCGAGCAAGGTGCTGTTCGCCTCGTAGGGATACACGTCGTGGTGGACGGTGAGGCCGCGCCCGGCGGCCGCGTCGATCCGTTCCAACGCGGCTGGGATCATTCCCCACGCCTGGCGTCCGGCGGCCTTGAGGTGAGATATCTGCAAGCGCACCCCCCTGCCCCAGCGCGCTCCGCGACCTCTATGGCCTCATCGACCGACTGGATCAGCGCACGACCCTCGCCCCGCGTATGCGTGGCATAGACGTGGGCTGGTGACAAAACGCCCAGCAGAGCCACCAGTTCGTCGGTGTCGGCGTACATGCCGGGCGGGTAGATCAACCCTGACGACAACCCACATGCTCCCGCCGAGAGGGCGGCGCGCAATTCGGCTCGCGTGGCGTCGAGCTCGCGCGGCGCGGGGTGGCGATCCTCCAGGCCCATCACTGCTGTGCGCAGGGTGTGGTGCCCGACCAGCGGCACAACGTTGGTGGGGTACCCGGCACGGGCCAGTTCGCCGTAGAGGTCCGCGACCGTCGACCAGTCGTAGGCCAGATCGGGAAACAGGCGACCACACAGTCCAGCAATCTCGTCGCGGTGCGAGGGTGGGCACGGCGCGAGGGAGAAACCGCAGTTGCCGGTGACCTCGGTGGTGACGCCCTGACTGAGCTTGCTGACATCCACGTCGTCCAGGAACGGCACTGCGTCGGCGTGGGAATGTGCGTCGATGAACCCGGGGGCCAGCACGAGTCCCGCGGAGTCGACGACATGATCGGCGCTGCGGGGCGACAGGGTCCCCGGGGCAGCCACCGCCGCGATGGTGCCGTCGGTCACGGCCACGTCCGCCGACTGCTCCGGGCTACCGGTGCCGTCGATAAGCCTCGCGCCCCTGAACAGCAGGCGGGTCACTGCGGAAACCCTCACGTCGGTTCGACGGCCGGGCACATCGAGCGGACCTCGGCGTGAACTGGCTGCATGCGCACCGCCAGAATCCTGCCGGTGGGGGCGTGCATGCGCGTCTGGGTGAATGTTTTCTCTCTCAGATTGCTGTGGGACGATCGATCCGTACACGGATGGGGCAACCATCGGAGGAACCGGTTGAATGTACTCAGTGAGGACGATCTCGAGCTGGTGGATGCGTTGCAGGTGAACCCGCGAGCTTCCTGGGCCGCGGTGGGTGCCGCGCTCGGCCGATCCGCGGTGACGGTCGCCCGGCGGTGGAACGCACTATCGGCCGGTGGAGCCGCGTGGACTGGGGCAACCGTTGGCCCCGATCTGTTCCGCGGCATGTTCATCGAACTCGGGTGCCGCCCCGGAACTGTCGACGCCGTCACCGCAGCCCTGGTGGGGATGCCCGACGTCCTCACTGTCGGCCGTACCATCGGCGAGTTCGACCTATATGTCATCGCCATCGCACCGACCGGGACGGCACTCTCGGCGTTGTCCGACCGAATGTCAGGACTGGATGTCCAACGCAGCAGAATGCAGCTCTACACCCGGGTGTACGGCGGTCCGGAATGGCGGCTCCGCATTCTGAGCCGCGGTCAAACGGCCGAGGTGCGCCCCGCCAGCCTCCGCCCGATGCGACGCGCCGCGGTCGACGAAGCGGACCGAGCCCTGTTCCTGGCCCTGTCGGGCGACGCTCGACGAACATTCGCCGAGCTGGCCGACGAACTGCACTCCACGCCCCAAGCGGTCCGGCGTCACGTTGAACGAATGCGCCGACGAGGCCACCTACATTTCCGGACAGACATGGCCCGACCCATGGCTGGCTGGCCGATGGCCGGCCTATTGTGGCTGACGGTGCCCGAACAGGAACTGGACGCGGCTGGAATGCTGGTCGGCACCTGGCCCGAAAACAGATTTTGTGCAGCCGTGGTGTCCGCCGCCAATCTCGTCATCATCGTCAACCTGCGATCACCCGACGAGCTGCAAGATTTCGTCATTCGGCTACGTCGAAAACATTCCACAATCACAGTGCTGGATAGGCGCATCGTCCTGCGATTGGACAAAATCCACGGGCGAGTACTGGACAGCGCCGGTAGATCACAACGACTCGTGCCCGTTGACCCCTGGCACACGGTCCCCGCGATGGCGCAGGACGAGCCCCATGCAGAAGCGGGACAAGGGGCCCCCGGCCGAGGTTCGGTTGACCGGTTGACCGGCTCTTCAAGCCGCTTGCGGGTTTCGCCGATCGTCTCGAACTCGAATCGGCATCAACGTTCACAGCCTGCATTCTTAGGTTGAAGATCTCCGAAGGAATGGAGGGCGGCCCGCGCAGCTTTCTCGCCCCACTCTTGCACGAAATGGCCCGCTTCTGCCAGGAGCAACGGCTCCGGACAGCCTCGAATCTTCCTACGCAACTCCTGCATCGATTCCACATCCGGATCCTTCCCTCCGATAACCATGAAGGACTTGCCCGACCACTCCTCGGCCCAGAACCTGACGGCAGCCTGGGCTTCGGCGAAACCTTCCATGCCAGGGTCAACCATGGCCAGGTCCGGGAACGTCCGAGTCCCGCTTGGTAGCGGTTATCGGGAAAAGGAGCATCGTAGGCAGCCATCTCCTGGTCTGTGAGCTCTGGCACTGCGTCGCGCATCCATTGCCCCACAGGTAGGTTGGGCGTAGACCGAACCATCGCTCTCCATTCATAGAAGTGCGAGCCGAGCGGCTTGCCGGTGGGTAGAACTGTGTTCATCACGAACAGTCTGTTCAGTTTGGCGCGAAATCTTGGATCTACGGGCAGTGTAAGCCCCAATGTCCCTCCCCAATCCTGAACGACCAGGGTGATGTTGCGAAGAGCGAGGTGCTCTACGAAGCGCAGAAGGAAACTCCGGTGAAAATGAAAAGTGTATGCTGCGTCTTTCTCAGGCTTGTCGGAACGGCCGAAGCCGATCAAGTCAGGGGCAACAACTCGCGCACCGCTGTCCAACATGACGGGTATCAGTTTGCGATACAGGTAGCTCCACATCGGTTCACCGTGCAGACACAAGAAAGTATGTTCTGCATCTCTGGGTCCCAAATCCAGATAGTGGGCTCGGAGTCCGTTATATCCGGGCAGATCTTCCACATAGCTTGCCGGGAATGGGAAGTCCGGCAGATCGGCGAAGCGCCCGTCGGGCGTACGAAGAACTTTGGCGTCGACCACCACATGCTCCTTTGGCGTCTTGAAGCTCAGCGAGTAGAACCGTCGATTGCTGGGTCGCGAGTGCGGGTGAGAGTTCGAGAACCGTCTTCGGCAACTCGTCGGACGGCGGCCGACTGTCTGCGCACCGTCCTTCTGTCTGCGCACGGTCCTTCGCCACCGATTTTTCAGTGCTGGGCGGGACTTGGGTTCGCTGTGTATCGCACCTCTTCGACGTAATTGTTCTGGGATACTTTGACGCCGAGATCCTGGAAAACCTGGGCCACGGGCAGCTGCTCGGCAGTGGCGCGAAGGCCGGATGCCAGGGCTTCTGCGCTGTCCCAGTGAGCAACATTGATGAACTGGTGAGGCACGTCGGGATCTATGCCACGGTGGAAGACGCCGTCGATGAGCCCCGGCTGGCCCTCCACGTTCTTCTGGATGTGATCCCGCCAGAAGGCAAAGAACCGTTCTACGTTTTCGGCAGGAACTTGAAAGTGAACGATCGTGGTGATTGGTGCCATTGACTGTCTCCTCATGAGGATTGTTCCGGCCAGATGCGGGCTGCGAACGTCGGTTCGGACGGCTGTGCTCGGCGACTCGGCGACGCGTGGCTGAATTGTCGCGACCGAGGCTCTGGCCGGGCTCGGTTCACGAGTAGCGAGGGCGGGTGGCCAGCGTAAGTTGAGCGGCGAGGCGTTGTGCGTCGGCTGGTTGCGGGTCATCGAATGATCCGTAGGAGTAGGCGGTGGCTCCCTGCTGGTAGCGCCACCCCTCACTGAGTGGCCCGGCGTCGTAGGCGTTGTAGCCGATGGCGTCCAGAAACCCGATGACCGTCTGTTTGGCCGTCTCGTCGTCGCCGGCGATGGCCACCGCGCTCCGGTCGGGTGCACCGTGCGGGCGGCTCAATGTAGCCAGGTTCTTGAAGAAGACAGTGTTGAGCGCTTTGACGACGTCCGAGGTGCTCAGGTGTGCTTGCAGCAGTTCGGAGCTGGTGGTGCTCTGGTCGTCGAGTTCGGCGATGCGTCCGTCGCGGTCGGGATAGTAGTTGTTGGTGTCGATGACTACTTTGCCGGCCAGCGGTTCCACCGGGATCTCCCGGTAGGCCTTCAGCGGGACCGTGACGACAACGATGTCACCGGCCGTGGCCGCGGCCATTGGGTCCGCGGCACGGGCATGGCGGCCGAGCTGCTCGACGAGGCCGTCGAGGGTTTCGGGTCCGCGGCTGTTGCTGAGCACCACGTCGTAGCCGGCTTTGACCGCCAGCCGGGCCAGGGCGCCGCCGATGTTGCCGGCACCGATGAATCCGATGGTGCCCCCAGCGTTCCGGTCGGCGGCGGATTGCCGGGCGTACGCGGCCCGGACCACGTCAGCCAGGGGCGTGGCCGGCCGGCCGATCAACCGGGTCAGGTCCTGGCTGTCGGTATGCAGGTCACTGTGCGCGATAGAAGCGTCCAGCGCTGAGACGAAGCGGGCTGTGTCTTTGTCCAGGCCGGTCTGCTCAAGTGCCGAGGCAAAGTCCTCGACCGGCAGATCGCGGTAGGCGACCCGAGTGCCGGTAACCTCGGTGATCACTCGGGCCAGGCCGGCCAGGTCGAAGGCGGGACCGCCGAGCTCGAAGGTCCGGTGGTCTTGCTGATCCTGCAACAGCGCCGCCGCCGCAGCGCAGGCGTAGTCCTGCCGGGTCGCCGCCGAGATCATGCCGCTGCCGCCGGCACCGACGATTTCGCCGATCTCGAGGTATTGGTCCAGCTGATCGGTGTAGTTCTCGGTGTACCAGCCGTTACGCAGCGAGGTGAACGGCACGCCTGCTTCGTGTAATACACGCTCGGTGTCCCGATGCTCACCGGCCAACGGGTTGGTCGAGAGATCGGCCTTGAGCATGCTCGTGTACACGATGCGCGAGACGCCCGCCGCTTTCGCGGCCGCGATGACGTTGGTGTGTTGGGCCACCCGCTGGCCCGCTTCGCTGCCGGAGATCAAGAGCAGCCGGTCCACGCCGGCCAACGCAGCGTCCAGCGCTGGTGGGTGGGCGTAGTTTGCCTCCCGCACCTGCGCGCCCAGCTCCGTAAGGTAGGCAGCCTTGCCACGGCTGCGCACCACGGCGACAAGGTCAGCGGCGGGTACGCCGCGAGCAATCAATTCGAGAACCACGAGGCGTCCGAGCTGGCCCGAGGCCCCGGTGACGGCGTAGGTGGTCATGGTCATTCTCCTGTCGATCAATCAAGCAACGAGATGGAAAGAAGTGAGCTGATCAGCCCGGGGTTCGCGTGCTGGCCAGCGGCACATCGTGAGAACGCGGCGACGGGGTACCGGACTGGCCAGTGACAGCTGCCCTGAGTGTTTCCTTCCGTGGTCGGTGCGCCATCGCCTCCGAGGCCGTACTCGCCGGCTCGGCCCAAATGTGAACTCCTGTTGTCCACTACAACATTGGGGTCAACACGACCGTACCAGGTGTGCGAGGCGGAGTGCGACTGGAGCTCACTCAAATTTTGTAGCGCTCCCGTAAACTGCCGAGATGCCCGCCACCGGATTGCGTGACCTCAAGAAGGCCCGCACCCGCCAACTCATCGCAGACACCGCGGCCCGCCTGTTCGCCGAGCACGGCTACGAGCAGGTGGCCGTCAAGGACGTGGCGCGCCAGGCCGAGGTTGCCGAGCAGACGGTCTACAACTACTTCCCGACCAAAGAACACCTCGTGACGGACCGCGACCGGCAGATTCAAGACCGGCTGTGCGACCTGATCCGCTCCCGATCGGCCGCCACCAGCCCGGCCGCCGCCATCCGCGACTTCGTGCTCGAATCCGTGGACGCGATTCGCACCGTCCCACTAGAAATCTGGCGCGGCGAACTCGGCCACCTGGCCGCCGTCAGTCCGACCGTCCACCGGCTCGCGTTGGAGCTGACCGACCGCCAAGCCAGAGCCCTAGCCGACGCCGTCAGCGACAGCACTGCCGTCCCGCCGGGAATTGCCGAGCTCCACGGGATAGCGCTCGCCGCCGTGTTCCACATCATCATCAGCGAAGCCGGCCGCCGCACGCACGAGGGCCAGAGCCAGGCAAAGATCGCCAACCAGCTCCGCCCGATCGTCGGCAACGTCCTCGACGAGCTCGACAGATGGCTCAGCGTTCCAGCATGGCCAGCACTGCGGTAACGCGAAGCTAGCGCAGGAGTGCTGGCCGGGTGCTATCGCGCATCTGGTTGACTCGTCGAAGTTCTTGCACGGTAACCACATCGGCCTTAATCGCTGCTCTCGGATCCGAAGGGCGCCTGCCGCTGATGATCGTCTCGGCGGCCCAGGTCTACCCTCGGGAGAGTGGTCTCGACCAGCTGCTGATGCGCAGCCCGACCAGCGGGCGCCGCTGACCGGGCCGTTCAGCGAGCTGGGCAAATTCCTGCGCGCCTCCCTCGTCGACCCTGTCCCCCGCGACCATCGGCAGAGTGACTCGGCGTTCCGCCGGCGCCGCATCGTCGTGGCCGTCACCATCGTGATCGGCGCGACGCTGTTGGGCCTGTCCCTCAACCTCTCCCCCGGCGACAGACGCTTCTATCTGGCGACCGTTGCACTGGCCGCCGTCTGGGTGATCGGCGCCTTCGCCTCCGGCCCGCTGCACCTGGGGCGGGCCAGCACCCGTAGTGGCCGGCGTTTGGTCCGGCCGGTGCTTCAGCCGCTGGTGCTGGGGCTGGCCGCGGTGGCGATCTTCGTCATCGGAGCGGTGATCGTCGCGCGGATTCCGCCCCTGCGCGACAGCGTGAACGCGGTGCTGGACCACGCTCGATTCGCCTCCCTGGCGGTGGTGGTGATCATCACCTTCATCAACGGAATCGCGGAAGAGCTGTTCTTCCGGGGCGCGCTGTTCGCGGCGATTGGCGCCCGTTATCCGTTGCTGATCTCCACCGCGATCTACGCCTTGACGACCGTGACAACGGGCAACGTCATGCTGGTGTTCGCGGCGGTGGTGCTCGGCCTGCTGGTCGGGCTGCAGCGCCGAGTCACCGGAGGGGTGCTGGCGCCGATCATCGTCCACTGCACGTGGTCGATGGGCATGGTGCTGGTGCTGCCCCCGTTGCTCGAACACCTGGCATGAGACCGGCCGCCCTGCCCCTCAGTCAGTCCGGCCGTCACGACGGACAGGGTGATGGTCTGCGCGTTGTGGAACTCGGCGTGGGGAGTCCACTTCGGGTTGAACACGTGTGTGGAGTTCCAGTCCGCGCTGAACGCACCGATGGGCGCGGCCATCGCGATGGCCGACAAGAGGAGTTTGCCGACGCGGAGGCCGACGCGGCCCCTGGAGATGGACCTCACGATGCATCGGCGGCCGAGGCCTGGTTCGAGGTGAGAAACTCATCGACCGCGGTGAACGTCGGCTCGGGGGCTTGGCTGGTCGGAAGGTGGCCAGCTCCCTCGATGAGGGTGAACGTGGCCCCTGGGATCGCCCGGGCATATGCCCGTCCAAAGTCGGGCGTCAGCACGGGGTCGTGTTCGCCCCACACGATCAGCGCGGGGATGGCGACGCCGGCCAGGTTCTGCGACAGGTCGGCGTCCCACATGTCCGGCCCGGTGTAGGCCCCCAGCAGGGCGAGGGCGGCGGCGGATGGGCCCCCGGAAGCCGGCGGCGCGTCTGCATCGCGGTCCGAAGCAGGTCGGTGCTGCGGTTCGGGACGTGGGCCGATGGCGTCGACGAGGATGATGCTGCCGACCCGGCTCGCCGTGTCCTGGATCGCCATCTGGGCCGCGATCCAACCTCCGAACGAGCTGCCGAGCACCGAGACGTCCTGAAGTCCCCGCTGGGCCAGCAGGTCGAGGTAGGCGGCCGCGAGACTCGCGACGCTGTTCAGCCGGTCGGGTCGTGGTGTGCCGTTCCAGCCAGGATGCGTCGGGGCGAGCACGTGGTGGGTATGCATGAAATGTTCGACGACAGAGCTGACGCTTTCCGGACCCGCGCCACCGTGCAGCAGCAGGATCGTCGGTCCGCTCCCGGCTTCATGCAGCGTCAGCGGAAGGTCGCGACTCAGGTCAACGACGTGCTCGGTACCGAGGGCGGTCATGGCAGTTCCTTTCCAGGAGTGGCGACTGGAGATCCCACGGGGTGCCGGGGCCGTCCGAATGGCGTAGCGACGATCGACGTCATCAAGATCTCCTGACTAGATAGACACTCTAGTTGAGGATCACTCTAGCGGTGGAGTCGTGCTCACGCAAGGCCATGATCGCTGGGGAGCCCACCCACCGAAAGTGCCGGCGACGCCGCCTGGAACAACCGAGGCCGATCGAGTCTGTGACAATCAACATCTTTCGTCCACCGCCCCTTTCGTCAACCGCCATTCGTCAACAGCCATTCGTCAACAGCACCGTGAGGATCCGCATGAGTCGCTCCACTGCACCACGGCGAGCACTGGTCACCGGTGTGACCGGCTACCTCGGTGCCCGGCTGGTTCCCGAGTTGCTCGCCGCCGGCTGGCAGGTGCGGGTCCTCAGCCGTCGCCCGGACAAGCTGAACGGCCGTCCGTGGCGGTCCGATGTGGAGGTGGTCGAGGGCGACGCCGGCGATGCCGGTGACCTGGAGCGCGCGCTCGCCGATGTCGCCGTTGCCTACTATCTGCTGCACTCGATGGACGGCGGCGCCGACTTCGCCGACCGCGACCGGGGACTGGCGCGCAGCTTCAGCGAAGCGGGAGCGGCCGCCGGTGTCGGCCGGATCGTCTATCTCGGTGGGCTGCATCCCGACGACCAGCGGTTGTCTCCCCATCTGGCCTCCCGCAAGGAGGTCGGCGACATCTTCCTGTCCGGGCCGGTGCCGGCCACCGTCCTGCAGGCCGCAGTGATTCTCGGTTCGGGTTCAGCGTCGTTCGAAATGCTCAGGCACCTGACCGAAAGGTTGCCGGCGATGGTGGCGCCGCAATGGTTGCTGAACCGGATCCAGCCGATCGCGGTCAAGGACGTGCTGCGATACCTGGTAGGCGCCGCGGACATGCCGGGACACGTCAACCGCACCTTCGACATCGGCGGACCGGACGTGCTGACCTACCGGCAGATGGTGCAGCGGTTCGCCGGACTGGCCGGGCTGCGTCGGCGGCTGATCGTCACCGTCCCGGTACTCACTCCCCGGCTGGCAGGGCACTGGGTGCGGCTGGTGACGCCGGTCCCGGTCGGCTTGGCGAAGCCTCTGGTGGAAAGCCTGGTCCATGAGGTGGTCTGTAAGGAGCATGACATTGCCGAGTTCGTCCCGGATCCGGACGGCGGGCTGCTCGGTTTCGACGAAGGCGTGCGGTTGGCCCTGGCCCGCGCCGACGAGTTCCCGACCCGCCCGGATTCCGGCCGCGACGACCAAGAGCCGAGCGACGCGGTGGTGGGTGACGCGGACTGGGTCGGCGAATCGACGTACGCGGACGACCGTTCCACCCTGGTGGACGTCAGCCGGGAGCAGGCCTGGGCGGTGGTGGAAGGCGTCGGCGGCGAGAACGGCTGGTACACCCCGGAAGTGCTCTGGCTGGCGAGAGGCCTGGCCGATCGGTTGGTCGGTGGGCCGGGATTCCGCTCGACCCGGCCGGACCGCCCACTGCGAGTCGGCGACACAGTGGACTGGTGGCGGGTGGAGGACATCCAACCGGGCGCACGACTGCTACTGCGAGCCGAGACCAAGCTGCCCGGCACCGCCTGGCTCGAGTTCCGGGTGGAGTCGGAGGGAGCCGGCACCAAACTCCTCCAGCGCTCGGTTTTCCGCCCACATGGACTCGGCGGCCACCTCTACTGGGCCAGCATGCTGCCCGGCCACCTCGCCACCTTCGCGCTCATGCACCGCGAGATGGTGCGGCAGGCCGCCACGTCCGCGGTCGGGGAAACCCTCAGCGGGACGCCCCACTGATCCAGTCCTCCGCCCATCGTGGCCGCACTCCCCCTTCGGCCGAACACGCAGGTCCGAAACAGGGCCGGCATTGCACGCTCACACCGGATCGACCACCCTGCTCAGGATCCGCGCATGCTTGCCGACCTGACGACCGCGGGTGAACCCATACTGCTCGAAGAGCTCGACCGTCGCGCTGAACAGAAAACCGCCCGGCGCCTCGCGGCCGGAAGTCACCTCGGAGATGGCCTCGACGAGGCCGCCCCCGGAATGGGCGATCTGGTCGATCGCACCCTCCAGCGCCGCACGCGCGATGCCCAGACCGCGATGCTTCTTGTCGACGTAGATGCAGGTGATCCGCCAGTCCGGATGCGGCGGAGCCTCCTTCTCGTATTCTCGCTTGTGCTTGATGCCCGGAAGTTCCGCGGGGCTGCCGTACTGGCACCACCCTTGTGCGGCGCCGTCCTCGTCGAGAACGAGCGCGGCGTGAGCGCGGCCTGTGCGGACCCGGTCCTCCTTGACCGCGCGATGGCTGATCGCTTTCTGGCCGCACTCAGGGTGGTAACCGATGCACCAGCACCCGCCGAAGATCCCGTTGTTGCGCTCGACAAGGTCCGCGAATACGTCCCAGGTGGAGGCGTCGAGGGGTCGCACCGTGTACGACATCGTGGAGTCCTTTCCAGCGCGAGTGCTCCCATCTTCCCGACGCGCGAGCTCGGCGCGGCCGACTGCCGGCCGCTCGCCCGGTCGGCTCATCGGCATGTCAGGCGCCGTCAGCCGCTGCAGCAAGGATCCGGGCGAGTTCGATCGGCTTGCTGACCATCGGCCAGTGGCCCGAGTCGATGTCGACGAAGTCAAGATGCTTGGCCTTGGCAAGCTCGGGCACGTCACCGGCGTCGATCCACTCCTGCGCCTGGGCGGGGCTGAATTCTGGGCACACCAGCACGACCGGGACGTCGTATCGTCGCGCGTCCGCCAACCGCACCACGCCCTTGGTCACCCCTTCGGGAACGGGGATCGCCGCAGCCGCAAAGCGGCACCTGGTCTCCTCGTCGAGGTCGGCGGAGTCCGGCCCATCGAACGGGTCCCAGCCGGGGAAGGGCATGACGCCGTCCTTCACCTCGAAGAAGTCGGCGTAGGGCTCGCCGTCGGCGGACGGGAAGCCGCCGATGAGGGCGACCCCGGCCACCTTCTCCGGTCGGGCGTCGGCGGCCAGCCAGGCCAGCGTGCAGGCGGCGGAATGCCCCACCACCATGGGCTTTTCGGACGCCGAGTCGACGGCGGCGAGCACCGCGGCCAGCTGGTCGTCGAGGGTGGCGGAGGTAGCTCCGTCACCTTGACCCGGCAGGGTGAGCGGCACCGGACGGTGGCCGAGATCCGCGAGCGCGGGCACCACCTCGTCCCATGCGGATCCGTCGAGCCACAGGCCGGCAATGAGCAGGATGTCCATGATCAGTTCTCTCTCTCCGGTGTCTGGTTCTCCAATGCGGACAGATCACGTTCGGCATAGAGCCGGTGCTCCCATTCCTCGTTGAGGACGATGCGGAGACACTCCTTGAAGGGGAAGCTCTCCATCCGAGGCCAGCCGGGCTCGGTGCGACTCACCTCGGAGGCGAGTTGCTCCTCGGTGAGTGAGTCCATGACGCGGCGGACCATCCCCTGGCGTTCGCGTCGGATGGTGAGCACCTCCTCGAGCGAGGGTCGTGCCTCGCGGTCCCACGGGATACCGTCCCAGCCGGGCGCCTCGTCCCACGGCAGGTCCAACTGGTGCCACGGCGAGGCGTTGCCGAGGATCATCCGGCCCACCCAGGCGGCGCTGGCGAAGTTGAGGTGCCGCAGGGTCTGGATGAAGGACCACTCGTCGTCGACGCTACGGTGCAGCGCCGCTTCGGGGAACGTCCTCGCATGCGCGACGGTGCCCTCCCACAGCCGTTCCAGGATTGCCCACGCCGCACGGAACCCGTCGCCGTCGTCGGGGCGCATTCTCGCCCGCTCGGGCATGCGACGGTTCAGTTCGGCGTCGACCAGCGGTGCGATGTCGACGCCGTTCACGACGACGTTCTGCAGCTCGCCGCTGATCTCGACGTCGACCAGCTCGACGCCGCTCATCCGGCTTTGGTTGAACAGGGCGCCGCGCACCTGCACCCCGGTGAAGTCCACTCGGTGCATGCGGGCGTCATTGAGGTACACCTGGGAAAGGGTGGCGCCCCGGAGGCTCACGCGCTCGAAGCGTGCTCCGGTCAGGTCCTGCTCGCGGAAGTCGGTCATGGACGGCACTGTAGGACCAGTTCCGGACGATCTACTTCCGGATCATTCGGTGGCCACCTAGTCTGCTCGTGTGCCGACCGATGTCAGCCCCACCGCGCGAGCCCTGCGTGCCCTCGAGATCCTCCAGAGTCGCCCCGGCGCGACGGCCGACGAACTCGCCGAGAGGTTGGGTGTCACGGAGCGGGCCGCGCGGCGGTACGTCGAAATCCTGCGAGAGGCGGGCATCCCGGTCGAGTCGGCCCGGGGCCCGTACGGCGGGTACCGGCTCGGGCGCGGGGCGAGACTGCCTCCGGTCCTCTTCACGGAGGCTGAGGCACTTGGCCTGGTCATGGCGGTGCTCGACGGCCAGCCGGCAGCCGCCGACACCGACGACCTCGTCGGCTCTGCCCTGGGCAAGGTCATCCGGGCACTGCCCGAGAGCGTCGGTCGGCAAGCGGCGGCGCTGCGGGAGCACGCGTCAGCCGCGCCTGATCGGTCTTCGGCCCGTCCAGATCCCGCCACCACCAGTGCACTCGTCGCTGCCGTCGCGGCCCGACGTCGCGTGCTGATCACGTACCGGACCGAGGCCGGCAACGAGTGGGAGACTGAGGTGGACCCCTGGGCGGTCGTCGTCCGCCACGGGCGCTGGTACCTCCTGTGTCACTCCCATGGCGCGGACGCGACCCGCACCTACCGGGTCGACCGGGTCCGCGCGGTCCAGCAGACAGCGAACCAGTTCGAGCCGCCCGACGGCCTCGACCCGGTGGCAGCACTGGAGGAGAACCTGGGCACCGGGTGGGAGTTCCCCACCCGCGTGGTGTTCGACGCTCCACTGACTGAGGTGGCGCCGTGGATCCGGCCTCCCATGGGACGGCTTGAACCATCGGGAGACCGGTGCGTCCTCGTCGGAAGCACCAGCAATCCGGCGATGTACGCCCAGGAGTGGTTGGCGAGCGCGCCGTTCGCCTTCCGCGTCGATGGCGGGCAAGAACTCCGTGCCGCGGCCGCGAGGCTCGCTTCCCGTTTCGCGGCCGCCCTGGCGGACCAACCCTGACAGCTCTGTCGAAGGTCGCCGGCCCAGCCGACAACTCTCGAGATGTCGGATTGTCCATAATGGGCCATGGACGTTCTCGCCGTGCGGCCGGTAACACGTGAGTCCTGGCCGGCGTTGGTGGATCTATTCGGCCTTGGCGGTGCCTCGAACGGTTGCTGGTGCATGTACTGGATTATGGGTGCGGAGTACCACAAGCGTCCTCGGTCGAAGAACAAGGATCAGCTGCGATCAAGCGTCATGTCCGGGCCGGCGCCCGGGCTCTTAGCATTCGACGACGCCGGCACCGCGCTGGGGTGGTGCCGACTCAACCCGCGCGAGGGGCTGCAGTGGCTCAATCGCAAACGCGAGCTTGCTCCTGTCGATGACCTTCCCGTCTGGTCACTCTCCTGCTTCTACGTCCGCAGTAGTTTCCGTGGTGCCGGCGTCATGACGGCCTTGATCAACGGTGCCGTCGACCATGCCCGCAACGCGGGAGCATCGGCCCTCGAGTCCTATCCGATTGACACGCAGGTCGAAGGAGCCACCCGGAACGTGTTTCCCGGGACGGCCAGCGCTTTCACCAGAGCCGGCTTCACCGTCGTTGCGCGACGCGCAGTTGACAGACCGATCATGCGCCACTACCTCAAGCCCTGATCGCTCCCGCAGATGGGTTGGAGACCGACGCCCCCGGCGTGACCGGCCAGCCCGGATCAGGCGACGCCGAGGTATGCCTCCTTGACGCTGGGATCGGCCAACAACTCCTTGCCGGGGCCGGACTTGATGACTTCCCCGGTCTCCAGGATGTAGGCACGACTGGAACGCGATAATGCTTGCTGGGCGTTCTGTTCCACCAGCAGGATGGTGGTGCCCAGCGCATTGATCTCCGAGATGATCTTGAAGATCGACTGGATCACCATGGGGGCCAGCCCCATCGACGGCTCGTCCAGCAGCAGCAGCCGCGGGCGGGCCATCATGGCCCGGCCGATGGCAAGCATCTGCTGCTCGCCGCCGGACATGGTGCCGCCCATCTGGGTGCGCCGCTCCTTCATCCTCGGGAACAACTCGAAGACCCGGTCGACGGTCTCGATGTATGCCGCCCTGGTCTCGAACTTACGGGCGTAGTGGCCCATGTCCAGGTTCTCCTGGACCGTCATGCCGGGAAACACGCCGCGTCCCTCCGGCGCCTGAATGATGCCGTTCAATACCCGAAGATGTGCCTTCATCTTGGTGATGTCATTGCCGTCGAAGACGATCGAGCCGCGGGTCAGCGGCTGTATCCCAGAGATAGCGCGCATTGTTGTCGTCTTGCCCGCGCCGTTGGCACCGATCAGGGTGACCAGTTCGCCTTCTTCGACGGTGATCGAAATCCCATGCAGGGCTTCGATTCTGCCGTAGTTGACGGTCATGTCGGTGATCTCAAGCAGTGGCATCGTCTGGCACTCCAAGGTAGGCAGCGATCACGGCCTTGTTGTCGCGGATGTCCCCGGGCAGGCCATCGGCGATCTTGCGGCCGAACTCCAGCACCACGATCCGATCCGTCACACCCATCACCAACCGCATGTCGTGCTCGATCAGCAGCACGGTGTAGCCGTCGTCACGGATCTTGCGGATCAGTTCCATCAACGCCGCCTTCTCGCTGGGATTGAATCCGGCGGCCGGCTCGTCCAGGCATAGGAGCTTCGGCTCGGTGGCCAGCGCCCGGGCGATCTCCAGCCGACGCTGGTCGCCATACGGCAGGTTCTTCGCTTTCTCCGTCGCTCGCTGTCCGACCCCGACGAACTCCAGCAGCGCCATCCCGCGCTCGACGGCGTCCTCTTCTTCCCTGCGGTGTCTGGCCGTACGGAAGGTGGCTCCCGGCACTGATGTGTGATGGCGGGCATCTGTTCCGACGACGGCATTCTCCAGTGCCGTCATCTCGTTGAACAGCCGGATGTTCTGGAAGGTCCGGGCCATGCCGGCCCTGGTGATCTGGTTCCGCTTGAGCTTGCCCATCACCCGGCCGTCGAACACCACCTGACCGGAGGTGGGTCGGTAGACGCCCGTCATCGCATTGAAGCAGGTGGTCTTGCCGGCGCCGTTGGGCCCGATCAGCCCGAGTATTTCGCCGCGTTTGATGTCGAAGGACACCGCATCCAACGCTGTCAGACCGCCGAACTGCATGGTCACGTCCTGCATCTGCAGCAGTGACTCGCCGACCTCGACCTGCACCTCGCGTTGCGGCGCAACCATTTCGGCCACGGCCTCGGGATCGGCCAGGGCCGGGTCAACATCCGTCAGATCGATCGTCGCCAACTGGGATTCGTCCGGGTACAGACCGGCCTCCACCACTGCGTCCACCGCGTCGTCGGGACCACGGTGCGCCTCGTATTCCTCATCGCCGGCCCTGACTCCGCCGACCGTCCGGTCCCTGGCGATGTTGATGTCGCCGTCACCACCGAGCGTCATCAGTTCACCTCCCTGAGATCGTTCTGCCGACGTCTCGCGGCCTGCCAGATCTGGCGCCCATAGCTGAGCAGTTTCTGTCTGACCGGGATCAGGCCCTGCGGCCGGAAGATCATCAGCACCATCAGCGCCAGCCCGAAGAACAGGTAGTTGTACTGCGCGATTGCATTGCCGTCGATCGTCCACCACAGCAGCTCGGTGCGGCCGAGGAAGAAGGCCGGCAGGTAGACGATGATGAAGGCCCCGAGGATCACGCCGAGCTTGTTGCCCTGACCGCCGAGCACCACGGCGCACAGGAACAGGACCGAGTTGATGACGTTGAAATTCGACGGAGTGACGTACTGCACCTGGCCGGCATACAGCGCCCCGGACAATCCGCCGATGCTGGCTCCGATGACGAAGGCCCACAGCTTGAATTTGAAGGTCGGCACGCCCATGATCTCGGCGGCGTCCTCGTCCTCCCTGATGGCCACCCAGGCGCGCCCGACCCTTGAACGTTCCAGGTTGCCGACGAACACCAGGATCAGCACGATCAACACCAGCGAAACCCAGAACCACCAAGTGCCGTAGTTGATATTGCCGCTGGTGTTCGACGAGGAAAACACGCCGTACGGGTCGCTGGGGCCGGTACCGAGTCTGGGATAGGCGATCTGCGAGCGGCCCTGACCGGCTCCGGTGAGGTTGCCCAGATTGTCGGCAAGCAGCCTCACGATCTCGCCGAACCCGAGCGTGACGATCGCCAGGTAATCACCCCGCAGCCGCAGGGTGGGCGATCCGAGAATGAGGCCGGACAGGGCAGTGATGGCGACCGCGACCGGCAGCACCGCGAGCCATGCCCACTTGTCGGCCAGCCAGCCATCCGGTCCGGTCTGGTTCCACGGACTCTCCGGCGATGTGAGCAGGCCGACTGTGTAGGCGCCGACAGCGTAGAAACCGACGTAGCCCAGGTCGAGCAGGCCGGCGGAACCGACCACCACGTTCAGCCCGATCGCCAACAGCGCGTACATGCCGAACTGAGCCATCACCAAGCCGAAGTCGTAGCCGGCCGTGGTGATACCGGGCGGACGCACCGCCGGCAGCAGGGCGACGATGATGATGAACGGCACCCCGATGCCCCATTGGGCCGGCCGGGACAGCGAGTTCCACCACAACCGGAACCGGTCGCCGACCGACACTTTCGGCTTCCCGGAGACCTTCCGCTTCGCGGTGGAGATAGGCGTGCTCAAGCCCTTGCCCTGCCCAGCTTCTCGCCGAGTAGCCCGGTAGGCCGCAACATCAGGATCAGCACCAGGAGCACGAACGCGATGACGTCCTTCCACTGATTTCCGAACAGCACCTGTCCCCACTTCTCCACCACGCCGAGCAGCAGTCCGCCGAGTAGGGCGCCCCGCAGGTTTCCAATGCCGCCGAGCACGGCGGCGCAGAAAGCCTTGATGCCGAGTAGGAATCCGCCGCTGTAGACGATGCCGCCGTAGCCGGGCGGAATGAGCGTGAACAACAGCGCGGCCGCGCCGGCCAGCACCCCGCCGATGAAGAACGTGAGCACGATGACGCGTTCACGGGACACCCCCATCAAGGTGGCGGTGGTCGGGTCCTGCGCCACTGCCCTGATGGCCCGGCCGAACCTGGTCCTGTTGATAAAGATGTCGGTACCGATGGCCAGCACCAGCGCCGCCACCACCATGATCATCGTGACGTTGTAGATCCTGC
>JAABUS010003958.1_pt1 | contig 22576 bp, 25 predicted proteins | sample 5560161 | NCBI WGS metagenome assembly JAABUS01 (sample SAMN10711885, study PRJNA513376) | rock metagenome | isolation source: Antarctica rocks | place: Antarctica: Victoria Land, Trio Nunatak nord | collected 2016-01-04
TGTTTCGTCGAGGAGGCGGCGGAGGGGTGGGGGGGAGGAGGGGGGAGTGGCTGGGAGAGGGGATGTTGGTGGGGAGGGGAGGGTGGTGGACGCGACGGTGGGGTCGGTTGCTGGCGATGGGATGGGGGAGGGGATCGTGCCGGATTCACGGAGGACGGTGGATTCTTGGGAAGGAGGCGGAAGGAGGTAGGGAAGCCAGCGTTGGGTTCTGAGATTTCGTTCAGCTTACGGGGTGTTTGCGCTGGGGGAAAAGGGGATCCATACTTCCTTTCCTCGGGCGTCTCGCCTTCGACTTTCCTGCGAACATCTAGTATCAGGGCGGACAAGCGATCCAGCTGGATATCCTCTCGTGGGTTCAGGGGCCCAAAAATATCTTTAACGGCCGCTTCGACCTTCTGCATAATTTCCCGCCAGCCGCGGTGCAGCAGCCACCAGCTGAAGGTCAGGAATTTGCGGTTGGTCTCAAAGTCATTGCCGTATGACTGCTCAACATTGTCGTCATCATGATTTTCGAGGCTTATTGTGGGATCTTGAAGAGGGTGGGAGGCTAAGGAAACGACGCTGGAAAGGTAATTGCGGCGACCGAGGAGATTCAATTGGATGCGAGTGAGGAGGGTGAGGAGGCAGAGGGTGTATAGAAGGCTGAAAGATCTCGTGATTGCTGCAGATTTATTAGCTTCCAAACGGGGGCGCCTCCGACAGCGATGTCCGTACAGCTAATCTTGAGCTCGTTCCACAATTGCGCCTTGCTCTTCCTTGGTCCTTCGCCACTGCCTGAGCTGGACGTGGCCATCTGACTAGCATGCACATAGCTCTCGCTCTGAAAGCTAGATAGGCTTTTCCCGTCATCGTCCTTGACACTTGGTGGCCCTGAAGCAGTGGATGAGGGATCTGAGATACCCCCTTCGCTTCTGCCGAGTCGCTCTGCTTTCTTCTGCTGTAGTTCCTGGGTAATACTCTCGACGGGTAGAGCCTCAAGTATATTCTCCGAGGCGGTAGGAAGGAGTGCAAGAACGGTGAATGTGCAATCTTCCTGGTTTTGCTGGAAGCGGCGGCGCAAGCTAAAGATACTCAATTAGGAGTGACCGTCGATAAGGCGATGTTGGAGAATGTACTTTTCCTTGGCTACCTTGTCCGCAGTCATACGCTCCCGTGTCTCTGAGATCTTGGACAGAACATATTGGCCTGCGAGATAGCCTACACCGAGCACGCCAGCGCCGATCGCGAAGTTGGTTCTGTTCCGGCGAAGCCAGCGCCTGGTTGTCGTTATCATGGTCGCTGAGGCTAGCGACGTCGTATATGAGGAGGAGGATATCAATCAGGCATGAGGACTTCAAGGCTGTTTGTGCTGCACGCCAGATTTACTGATCCCTAGGGAGTACCACATCGAAGTTGAGCGGGGCGATGATGATGAATAGGTGCCCAGCCCCCTCGGCCACATTCCGAGGCCTGGGCTTGAGCCCCTTGGGAAGCTCGGGTGACACGCTAGTGGTGGGGCCAGGTGAGCTTGCTTGTCAACGTTGAAGCAAACAGCTTTTTAACTGTTGCTACTGGACATACGGTGCCAGTGTCTGGGTCTGGGAACGTCGCTCGTTCAAACACTGTTCACCAGAACCTTGCCATGGACCAGCGCGAGGCTCGGCGCCCACCTGAATATATACTGGAAGTCTTCGCAGACCCCTCATGCATTAAAGACGTTGTCCGAAGTACAACACCCTATTCCTGCAACTGCTACTTCATCTAACTGCTCCAGGTGTTTTACATACCATCTTTTTTCATCGATACTTCCCATGCCATCGCCCTGGCAGCCTTGACGTAATTGATCTCACTCTTCCCGTTGTCACGAATCCTGAGCTCGAAACACTTATTGATACCCGAGTGGGGCAATTGTCTCGCCAACTTTCGTCCGATACATCACCGCAAGGAAGTGTGAGAGGCCAGCTTGCTGTGCAATTCTTCGAGAAGAGGCGGAAAAAGGGTGGTGGACTGGGCTGGTTTGGGGGTGGAAGGGCAGAAGAGGAGGTCTGCTGGGAAATCTGGCGGTTGGAGGTGACGCTCGCTACGCCAAAGACGGAGACTGGTATGTTTTTCCCAAGTCTCGCTCATGCCGCGATAGATACTAAAGGTATGCAGAGCGCACGAAAGTACTGAGGGCAGTAGCATCGACACTGCGAAAGACAGCACTGAAGATTGTGAATACGGCGAACCGAGATAAGGATCATATTCCGCCGATTACAACGAACGATACCAATCCCTTTCCTTATCAGATCATTCTGAATCCGAGGCTGGAAGGTTGGAGTAAGGGCATGGGCATATTTTGAGGTCGAATAGAAAGTGCTTGGTTTACCGTCGATTCATTCAGAGGATGTTCGGTCGCATTTTGGATACCCTCGGTATGATACAGTGGAAACAGATACTAGGAGATGAATGACTGCCCACGTAATACAGTAGAATTAGATGCTAGGAGATAAATGTCTGCCCACGTAATACTATGCCGCACTGCGATAATTAACAGCAGAAGAGATCCTTGGATAAATCGAGCTCTCAAGAAAGCTGACTCAGGGTGATCGAGACAGAAAGCCGGCGAATAGTAGAGCGAGATTCACATCGACCGAACAGGAGGTAGACATCTTGCACGGGAGTTTTTCCAACAGAAGATGACGAGGCACGATCCAAAAGCCACATATGTGAACCAAAGGTCTACTACTCTGCGAAATGGCTTCTCATTAGCAAACTAGCTGTATTGTACTGGAAGAAACCACACCACTCCCAAAATCTATCACCGCCACTCTCGATTGATGGCCTACGCACGCTGGTAGAAATAATCCTCGCAAGCCTCGAGACACAACGTTTGCACGTCGTCTCACATACATAATTCTCTGGTCATGTGTCGAGTCTTCCACGATGCTGTGGCTTGGGGTTCCAAAGAGCTCCAGCCGTTCAGCGCGTTCAACTCCGTTCGTTTACTGGGATTTAGTAGCCTGATCGGCTTTCGAGCGAAGGTCGGCAGCAGTCGAACCACTCTGAGAGAAGTAACGGGAGAAAACGGGGTGGATGAAGGAGCGGAAGACTAGTTGCGCACCCCTACGAACTGTCAGTGATTGTTATCGGATAATGTGGGAAGGAGACAGACCCGAGTTGAGGCAGAGCCATCCATAGAATAAGCACGAATTTGAAGGTATAGTAGAAGGCTATTAGCTATCAGTATCGATCTGGGGTATCTATCTGCGAATTGAAGTTTCGAAACTTACGGAACCAGTAGACAGCGTTGACAAGGCTCTCAAGCACGGTCAAGAAAGCATATACGACCCAGTACTGCCCAAAATTTAGTCACGTGCTTCTGGCTTAGTCGCCGTCTTCTTTAACCATGGGGACTTACAGTCAACCACTAGGCAGATGTTAGTCGCTGCTCCCGAATAGCGAATGAGATATCGAAGCACAGCTTACCTGAGTGTCATCGGTTTTGCTGGTGCTGAACAGCGCGTCCAACGAGTAGTATCCGGGAATGACGAATCCTGCGAAGTTCACTAGGAACTCGCCAGCGATGTTGAAGAAGACAAGGAAGAAATATATTCCAGCGAGGCCGAGGAAGGCATAGACCTTCGGCACTGAGGTTTGCTTCTCGAAATTGTTCAAAGCCGGGTATTTGGATAGCTATCGCGTTATTGACGGTCAGCCTTGCCGACTGGGAGTGCGTCCCACGAGCCGAGCTGTTGCAAAAGAGCTCGAGCATAGAAGACGGGAGCTCCGAACGAAAGGATGATTAAGACGTACCTCCTTATCAATCTGACCGATCTGATGCTGTGTTCGGTCTTGGAAAGACATGGTGTGGGAAGGATACTCGAAGACCTTTGCAAGATCGTGGGATGGATGGATAGATGGATTGGAAGGCGATTAGTCCTTGGAAAACTCTTTGGTGTACTTGGAGGATGGAGAGTTCACAATGATGTCGAAGAAAGGAAAGCAGAGGAAGCCAACTGAGCGTCGGTCGGTTTTCAGGGTTGGCCTGGTATGGAGGTCACAGGAAGCTTGGCAAAGGCTCCGAAAACTCAGGCATGTGATTTGCTAAGACCCTAGTGGGAAATACCCGGCATTAGTCATCTCCCAGCCGCCATGGCAACTTTCTGTTTACGATTTGGATTTGTATATGTCGACCAGCATATCATTGCCGTTGACGCAGAGCGGCAAGCACTGATGGCTGTCCCAGAGGTGTCTTAGTATTCAGGTAAGCCTTGTGACAAAGCGTTTCATTTGTACAGAGATCGGATCGGAGTGTCCCTCAGAGAACCGAAGCTAGCTACCCAAACAACGAATATCATCAACAATCAAGAGCGGACTTGGCTGTCCGCAACCTTTGCTAGGCTTGACTGGCCGATCGAGAGACTATATGGTCCTAATGAGGGGTGCATGACGTACAATTCATGGTTTCAGAAGCTCATTGTTGATCTAGAGCTTGCGCTGACCCGAGACATCGCACATAGACCAGCAATTGGCATAAAAGTGCTGTAACGACCTGTGAGCCAGCTATCATGGCCGCTGTACTTGCCCAGAGGCAGCGCTCGAACACTTCCACTTCCACATCGAGCAGCCATGCAACCAAATCGCGCGCATCGACTGCAAGTATTCACTCCTCCGCCAGCACCCAACCCGCCCAGCGCCATCAGTATGCATCTGACTTTGGACATGCATATGCACAACCGACCCAACATCCGTACTCACAGCAGATGCAGTCCGTGCCATATACACCAGAGGAGATGATAACACACAATCAGCGGCAACTTTCGAATCCTCATGAAGTGTATGGCATCGACCCCTCGCTGCAGCACCAAGCAAATCTTCGACGGTCTATGAGTGTGGGTGCCGGCCACGGCAACAACATGGCTGCGGTAGCACCTCCGATGGGTCATCGTCCATCCTTTGATGGGACAGACCAAGGCCAATTCCGGGCTTTTACCGACGAACCCGGTCCAGACGACACAGGGACAGAACATGGAAAAAACAGGACCAAGAAAGGCTCAGCAACTAGCGCTGCCAATGATGCCGAACTCAAACGCCTCTTCGCAGAACATAGAGGCCGCCCTTTGAAAGAGGTAGCGGCTGAGGTGATTGTGCATGAACGAGGACCAAAGTCAGAAAAGACGAAACAGATATTCGCAATGCTTTGGTAACACCCGTCGGAGAAATGTGAGACAGGTTGGTAAGCTTACCAATATGTAGGCTCGACGCAGTTTGCAAGAAGAGTACAGGCTCGGTGCCTCGCAATCGTGTCTTTTCCCATTACGCAACAAGATGTGGCACCGAAAGAGTACCTCCTTTGAATCCAGCATCTTTCGGGAAATTAGTACGGATAATATATCCAGGAATACAGACTCGACGGCTTGGTATGCGAGGGGAATCCAAGTATCATTATGTGGAATTATCTTTGGTAGATGAGCAGCAGGCACATATGGACATTGAGCGAAGACAGACCATGAGGGAACTTAGTGTTGCTCCTGACAGACCAAACTTGAAGAGGTACGTTAGCGTGGCGCGTCGCTGAATATTGAATCATTGTTTTGGCCACAACGAATAAATGGACAGCAAGCTCACTCTTTGCTACAGACATCGGTCACAGCCACCTGCAGATAGCGCTTTATTCCCCACGCCAGACGAACCATTTGCCGCTCCTGCTTGCAAACAACCAACCAAGCGCCAGAAACTTGTGCCTAGCTCTCTCTTAACAGAGTCGACAGAGACCAACATGAATCAGAATTTCGCCAGCGCTCATTCCGTGCGAAGGGAGCTCAAATGGCCCACAGCTGACGAAGAGCCCTACCGCGAAGACGAGCCGATCAATTTGCCTAACATTTACAGCTATGTGCCTCCGGGCACCGATCCAGATGCTGCTAACGCCTTGGTGGCGCTCTACAGATCGCACTGCGTCTCGGTCATTGATTGCTTTCGATTTTGCAAAGAGAAGATGCTGTGGCACCACTTTACCTCCTTCCATGGCACCCTTACTGTACCCGTTCAGAAGTTACTGGCACATCCTGATATTGCGGATTGGATCAAGGAATGTGACTGGCTCATGTACCAGAACATGGTCCGCTTCGTCGCACCACTTGCTCTTCAAGTTGTCCCTCACCGAGTGCTTGATACGTTCAAGGCTATATCCAACAAATTAACCGACCATATCGCCGTCACTTTCCAGAATCTTCCTCAGCACGTTCGTGACGCTAAGCTCAGTCCTGCCATCCCGTTTGCCGGCCTTCTCGACCGCCTTCTTCGTGTTAATGCAACAGCTCATGCCGCTGCCAATATGCTGACGAGTGACGCCAACCGAGAGCAGATGTGGCAAGATTGGTGCCTACACGTCAAGCCCCGAAAGGTCGTTGAATCTGCATTAGCGACCAACGGCTTTTGCCGGACGCTCTGGATCCTGACCCGCGATGTCCGTAACCTTTTAGGACCTTTGCAGTGTATTTCATGGGAGGGAATGGAAGGATGTTATCACAAAGCCAATCGCGAAGCGCCACCCGACTTCTCTCAGCACGGCCACCCAGAACATGATGACAGTACGGAGGGTGTCCTCGACCGTTGGACAGATTTCCTGTACTCCCTCCCGTCTCAATTCCCGCACGCTGATGCTCGCGAGTTGATTGACCGCATCAGTCAGGTGTGCAACGCCGCTTTGCGTGATATCACCATGGCTCAAGCCTTGAGTTTCGGATCGTGGTGGATCACCAAATGCTGGATAGACGAAATGCTCATGTGGATCGCAGAAAAAGGAGGCTTCATGGAGCATCCATCAGATGGCTTGAACATGGTTGGCAAACGTGCCGTGTCTGATCAGATGGTGTCGGCAGGAAAAGGAGCTCATGAGAGCTTGGCAGATTCCAGACCTCCAACAGCTGGCAGCGCAGGCATTGACACATCTGGCAACCACGGCCTCCCGACGGGTTTTCATCAGCAGCCGAAGAGCCACGAGCAGAATCACTTCCGGGGCGTCTCTCAACCACGACCTCAACCGCCTGGCTTATTCCGAGCACACAGCTACCACCCGGAGGCGAACTTCGATACGGACTCTTTGGAGCCGAAGCATGAGCGCCCAACTCTACAACGAACTAAGAGTGCCAGTGTTATCGCCGAGATGCAAGTATTTTCACCCGAGCTAGACAACCACGATGACAGCGGCATTGGCTTGGGACTCGACGATGATGATCTCAATATGACCAAGTACAATGGCTTCATGGCCGATGGCTTAGGCTCTGACCCTGCGGACATCCGTGTATGCTGAGGCTCTCCTAAGCCTCGGCCGGGTGCTGGGTCATTTGATGCGACAGCTGGCACCTTTGGATTTTATGCTTGAACGACCGACACATGACATGGTGAACGAAACAGGAGGACCAAAGCTGGATAGGCAGGCGGGAGGCCATTGGTTTACTACTACCCTAAGACATGAGCAGAGTTATGCAGAATTGGCCCATTCCGCATCGACCACTGCTCACGACATACGTTCACGGACCACCACGGTTTTTCCTCTTCCTTTTCGTTCTGCAACTCGTCTTCCGACCCTTCCCTCTCCACTGCCCGCGCAGTATCCTTCTCGATCAATCTCACAACAACTCTCCGTTTCGCAACATTTCGTCTTTTGCAATCCTCGATATTTGCTATCGGCGGCATTGCAATCCTCAGTATCAGCTATTTGCAGGAGGAAATTCGTAAGCATTGTTTCGAGCTCTAGCAGTGGCTATCGTTTCTTGCATGTAACCCTGGATGAGAAGATGGGATAGGCTTGGACGTGTAGGCTAGATTTTGTCTCTTTGATCATGGCTGCGCTAGGATAGCAGGGGGGTGATACCAAATTCGATTTTGCTCTAGTGTTTGAGAATCCTTCGTTGTTGTTTGTGTTTGTATTGTTTGATCCTTGCTGGAGTCTCACCGCTTGATTGTAGAATCAACTGTTTCTTGTGGATACAGATGTGGGTTGTAGGGGGGAGGGTATCGGATACTGAAGACCATCAGTAAATTGTAAGAACCTCACTGATTATTAAGGTAGTCTTTGATAAGCACGTGAGAACAGTAGGGTCCAATAAGTTGGGGGTTCTCGCGGAGAGACTTTCAGTTATGTACATAGTGACTTGCCCATGCCCCCTTCTTTAAGATATCAACTGACTGAGCTATGTATTCTATGAACAAGAACAAGCAATGCCCGGGGACCATGCTGTCCACCGTCTCTCAAGGGTATCATAAGATGAACCTCTCTTCAAACGTCCGTAAAACCCAATTCGCTATGCATGCGTCATGTCAAAGTAAATGCCCCAAGGTAGTGCCTATGCTTTGTGTGTGATTACCTTAGTATGTGCTCATCTCTCTTTTTCTCGTTCTAGACCCATGTGACCCATATACCCCTCAGAGTGGCTGCGCAGCTGGAAAAAACCGTGGTCCTGCGAAGCCGTGCACGACGATGCTTTGGATGTCGATGTTGTGCAGCTTAGGAGGGCTCCACATCTTCAGGAGGATGAAGCGACCGGATCTAAGATTTTCGTTAGCTCGCTGCTGCCTGCATCGAGAGAGTGGTAGACGGGGATCATGCAGAGCTTACACGGCCGGTTCGAAGTTCACTGTAACGCAGCTCGCCTCCTTCTCGATGAAGAACCTCGCGTGCGGCGCCAACACTCCCTTCATCTGCGCCTTGGTCTCGATCACACACCTCTCGTAAGCACTGAGCCCCAGACCAGCGAGCGGACCGTGCTCGGAGCCATGACCAGGGTCCCAGGTATGCATCACCTCAATGCGGCTCGGCAGCTCCCTCCGCAGATCATGCCGGCTGTTCCTACGCAACCGTATACCCGCCACCCGGTTGCGGCCGTTGTTGATGATGCGCGTGAGTTCAGGGTCCGTCGCCGAATCATTGTCGCTGTCTTCCGCGTAGATCGTGGCTCGGTCGCGGCGGTAAAGGTCGGCAAGAGTGGCCGCGCTGGAGGGCTCTTCTTCGTCGGAGGTGGGCTCGGAGCAGTCTGTCGTTACTGTAAAGTTGTCCATTGGAGGTGGTGGAGTTCTGGGGACAAAATGCTGGGTAACGGGGGCTGCTTCATCATCCGAAGTATCGTTTGCTGGGACGGGTCCCGGAAGGACGCGGGTGCTGCGGTAGAGATTTGCTGGAGGTACCAGATTGTCTCTTGGCCTTCGTATGCTGGAAGCTAATGGAAGAGTGGCGTGCGATGACCAGCTGTCGAAAATGCTGGTAGGGTAAGAATAGCCTCCAGCAGCGTCGACTGTATGGCTGTTGGATACTGGTGGAGGAACAGTACGTGGAACAGAGGCGTCAGCTCGTCGAGAAGGTGGACGGTGGTCCTCGGAGAGGAGTTCGCCGGTATCGAGGTCAAGGACAGGGAGTTCTTCCAAGAGAGCAGGATCGCGATGCTGGACAGTTTGCGGAGCTGGATCTTCACCAATTCGGTATGCATTGGTACGAGGAAGGAGCTCTTGCGAGTCCATAGAGACAAAGATCATGCCTTCTTGGACCCTGTGTGTCTGTTAGAAAGCCATACTATTCGGCTGGACGACTGGGACTCACGGCGATGTGAAGCCCCTCTCAGGCCCCTTGATAATGAGTTTCTTAATGCTGAAAGCTGTTTCATCCTGATGACGCAGGATTATGTTGCACTCATTACTCTGTGTGCAGTATACACTCTTATCGTTTCGCAGTATGTTGTCTTGGAAATGATTTGTGCCTGTTGTATGCACCCCGCCATCGCAACTCACAATCTCCATTCTCAGTGGACCAGGAACCACTTGGCCACGGTACCCATAGCTGAATCCTTTATACCCTGGAGAGAGCTGGTCTCTATCCACTTTGCGACGTTTGGCACGACGTCTATTGACTTCGGCCTCTCCGGAATACTCTCGTTCTCTAGGGTCCGGATCCATGACATGTCGCGGCGGTTGTTCCAGCAGTGAGCTAAGATTCGAGCTCGCCTCATTGAGACGTTCGACAGCCTGCTGAACAGTTGTGCCTGCACCTCTGGGAAACATGCTACTGCTGCTTGATTGTCCCCGTGGACGAGATCTGGGGTCTCGAGGTACAGGCATAGCGATAGCCTGAGTCCACGAAGTCGCAGGAGTCAAGATATAGGTGGTCAGAAGCGTCCTGCGGGGTGATTGCTGAAGTGAAGGAGGTCCCTGAGGATCACGAAGCGGGCCATGCAGGGCGGCGGCGGCTAGCGGTCGCTTACGCGCTTGCCCTAAGAGAGTTGACATTCAGGGGCATTTGCTCGAATAGGTGCATCTTGCATATGTTGTCTCATGTGAGTTCTTTGTTGTCCGTTTCTTCAATTCGTAGTGTAGCTCAGATCGTAACAATCTCGATGTTGACCTTCTCATACTCTCTCCTTCACTTTCGTTTCGAAGTCTGAACTCGAACGGATCCCTCAACAATGGGAAGCGACATTCCTACCTTGGATGCAACGGCCACATTGAGTGATGGAGCGTTTCCACTCAATGGGGCTGCGCCTATCAGTACAAACGGATCTTCCACCAATGGAACTGCCGCCAATGCCATGCTTCCCAATACACAAGCCATGAGCGCAGGTAAGATGTTTCATGGCGATTCTTCGAAGTTAGACAATCAACTGAATGCTCAGACGAAATTGCGTTATACGACAGGCAAATCCGACTATGGGGAGTGAAGGCCCAGGAAAAGTACGCCTTATTGTTTAAGGATAACCGATTCCTATGTCTAATGGCTGGATAGACTTCGAACGGCCAACATCCTTCTCATTGGGATGAAGGCCCTTGCAAACGAAATTGCGAAGAATCTTGTCCTTGCTGGTATCGGATCTATGACCATCCAGGATGACCAGCTGGTGACCGAAGATGATCTCGGAGCGCAATTCTTCATCGAAGAGCAGCATATCGGTCTAAAGGTTTGTAAAGCAGTCCAACTACTCACGAGGAAGGAGGTTGACACCTTCGTAGCGAGTCCAAGCCGCAGCACCCCAAATACGCAAGCTCAACCCACGGGTATCCCTCTACGTCGACCTCGAACCCATCTCCACCAGGCCGCCCACCTACTTCGCCCCTTTCGACATGATCATCGCCACCGACCTCGATCTCAACACCCTCTCCACAATCAACGCCTCCTGCCGGCTCTGTAACCGCCCCTTCTACGCCGCCGGCTCCCACGGCTTCTACGGCTTCATCTTCGCCGACCTCATCGTGCACGACTACGTCCTCGAGCGCGAAAAATCCAACGTCCCCACCGTACTCAAAGCCGAAACCTCCACACGCTCCATCATCGCCACCAGCACCAAAAAGGAGCACGGCAAGCTCGTCGAAATGGTCACCAAGCGCGAATCCTACTGCCCCATCATCCTCGCCAACAGCTCCCCCGTCCCCGCCGAGCACCTCACCTCCCGCCGACGCAAACTCCAGATCCCGCCTCTACTCACCTGCCTCAAAGCCCTCTGGGAATTTCAAAGCATCTCCGGCACCCTCCCCTCGCATTCCCATGCCGATCTTGAACTTTTCACTACCCTCGCCACGGAGAAGCATAGGGAGTTGATGCTTCCCCCCGACACGCTGAGGAGCGAGTTCCTGAGGAGTTTCCTGCAGAACATCGGCAGCGAGATTGCGCCGGTGACGGCATTTCTGGGCGGGCAGCTAGCGCAGGATGTTATTAATGTGCTGGGGCAGCGGGAGCAGCCGATTCAGAATTTCTTGCTGTTTGATGGCGAGGAGTCCAAGGGGCCGGTGTATGCGCTGCATCCGATTATCTCGACTCTGGATGATGTGCCGGTGATTTGAGAACGGAGTGAGCGACACACAGCTGTATCCAACATCCGTGCGGAGTTTGAGACCATACAGTACGACGAAAAACAGGGACAGAGGCAGCCTAACTGAGCGGGCTGATCCTGAGTAACCCCCTCAAAAGTCGTAATCGTTGCGATTACCCTACATGACTAAGGGTGCCCCTAGCCTCTTATCTCAGTACGGCTACGCTCGACATCAAAGTAATTGGATCTCTCATGGGGCGTGTGGAGGCGCCTCTGGATATCAATATTTAGCATCCATGAGATTTCACAATGTACGTAGAGAATCACAGGATCCCAAAAACTAAAGGACTTCAGCATTTTGTATCATTGAAGCCTCGCATCCCATGATTCCAGGTAGGTGGTTAGACCGTCGAAGAAGTGCGCTTTGAAGGTCAGACCTCTATATGCCTAAGGTCCACGTTCACTCTCGCTTCCGTCTTTCCCCCTTAGACCCCAATCCCCAATCCCTACCCACCACAACAGCCAACTTCCCAAGAACATACGCCACGCCCAACAGCACAACCAACACCGTGCCCAACTCCACCCCTCTAATCTTCTCCGCATCGATGACCGGCACCCTCACCGTTTCCACCAGATGCCTCCCCACCTCAGGCACCGGCTCTAAATGCACAAACAGCGTCCTCCTCCCAAAAATCCCATCATACCCCAATTCCCCCCTATCAAACGGATTCGTCCCCATCTTCGTGCCCTCCTCCGCGGGACACGCCCAGAACACGACCGGCCAGGGCACGTCCACCTGTCTCATACCGCCTTTGGCAGGCGGGAGGTAGCGGAGATGCAGCGGGATATCTGCGTTCCAAGGGCCCTTTTGGGAAGGCGGAGGCGGGGCGAGTTCGAGGAGGAGGCTGCTGCCCCATTTTTGGATGATCCAGTTAGGGGCTTCGAGGTCGGTTTCGCCGGATAGGGAGTGGATGCGGCGGAGGTTTTTGGAGGTGAGGAGGTTGGGGAGGGAGAGTTGATATTTGTCTGGGAAGAGGGGGGAGGGGAGGGTGAGGTGGGTGTGGAGGGCGCAGTGGGGGCGGGGTGGAGCCAGGGGGGAAGGGAAGCTGAGACGAAGGGTGGGGTGCAGTCCTGTGGGATGGAGGAAGGAGGCGCCGTAGGTCGAGTTGCTAGAGGGGGGAGGGGGATGGTGTCGGGAAGGGAAGGAGAAGAGCGTTGGTTCTGTGGGAAGGAGGTTTTAGTGAGGTGCGAAAGGAGAGAGGGAGGGAGGCTCCTACTTGGTTTGCTGTCTGAGCCTAACTTTGTGAGGAAGCCGCCGAGGGAGAGGGACTCGGGTTCTGTGGCCGGCTGTGGAGAGAGAACGCCGACTTCGAGGCTTACGTACCGGGAGGGTTTGGGAAACTGTTCGTCCCAGCCGGAAGCGGCAGGGGATACACTGTGGAATGTGGTAACGATGAGGCTATGAGATATCGCATCATAGTCCAAGTCGAGGTAATCAGCGGAGAGAAGTCCATTGGCTCTGTCGGCGCACGGCTCGTCTGATCGCGCGCATATCTTGTGTTGAATATAGGTGACCAGTCCATTGAGCGACGGTAATACCTCGTGGTATTGCAGCGCTGCAGAGGTTGCGAAACGTTCAGACCTCAAGGGTAGACCAGTAAAGGCTTCCTATGTTTCTCAGCAATCTGTTAATTGGCTTCTAGGCGCGAATGGTAGGCGGTACCTCAGGGGATGCGCATTTTGACTGTTCGCCGAAGACTTTATGCAGTAACGGACATAGCAAGTCACTGCGGCTCATCAGCAACTTGACTTGTCAAGTAGCTCTTTTTCGCGCTTACATACGCCGTGCGGTTCCTGTGCGGAGAGAACGAGACGTGCAGTCCTGGGGAGGTGCGAGAAACGAGTGGCGCTATCGAGCTATATGGCGTGGCCGATGCCCATCGTAAATGGAGCTTGTGGCACTGCTTCAGCACTCGCCATAGCTTTACGTGGAGTCAGTCGTGTGCGCTTGTTCAAAAAGTCGGCGCATACCTCTTGGGGAAGCTCGGAGAGACTGAACGTCAATTGGTCCTCCCGGGCTCCCTTCAAAGCTTCCACATGTAGAACATCATTCTCCAGCCGAAGCTGTTCAGGTCTGAATGCATCATCCGCACGGTGGACAAAAGTAATGCGCTCCCTCATGGTCTGGGAGACGCAGGCCGATGTTCAAATCTCGAAAGCTTTGCATCATCGAGCTTCAGACCGCGGCAGATCCTCGGCGCCTTTTTCCGAAAGCTCAAGCTCGACCTCGAGTTGAAGTACTTCAGATCTCCACAAATTAAAAATCCTCGCTTTATCACGAAGCGTTCTTTGTTATTTTGACACAATCGTTACAGACATGGACTCCTCGCCCTTCGACAGCGGTCCTCAACTAGACATTGGCAAGCTCTCGGAATCCGACAAACGGGAATTTCAACAAGTCATTCAAGGAGAGACGCAGAAGGCGAAGATCCAAGAGTGTAGGTCCCTGCATTCCCATACATCTCTCCTTTCTCTTGACCTAGATCGTTTTCTTTTCGTCCACTGTTCTCGCTTCACTTTACTCTCGAAGGAATTTCCTGAAGCTAAAGAGCTGATTCGTAGATTTCTAGCCGTCCACAACCTCACGGATATCTGTTGGAAAAAGTGCATCACGGGCAAGATATCTGGGAGCAAGCTCAGCAGTGGAGAAGAGACTTGTACGCAGAATTGCGTGGAGAGATTCCTGGACTCGAATATGGCCGTGCTGAAGCATTTGGAGGCGATGAAGAGTAGTGGGGGCGTCTGAATGAGACCGAGACACTTATTGGCTTGAGCATGGGCATTGAAGGTGAAAGGATGTACGATAAGAACGTTGCATGTTGTAGAAAAGTGTGTTGGGCGGCATGCATATCTGTGTATAGGGGACAGGACGGGTTGGGTTCCCCGTTAGAGACAATTGTTTATACATAGAGACATTGAAAAAGGGCGATCTCTGAGGTCCTAGACAAGCATAGTGCACTCCACGTTGAGAGTGTGCATGAAGGATCTCACAGCTAAGCTTGCATCTGGTGGATTGGATGAAACCGATGCCTGTCATGTGGTTTGAAGATTTCAGCTACCTCTAAGACTCTCGAATCCTGTCACACAGAGTTTAGACGATTGCCAATTTCGTCGCCGCGATGTCTAGCGCATCCACATCCTTTGTCAATCTCGCATACGCTTTCTTCGATCCATCCGGCCTAGATGGACGTTCACATCAGCAACTGTATCTCTCACATCCAGTTTCTACCTATCGCCATTCGAAGCACTGAAAGTATAGGAACCCACCTAATCAACGTATTGACCTTTACGCAATCCACATCATACAACTTCTTCAACGCCTCCTTAATCTGCCTCTTGTTGGCCTTGACATCGCAGATGAACACCAGCGTGTTATTCTCCTCAATCTTCTTCATCGCACTCTCCGTGTTCAGAGGGTGGATGATGACTTTGTGATGGTCAAGACGTGGCTCATGAGGAACGGATTTTCGGGGGTATTTTGGGCGGCGCGAGAGTGAGAGCGTTTTCGGTCGGTGGAAGGTCGTCGAGAGACGGACTTTGCGGACTTTCTTCGTGTTCGACTGGGATGGAGTTAATAGAGGTGGAAATGGGTAGGAGAGCGAAGAGGACGTACGCCGCGGAGAGCTGCTTTGGCGGCGGCCTGAGCTTTGGGTCGCGTTTGGGTGGGCTTGGAGCCGGGACCTTCAGAATTCTACATTAGCAATGGCTCCCAGTATGGGCGAACTGCAAGACTCGATGCCATCGGTGCTGTAGATTGAGTGGCAGCGAATGATGCGGGAATGACTGGAGAGTTCGGAAATGCTCCACAGGCTGATGATGCACGAGGAGCTGCATGGACACAGATAGCTTACCCTTCTTCTTATCATGGTTTTTCGGAGCCATCGCAGTTCTTGTGATTGTTAGTCGACGTCAGTCTTCAATATGTGGGCCGCCAATGTTCAAAGTATTCCTCGCTTAGCCGAACCCTAGTGTGTGGGCTAAATTACGGCGACCGATAATTACAAAACCACAAAACTAATCCAAACCAAAACTTCTTCTTGTCTTTCACCATCCAAATCTAAATACAACACCCATGGGGTGATAACATTTCACCACCTCTCAGCTAGCTGAGCTGGGGAAGCTCGTTATACCCAACAAATTCTCATGACCAATAAGCGCAGAAATTGCCGGCCAAAGCTCCTCTCCCACACACGCCCAGTTTTGGTCAAAAAGCCTACAACTCTCCCCTCCAAAGCGACCCGCTCCCTCATCCGCAACCACCATACCCTCCAAAAGCAACTTTGCTCAGCTCTCGCCCATAATGATGCTGCCACTGCCGCCTCCCTACAGGCGCAGCTCTCCGCCGGTGGTGGTCTTGGAAAGTATCAGGAAGCGAGCATTCAGGGACAGTCGCGCGAGCGAGGTGGGGACTCAAGCCGCGTGCTGATGCAATGGCTGGATGAGCTGCTACCCAACAACGAGAAAGCAAAGAGGGTGCATGGATCGAAGTTCCGAATGCTGGAAATCGGAGCCCTGCGAACTGATAATGCTTGCTCGGGGAGTGGTCTCTTCGATGTCACAAGGATAGATCTGCATTCACAGCATCCGGATATAAAGGCACAGGATTTCATGCAGAGACCGGTACCTAATGCGGAAGAGCTGAGTCGAGAGGGATTTGACGTTGTGAGTTTGAGCTTGGTGGTGAACTACGTGGGGCATTGTGCTGGGAGAGGGGAGATGTTGAAGCGTGTTTCTTCGTTCCTTCGTACTACGTCAGCCGTTTTGGATGATGAGGAGGCGATGGCAATGCCGTCGTTGTTCCTAGTCTTACCGGCGCCATGCGTCAACAATTCGAGGTATCTGGATGAAAAAAGACTGGAGGGAATCATGTTGAGCTTGGGCTATAAGAGGGTCAGGAGGAAGATGAGTGCAAAGCTGGTGTACTATCTCTGGCGGTATGACGAGGCCTTGACAGTGGAAGGGCAGAGGTTCGGGAAGGAGGAGATAAGGAAAGGTGGATCAAGAAATAATTTTGCCATTGTGGTGATGTGGTATTGTGTTTCCAAATACCCGGCTAGCGAAGGCGTTCAATGAATTAAGAGACTCAATCTTAGACTGTGCGACCCTTTCATCGTACTCAGTCTGCACCACGCAAGTGCTGCTTAAGTGTCTCACAGAAATGATGTTGTACTCAAAGGACATGGAACGCCAGTTGGATTTACGCGTTCCAATTTGACACTCATTTGTTTATCCTAGATCAGTACAATACATGCTCACCCAACCCAGACCCCAACCCAGATTCAGCCCAACGTGCCCAACGCCTTCGCTCGCGCAGCTCACAACGCAAGGTTGTAGGTGTAGTCATCTTCCATATTCTGAGAGACCCAAAGAACGACGGAGCTACAGACAGTCAGTCAATACAGCACAAGCCCAAACACCTAGATGTCCTACCTGAGCATGATCAGCCCATTCGCGATAACGTTCGCGATGCCGAAATACAGTGTCGGAAACGGATAATTGGGGACAACGTATTTCAGCACCAGAACAGCCTGCAGCACATCGTCAGCCCACTTTCATCGACCTTTCCCAATTCCGTCTCCTCTCTGAAACCTCTCCCTATACCCATCAACGAACCGCATCCGCCCTCCCTCCCCCCCCCTCCCCCCAAAGAAGATCTTCTACTCACCACACTCCCCGCCAACCCCCCCGCCATAAGCGCGAATCCCAGAAACAGGACCAGCCGCGCCTTCCAAGCCACCCCCGTCCCACTGTAAGAATAGGAATCTGCGCTCAGCCGTGTCTTCTCGATCGAGTTGATGACCAGCATGCCGAGAGCCGAGCATATCCCGGGGATCCAGTCCACGAACTTGATGTGGACGAGGCTTCCATTTCTGAGGGAGGCGCTGTAGGTGGAGGCGTCGATGAAGAAGAAGAATCCGAGGGAGAACTGTTGTGAAAACAGAGGGGATTAGTTAGGTTTTAGGGGTATGGCACGGAGTTTGGGGAGGTCAGGGAGGCATGACTAAGATGGGATCTTGAAAATAGGTGGTCTCTGTAAGAGAGCCAGAAGAGGGTTTGAGAAGACATACGAGAGCGCCGGCGAGGTAGACGCCTGCGGTGCGAGTGTTAGGGGTGTTGAGCCATTGAGGTTTAGGAAAGCGGAAGAGACGATGTTCAGACATAGTCATGCTGCGTAAGAGGGAGGTCAAAAGTGACAGTCTTCTGGGCGGTTTTGGTGACGATAAACCTTCAGCGAGGCAGGGCCAATCTGTCAGTGTCAGATAGGCGCCGATACGCACCATTCTAGGTTTTCACTTAGGGTTAATATATGCAGCATTGAGGGTGATGGCCAGCCTAAGGTACATATACCACAAGCACTTTAATGCTTTCCGCCCAGCTTGTTCGGTGTCTGTACATTCAAACGATCAATATTCTCTTGGCTATGCACAGGCTTATTGCTAGTGTTTTCTCTATATCATGATGCAGAAAATCATCTCTATGAGGTTAGGCATACCTTCTATGCCTCTTGAAGAAACTTCAATTGTGGCCACCAAAGGTGCGTGATATACCACTAATGCCTATATACGCTATGTTGCTTTGATAGATGGATAATCCGGTTGACCTGCTTCTAGAACTCCTCACACATGATGGATGAGGATACCAGCCCAAGTCCACAATCTCCGACTTCTCTCCTTGGGTATATATCAATGTCATAATAGGCTGCCAATCAACCCCAAAACGCCGTCGCTGTTTGCGCTATATGGAAACGGAAAAGCACACCCTTGGAACTGGAGCCGGCTCAGTGGCCCCTCAGGGACGTGACACTATCAACGTCGCTATTCAGTCTCTCGCTCGTCCGTCGGGCTAGGCGGTCAAGCTTGACATCGTTCTTTCCGTTGCTACTGCCCATGCTGTCCCCAATGCTTTCATGTCTCGGCGCAGCGTTTCGGATGCGGATGTCGCTCCATAATCGCTTGCAGGCGGTTTGGGAAGTGACGATGTAGACGATGACATTCCAAAAGCCTTGCATGGGGAAGACCAAAGAGGAAGCATAGTTGAGGCCGAAATTTACCTCGTTCGGGTGAGCAAGCGAATAGCAGCGATTAATGCTTGATGGGACCTGGATACTGTGTTAATTTCAACTTTGTGGAAGCAACCCGGTTCAAGGGATTTACCCAGGTGACCAAGAGCGCCAAGAAGAACAGAAAACTCGTTCGAGCATACAGCCAGGCCTCGCTATTTATTTCATTCACCGCCACGGTACGTGTTAGGCTCCGAATTCTCATGAGCTCGGTCGGCATTGACGGTCGCCTGCTGTTTCGCTGTGGACCGACCTTCACATCTACCGAGTACGGATTGTAGTCCTCGCCCGTCTCGATCCGTGAGGCCGGTGATAGATTGTCTCGGGGACAAGACACGATGTCAATTTCCGTAGTGACGGTGTTGCTAAACGGATCTTCGTTCAAAAATTTCAGGAAGCCGGGTAATTCTTTGCGTTTCTGCCACACGGTCCTGGCTGCCATACAGTAGACGGCAAAAGCTAAAAAGATAGCAATCCTACATTCATTAGCCGACGTATGGTGGAAATCGTCCTAGGGCCCATACCACACGAAGGCATATAGCGTCGCCATCCGAAGCAGATCCCACTCGACGGTGATCCAGCACCAAATCTACAGAAAGTTAATACGGTAGATGCGGAAAAGAGTCCTAATACGGGGAATGCCGCTTACGATCGCTGGACCATAAATCTTGCCTCGCGCCTTTGTGTCGATAAAGATATATACGAAAGCAGGCACGAAAGAAGCACCGTAGCAGCACAGTAAATATCTCCAATCCAAGGATCGCAATTGTTGGACAGTATACCGGTGGAAGAAGATAAGATAGACGTTGAGAGCCATACAGCACGACCAGAAAGCATCGACGCCGAGGAACCTATGTTATTGTTCAGAGTATATTATCCCAGCCATTGTTCTCGACTTACATCTGGACCACGAATGCCTGGAATTGGCACAGCGCAGACTGCTGGCCAGCCATTGGTCCATCTTCAGAGATCAGACTTGCGACATTGACACATAGATTGGCTATGGAGGCGAAGAAGATCTGACGATTGATGGACTTGTTAAAGTATGGCGAGAGCATGAAGGTTGCGAATATGAAAAGAATTCCGACAAGAGAAAAGCAGGATGTGACTCTTTCTGTGACAGACAGTGCCTTCAGTTGCCCGGGAGTCAAGCCAGCCATGTTGGATGCTATTTTGCTTGCTGCTGGATACAGGAAGTAATATTTTGCTCAGTCAACGATTATCATATTCCTGAGGCCAAAGTGGAATCAATCCGGCCCCAAAAGCAGGGTTCGAGGGGAGAGTGTTTCGAGCTGCTTACTGCAGATTGTACAGCATGTCTGATTGATTTAATTCTTTTGACGGTGAGTTTGAGAGCTGGGGACCACAATAAAAGGCTATGTTTTGCCAAGCAGAAGTCAAAGTTAGAGGACATGATAACGACTTCTAAGGCTCCTGGATCACCCCAGGAGTTAGAGGGTCACAGACGAAGCATAGTGAGCTGAACCTAATCGCGGCAAGGTTCTGGCAATGACAGTAGGGTCATCGACGGCGTCCAAGCCGGTCCTCAAAGAAGTATGCGGCACACACTCCGGACCCATGAACTATGATCTCCAGCCAGTAAGGAAGGTGCCTGATACGCCTGGCATCAGATGGGGACAACCCAGCTGGGGGCGATCGACCACGACTCTACGAGCAAGCATTACGTTTAAAAGTACATAGTGCGAAATACCTGCGCTATCGCAACGAGCTATAACCAAAACGGTTCCGAGGACCCCAATTGTGGTGCTCTTTCCTGAAGGGCCCTCTCCTGAGTACCTGGGGAACGCGGGATGGAAGGGCTACTTCCAACGACTAGTCGTGGCTCTATGCGCACCACTCGGAGTATTCAAGCCGAAGGATGCAGGAGTTTGAATCCTTTACGCGGACAAGACTCGACTACCCACGCGGCACCTAAGAAGGGCCCGAATACCGCCCGACGGAATCGCGAAGGGCCGCAATGCTAACGATATCAGGCAAGATACCTCACCGCAAGTAGATCGAAGTAGAAGTATGTAAAGAAGATTCGCTACCAAATTTCACACAAACTTTATCTTCGCGATCAGCGCGGAGAACGTAACGATAAGGTTGCTCTTACAAGAGCTTTGCGAGCTTGTGATACTTCTTATCACTGGAGCCAAATTCAGATTTCAGATCTGCCTACAGGCACATGTATAGACGAAGACTTCGCCCGCCGCCTACATTGTCTCCACCGCGATAGACATGCTTCGGGTTGCTTCATAGTGTGTACATGCGAACATCGTGTCATGGTTGGTGATTCAGTGATTCAACGCTGAGTTCTTGCAAGTGTGGGGGGACGGCTCTGATTGCGCGCAAAGGTGACTCTCAGTTGGGCAGTTTAATCGAATCCCTTTTGCGCTTGGGTAATGGAGCCTTTCTTGCCTACCTGCAAGAAGTGCTTCTATGGACACTACTTCGCATTATTAGTGGCACCCGCTAAGGATTGAAATCAAGCAACTGGCATCGTCAGCCGATTGGTGAGATTCGATTATTGTGCCTCGCGACCGTGTTTGACCTGCGTCAAAACTCAAGAGAGTCAAAACCCCATCCTTGTACAGATCGGTCTCGCGTAGATTTGGCAGAACCCGTCAGCCAACCAAGAAGTCAAGCCAGTTGCTGCCACGTTCTCGGGCCCCCACTGTGAGCTGAAATACAGACTTTCTCGTGTCACATGCTTCATCGACTGTTTCACAATTTCACACATGCGGTCGGTTCTGCAAGGTTTGTGCGAGGATATGTTTAAGATGCATCAGTTATAGTACACGCTTGTTTATAATGCATCACCCCCGAAAACCCTGGTTTTGGCACATCTTGCAGGCCCAGTTTATCCAGCTTCTCAATGTTGGCTGCTGACGTTGTTAGGCGTTGTTGTTTGTTATCGCAATTCCATCTTCTTGCAATTCACGTCTAACAAGATTTTGTCAGCTTGAATACTGATTTTGTGTCATAATCTCATATGCGTTGACATCGCGCAATGCTATTCGCCAAATCTTGCCAACGACAATAAGGAGGACGACGAACAAGATTTTGCGACGACAAGGGTCAGCAGTCCTAAAAAGCTGGATAAACTGGGCCTGCAAGATGTGCCAAAACCAGGGTTTTCGGGGGTGATGCATTATAAACAAGCGTGTACTATAACTGATGCATCTTAAACATATCCTCGCGCTCTGGGTTGAACCCCTTGTCCAGGGAGAACCCGGCGCACAGCGGGAACTCCGACAGTCTACTTTACTTATTGCGCTACGGAGTACTTCGTAGGCGGCATATTAATTGTTAGTACGACAGGGGTGTTTAAGGTGAGGGCTGGGCAAAATAAACCCTGTCGTACTAACATTTAATATGCCGCCTACGAAGTACTCAATCGAAAACGTAGAAGAGCTAACTTCACTTGAGGCTTTGGCTAACAACCACCACATCCCTTTCTCGCCTGATTGACTGCCACAACATTCTCGATTCGTCACGCGCATCGCTATGCCTCAATCGACTGTTCTGCACCAGCGTGTGCGAGCTAGGAAAGACACCAGCGATGACGAGGCTATCTCTCCATCCGACGCTTCTTCCGCCGAAACAGAGCACTCTGATGCCCGAGGCACCGACAAGGATGCCTCGGAGGACAATTCCGAAGACCCTCACGACTCAGACACCCCCTCACAATCCTCCT
>JAABUS010003961.1_pt1 | contig 22563 bp, 1 predicted proteins | sample 5560161 | NCBI WGS metagenome assembly JAABUS01 (sample SAMN10711885, study PRJNA513376) | rock metagenome | isolation source: Antarctica rocks | place: Antarctica: Victoria Land, Trio Nunatak nord | collected 2016-01-04
AATTTTATTTTTATTTTAAAAACTTAAATTAAATTTAAATTAATTTATTAATTTATATAAAAATTCTTAAAATACTTTAACTTATTAATTATAAAATATAATTAATTAAATTAATAAATTTATATTTAAAATCTTAAAGAAATTATATAATAAAATATATTAATTAATTAATTAATTTATATACCTACTTTAGTAAAACTACTTTATTAATAAAGGAGTTCCGTGAATACTTTTCTAATAGGGTTATTAACGGCGCCTATTAATTATTAAAGAAACCTCGACGGTTAAAAACTTTAATTTATTAATAATTTATTTCCTCTTCTTACTAAATAGTAGCCGATAATTATAATTATTTTAAAATATTATTTATTCTTCTCTTTATTTCTCTTTTATTATAGTATAACTTTATTTACCTTAACTTAACTTAATTTATTTCAAATTCAATTTAAATCTAAACTAGTTTCCCTATTTCTATCCTAATATAGTCGGGATAGGAAATAAATAAATACTCCGTATATTAGCTTTTATTTAGATAATAGTTAACCCTACTCTAACTTTCGTTCTTTATTTTTTATCTTGGCCTACTCCTATATTATAGTTAGGTTATAATTTGATGAACCTAGCCGTTAATTTAATAAATCTCTAGATATTAATCTCGTTCTTTAATATTATAAAAGATTAATTATCTAGCTAGTACTCTCTAGTACTAAGATAATTATTATAGAGGATTAACCCCCTAACCTTAAAAACCGCGTACGATAATTCCTCGCCGAAGTTTAGAATAACTCTATTAGTTTCCTAAATATCTTCGATTATCTATATATTTAGGTCGAGAGTAATTTCTTATTTAATATTTTATTTTTATTTACGCCTCCTCCTCCTCCTACGCTAGATACGTAATCCCTAGTTTATACTATCGTTTAGGTAATAATTTAAGTCGTATTTATTATAATTTAAACTATACCTTAGCCCCCGCCCTAGGTATTCGATAAAAATATTTTTAGTAATATTATTATTATAGGCCTACGCTCGTTTTCCTCTTTAAATACCTAATTTATTTCTTTATAATCTCGAACGCCTCCTAGATCCGAAAAGCTCCTAGATATCTCGGAATATAAAAGGGATTAAGATAAATTAGATATTTAAGAGTAAACGTTAATATAGCGGATATATATTAATTATAACCGCTACCCTATTAATAGTAATAAAATCGTTTATATAGAGCTTAAGTTAATTATCGGTAAAAAAGTCTTTAATTTAATAAATCGTTATTAAAAGGAGGGTCTCTATACTTTAACTAGTTTTATTAATTAACGAAAGAAGTTATAAGAAGTATATAATAACCCGTTTAAATAAGAGGATACTCGGAACTATATCCGGGAACTTAAATAAGACTTTATATTTTTTAATAAATACTTTAACCTCGTTACCTAGAAGAAAGAATATTCTCGAATAAAGAACGAATCCTTAATTAATATTATAAAATATAATATTAATTATATTACTTAATAGGCCTTTATCTCCTAAAGGAAGGTTAATAATTAACGGTTATATACCTTCGATAAATACGTCCGTATATACTCCGAAATCGATTAAGAACTTTAGTAGATTAAGTACCCTTTATCTCGTTAAAGTACCACTTTTACTAGATTAGAATAAATCTTAAAGAGGTTTATTATATCTTTACTAACTTTTACCTCTATGACCCGCTTTATTATAACGAGTATTTTTATCTTTATTACCGTAGTTCTAACTCTTTTATTTAGGGAGTTAATAGATTTTAATTCTACCTAAATTATTATTAAAGGTAAATTAATAAGAACCCCGGTTATTAAAGTTATTTATAAGAAGTAGAGGCTTTACTTTTATTATAAATTATTTAGATATAGTATAAAAGTCTATTTAATTAAACTAGCTAGCCTCCGATCTAGTATTATAACTATTATCGATAACGACGAGAGCGTTATAGGAGGAGTTACTCTAGACGCGGGAAAAGAATAATCCTAATATAAAGTCGTATACTAGGATTATAAATACCTAGAACTCTATATATACTTTCTTATTTATTAATTATATCGTTTAATTTACTTTCGTTATTAATTAAGTTTTCGTTTAAGTTTATTATATAGCTTTTTAAAACCGACCTTATTTTTCGTAATAAATATATAGTTATTTCTTATTAACTACGGAATAATTAGTCCCGAATTTAAATTAAAGTTTTAATTAATACTAGTATATCCGGTTACTTTTTTATTAATTATAATTTTATATATACCTAGCGTCTACCCCTTCGTTTTCTTTATTATTTTTATATCGTCCGACCCTTTAATAGTGTACCTACCGTTATAAGACGTATTATTTATATTATAAAAACGATTTTAAATATTTATAATTATTAGGAACGAATAATTTTCTTTATTATTAAATTTAATTAATACCCCGTTATAATCGACCTATTATACCTTTACCGTTATAAAGTTATTATTAATTTTTTAGATAATTCCTTAATCTTTATTTTATATTTTTATTTAAGAAATTATACCTCTAGTTTTATAAAAGTTTTCGCGGAAAATAAATTCTTTTTAATACCCTAAAAAAGCTTTTAAACCTAAGAATCCTAATTTTTAATTTTATTTAATACCCGCGTAAAGTAAGCCCCGATTTAAAAAGAGTCGCTAGTATATAAAGAGCCGTTATTATTTATAAATAATAACGTTATTATTTAATAATTAATTCCGACTCGAGAGAAGTTACTTTAGTTCTAGGTTTATTAATAATATATTTAGTCCTAGGTTTATAAAAAGTAAACCTCGATTTAAGAAAAATTAACTTAGTCCTAGATTTATTAAAAATAAATTTAATCTTTAACCTAATTTAGTATTTATATAAAATAATTTAGGATTTAAAAGGAGTTACCTTAATTCTAGGTTTATTAATAATAAATCTAGATTTAAAAGGAGTCTTCCCCGCCTTAGTCCTAATTATTTATTTCTATAGGAACTAGTTATAATAACGAATATAACCGTATTATTATTACCGTTAAATAAGGAAAGATATTTAAAATTAAGTATTATAATTTAGCCTCGCTTCGGTTTAAATTTTAATATTAAGAATAACGAATCTAAGACCTAGTTACTCTTAATATATATAAGATAAGATTTTAATTATTTACCCGGCTCGTTATACCTAACGAGTAAACCGTATTTAATCTATTATTTATAGAAATCGATCGATTTTTAGGTATTTTAAAAGAAATCTCGACCTTAAATACCTAGTTTTATTAAGAATCTAGATATTATAAATTTAAACCCCGCTTTAGTTAAAACCTTAAGTTAAATATTTACGATTAAGTCTAGAACCGAGTTATATTTAAAATAAATAGGGAGCTCTACCTCGCCGCTATTATTATTTAAGAAAAACTTTAAGTTTATTAAAATAATAAGAATATTAACCTAATTACGATCTTATTTATACGGTATTATAAATTCCTAGACGTTTTTTCGAGAAAGGATATTAATACCTTACCCCCGTATTAATTATATAATTATATTATTAAATTTAAAGAAGGGCTTTAACCTCCGTTATTTAATTTATATAATATAAATTATAATAAAATTCTAGAACTCCGCCGTTACCTAGATAAAAACTTTAATAAAGGTTTTATTCGAGTTAGTCGGTTCTATACTATATTCTTTATTTTATTCGTAAAGAAACTTAACGGAGGTTTATATTTTTATATTAATTACCGAGGGCTTAATATTATTATTATAAAGAATAAATATTTTTTACCCTTAATTTTAGAAACCTTAAATTAATTAAATCGTACTAAAGTATTTTCTAAATTAGATATTATATTTATTTTTAATCGCCTCCGTATTAAGGAGGGCGATAAAAAACTTATAATATTCCGTACCTAATTCGGCCTATTCGAATACTTTATTATATTATTTAGATTATATAATAACCCTACCTCGTTTTAATATTATATTAATAATACTCTTCGTAAATTTCTCGATAAGATTTATATTATATACCTCGACGATATTTTAATTTATAGCGATATCGAGGAAAAGTATAAAATCTATATTAAATATATTCTTTAGAAGCTCCGCGAGGCGGGGTTTTAAATAAATATTATTAAATACGATTTCTATATTAAGAAAGTTATATATCTAGGATTAATTATTACTATTAAAGGGATTAAAATAAATTTAAAGAAAATCGATATTATTTTAAATTAGCCTTAACTAGTTAATATTAAAGATATTTAAAGTTTCCTAGGATTCGTTAACTTCTATCGGCGTTTTATTTATAGGTTTAATAAACTCGCTATATTATTTATAGCCTTAATTAAGAAAGGTATTATCTTCGAGTAAAGTATTTAATATTAAGTAATTTTTAATACCTTAAAGAAGGCTTTTACCTCTAATATTATCCTAGTTTATTTCGACCTTAACCGTAAAACTATAGTAGAAATAGATATATTTAATTATATATTTAGGGGGGTCCTATCCTAGTATAATAATTAAAACGTCCTTCGTCCTATTATTTACTTTTTAAAGAAGTATAATCTTACCGAGTATAATTATAAAATCTATAATAAAGAGTTTATAGTAATCGTCCGCGTATTTAAGGAATAACGTTTTAAACTAGAGAGATCTACTCTCTTTATCGAAATAATATCGGATTATAAGACTCTTAGATATTTTATTTTATCTAAAGTATTATCTCGTCGTTAAATAAAATAGAGCGAGTTTTTATCCCGTTTTAGTTATAAGATTACCTACCGGCCTAATAAAGAAGGTAGTAAACTTAATATATTAATATATCGGTTAAGAGACCTCCTTAAAAAGGGGGATAAATTAGACTCTAGATATTAATATTAATACTAGATAATATTAAAAAGAAAAAACCTAACCCTAGAAGTCCTTAAGGACTATATTTATAGTATATCGCTAAATATAACGATTCTAGCCTTAGTCCTAGTTACTCTAGTTATATCGGTAGTAGATTAAAAGATTCTAGTCTAGCCCTTTTATTTATACTTTATATTAATTTATATAATTATTATAGACCTCGATATAGATATTAATCTAGAACTATAGACCCCGCCTATATTTTATAAGTTTAAACTCGATAAAGATTAATTTATCGATTTAAACGAAGACTTATATAATACCCCGACTTATTAATTATAGAATATAATTAATTAAGCCGATCGATTCGTTTTTAGAGTCCTAGAAATATTACGTTCTAAAACGCGTTATTATAGCGGAATTCCCCTCGCTAAATATAAAGATAAGGATAGAGTTCTCTACTTCCGAGGAAAAAGATATATTCCGAATTCTAGTAAATTACGCCTTCGTCTAATCTAGTTAGTTTATAATAATATTACGGGTAGTTACCTAAATTATATTAAATATTATAAATTAATTAGTCGAGCCTATTAGTGGCCTAATGTTTATATTATTATCTAGCGATTTATTAAGAATTATTATATATACCGAAGAATTAAACCTTCCCGTTAGTATACCTAAAGATAACTACGTTTATTATCGCCCCTATAACGACGTTAGAGAGATATCTCGATAGATTATATAAATCCCCTACCGCTTTATACCTTTATAGAAATTATTTATCGATATATTTTAATTTTCGTAGACCGTTTAACTAAAATACGGTACCTAGTATTAATTATATTAATAGAAGTAGATAAAGTTTATAACGCTTTCTACTAGAATATATAGAAGCTCTATAAGTTACTAGATATTTTTATTTCGGATCGAGGATTTTAATTTATATCGGAGTTCTAGGAGGCCTTATATAAGCGCTTTAAAATCGATTAATATATATCTACTAAGTACTATCCTTAGACGGATAATTAAACCGAGTAGTTTAATATTATAATAAAATATTACCTCCGTATATACGTTAATTATATATAGGATAATTAGGTGAAATGGCTCCTTAAAGCGGAGTTTTCTAATAATAATACTGATTCTTCTAATACTCTAGCCTCGCCTTTTTTAGTTAATTATAATTAATATCTATATATCGGCTTTAAGTCTACCGAGTTTTTATTTTAAGATTTTACCGTTTAAATATATATTTATTTAATCGCTATTAATAAATTTATAATATAAATAGAAGTTTTAAACGATTACCTCCGCGATAAAATATTTATTATTTAAATTATCTTTGAATCCTCGGTTAATTAACGAAGGCGCCTATATTTAATATATTTAATAAACGATTAAATATAACTAAATATTAAGAATCTAAATATTATATACTCTTTAGTTAAACTCGACGATTATAATATCGGCCCCTTCCGAGTCTCTAAAGTTTTTAATAATTCTTTTATAATTTAGCTAGACTTTTTATATTTAATAAAAATTTACCCCGTTTTTTATATTAACTTATTATAATTAATAGTTAATAACTCTTTATTTAGATAAATCTAGTTTATCCGAGAACTTATAATTACCGAAGATAACTAACGTAAATAATACGTTAACGGTATCTTGAATTCTAAATATAATCGCCGTTATAGTCCACTTTTATTAAAATACTACGTTGATTAAGAAGGTTACGTTATTATATAGGAACCCTTTTATTACTTTACCTATTATTAATAATTTATTAATAAGTATTATATCTCGAATCCCAGCGCCGCCGGCCTCTACGAATTACTATATATTATTTAGAGGTATTAGTATAAAGAACCTCTATTATCTTTATCCTAGTCCGATTTTTAAAAAGTTAACCCCCGCTTATACTATAGTTTATTCCTTATCCGTTATCGTCCCCTCGGTTATCGTTCCGTATCGGCTTCGACCGATATTTCGTATTATTATATAAATAGATAGTACCCTATAGCCTAGCCCCGTTGTTATTATTTATAGATAATAACGCTAACGCCTAGTCTTATTCGTATATTACTATTTATTCTCTATCCTATCCTTTATTTATTACTATCGATAACTCGAATACTCCGACGCGTTTTTATTTTAATTATTTCGTAACCCTAAATAAGATTTAGGGTTATATTTAATTAATTAAATTAATTATTTATTTATCTCGTAGGAGCTCGACCTTAAAGAGGGGGTTATTATTATAATATAATTTTATTTATCTTAACCTAACTTAATTTATCTTAGATTTAATTTAGGTTTAAACTAATTTCCTTATTTCTATCCTAATATAGTCGGGATAGGAAATAAGTAAATACTCCGTATATTAGTTTTTATTTAAATAGTAGTTAGTTCTACCCTAACTTTCGTTCTTTATCTTTTATCTTAATTTACTCTTATATTATAGTTAGGTCATAGTTTAATGAACCTAACTATTAATTTAATAAACCTCTAGATATTAATCCCGTCTCTTAACACCTTTTATTTTAATTTCTTTAATTTTATTTATTTATCTCGTAGGCCTATAGGCCGCTTTATTATAAATTTATTAGAAAATCGATACCTACGGTTATCCGGCCGGCGGTTTCTTCTTTTTCTTCCTTTTCTTTATAAATCTAGGTATATCGCTAGGTCCTAGTAGTAATTTAAATTATATTAATTATTCTTTAATAAAAGAGAATTAACCGAGTTATCCCGTTTTTATTATTTACCGCGCGGTTATATATATATTTTAGACCTACGATAATATCTTCTTAAAGTTATATATATTTATTTATTCTACTAGCTCCGTTTTATCCTTAATTAATTTCGGGTAAAATAATAATATATACTTTATATTTTATTTCCTTTATTTATACGAGTAACTAAGATTATAGATTATAAATACTTTTATTCGGTATAGGAACTTATTTAATCCGATCCGATCCTATTATATTTTAATTATATTATTATAAAGTTTTTAATCTTTTTTAATTAATTATAATAATCGAACTAGTCCCCGAATAAATCTCCTTTTTAAACCGAGTTAATAGCCTATATAAAAATTATCGTTTTATAACTTTTTTATTTATTTAGTTATTATTAACGAGCCTAGTTTTTTACCCTCTAGTCGATAATTTTAATATTTTAATATTCTTTAATATTTTCGATTAAATTTATTTAGTTTTTTCTCCTCTTTATAATTATAGTTATTTTATATTATTCTTTAAATCTTAAAATATAAAGCGCCTAGGATTCCTTTTCCGTTATTAATATTAGAGGTATTTACCGTTATTTACCTCCTTTACGCTAGAGTTTATTCTAATTCCGTATATTTCCCGTAATCGTAATTAAATAGGTTCTTTAATTTATTTAATATTATATTATTAAGCGGTTTAACTAGAGGTCGATTAACGCGATTATTAATTTAATTTTAAATATTAAAATTAAAGTAGTTTTATATACTCTTAAAATCGTTTTAAAGTAATTATTTTAGATAATTATTAATTTCTTTATATATCCTTTTATAATCTCCGTCGTTCTTTTTAATTAATATTATATCGGAGTCGTAAGTATTAATATTAATTTAATTATTATATTATATACCGTTTTATACTTCGCGAAGGTAACGCTTTATATCGAATTAATTAAATATTTTATAGCGCGGTTTTAATTAGTCGCCCTAGTTTTAATTTAGATTAAATATAGTCCTTATTTTAATTTTAAATCGATATATAATTTTAAGACCTAGATACTCGCTTTAAATTCGATAATTATATTTCTAAAGTTTATTATTATTTCTATATTAAACTTCTTCGGTATTCGAGATATATAAACTAGTTTATATTTTCAGGGGGTAAATAACGCGTTATAAATAACTATTTATTTTAAATAAATATCGTAGGCCTATTTTAAATTTATATAATTCTTTTTTATACTCTCGTTATAAATAAATAAATAAACGTCGTCTACGAATTTTTTAATTTATATTAATAAGTTTATTTTAATATACTCCTCGATTAATAATATATTAAAGAATAAAAAAAGTACCGGTAAAATAGGCGATTTTTATAAAATACCCGTTATTACTTTTTTTACTACGTTAATTCTTTTTTTAAATATTATAGATATAACTTTATCCGATAAAAAATTTATTATTTAATTAATAATTAGGCTCGGGACGTCTTTTATTTATAGGTCGTATAATAATCTTTAATATAAAATATTATCGAACGCTCCCGCTATATTTAGTAATAATAGGTTTATTATCTTTCTCCTCCCGTTCTTACTATAGTTTTATATAGTATATATTATATTTATAAAGGTCTCTAGCGCGGTTTTTATTAAACGCTTTTATTTAATCTTTATTTATTATAATAATAATAATTCGTACTCCTTTATTATATTATTTAATTTTTTAGAGATAATTACTTCTAGCGCTTTATTAAATATATCGAGGAGTATAATAAATTTATATAATTTTAATTTAAAATAATCGCCTTTTTTTAATTTCTTAAAAATTATTATATTAACCTCTTTAAAGTACCTCGGGTAATATTTTTATTTAAGATAAACCTAGAATAAATAAATAATAATATTTATTATTTCCGTTTTTATTATAATTTTTAAGAATCGATTCGGGATTCTAGTTATTCCTAGTATTTTATCGGCCGTTAGGTATTATATTATTTTATATATTTTTATCCTAATTATTTCCTAGTTTATTTTAATAAACTCCGGGTATTTATTCCCTCGATATTATTTAGGTCTACCGTCGGTAAAGAGGGAAAAAATATTTTTTATAAAATTTTTATTTTACCCTCGAAGTCTTTAATTTTTCCTCCTTTATTATTTTTAGTAATTAGGAATTAAAGGAGCTCTTTAAGGTAGTTATTCTTCTTCTTTTTTTATTTTATAAGTTTTTATACTCCCGTCGATTTTAATAAAGCTTTATATATATTCTCTCGTTAAAAAAATATCTTTATTCTTCGAATTATATATATTCTTTTATTATTTATTATATCTAGGGCCTCCCCCGTTTAAATATTTCGATTATATTTATACTTCTTTATATATTCCTTTACTTTTAATATAACTTTAATATAATAGGAGTTTTAATAAAATTTAACTCTTTAATATAAACGGGCCTATAAAATTATAAATTTAATAATTTCTTATAAACCTTTTATTATTTTATTTAAATATTAATTAATATTTTATTTATTTTTAAATTTTAATTTCTTTAATATTTAAGAAAGAGATTTTATATCTTATTATATTTCCTTTTAAGTAGTATTATCTTTAATCTTCTTTTAAGTATAATAAATATATAATATTACTCTTTTCTATACCTACTCGAATTCCGTTATTATTAATTTATAATCGGAGTTATAATATAGGTCTTCGCGGATTATAAAATTATTTATAACTTAGTATACTCCTTTTATAAAGAATAATAAATCGATTACGTTTTTATATCCTCGGGCTTTTTATATAATAAATATTTCTAATAACTTTAGTTTTATTTCCCTCGACTTTATTATTCTTAAAAAATAATCGGTTATAATATAATATATATATCGTTTAATATTATTTTAGTTAGGGTAATAAAGATTAAAGTTTTTTAAAAAGATATATTCGTTTTTTTCTATTAATATTTCTTTTAGTAATAATAATATTAACGAATTATTAATTAAAATATACTATATTAAAAATAGGTTATATATATTATAAATTTATACCTTTTTATATTAGGGGATTTTTTAATTAATAACCTCTTTCTTTTTAATTTTATCCGACCGAGATTTCTTTTTATTTCTTCGCTTTATTAATATAATCTTTATAAAGTAAAAGTCGCCTTTATAATAAACTAGTTTTTAATTATTTATATCGATTTTTTTATTTATATAAAAGTATATATAAATCTCTAGGCCTCCTTTCTATACTAAATAAAAATAATTAATATTATTATTATATAATATTTAGGTAGTAGGGCTTTAATTAAACTCTTAAATAATTATAATATTAATATCTTTAATTTACTCGTCTTAAAGTAACCCTATTATTAGTTTTAATTCCTTTTTAATATTATATTATACGACTTTAAATCAAGTACTATAATTTATCGTATATTAATATTATATTTATAAGTTCCTCGTTTATTTCTTAATTATTTAATAGTATTAATTTTAACCGGTTTTCGTTTAGTTAATCGAATATTATTATTAAAAAGTTATTTAAAACTTAGAGGATTTTTTACCTAGATATTATTATTAATTTATTATTTTATCTCGACCTCCTTATTTTCCTAGATATAATAATAATATTTTAGACTTTATTAATTATATCCGTTATTATCTTCCTCTTTCTCGTACCCTTAACTGGTATTAATATAAATTTATTATTAATTAATTATACCTAGGAGCTTAAGGTTATTATCCTCGGTAATACCGCGAATTATTTAATTTTATTCTTTAATTTTTATCGGATTCGGTATATCTCTTTTTATTTAACTAGGTACGCTTTATTTTAGAATTTATAATATCCGGAGTAAATCGTATAATACTTTTCCTTCGGGCTTTTAATACTATATTCGTATAATTAATAAAATTCTATATATATCCCGTATTTAGGTTAGTATTTATAAGTTAGGGTTATATAACTATACCCCTAGTAATTAAAATATTATCTCGGGTTATTTATTCTCTCCTATTTTCTATATAATAATAATTATTCGTTTTTTAGGAACCCGTCCGTTACTAGTCTATTTACTATATCTAAATCCAAGATCTCGAGAAGAAGTATTAAATATTTTTTCTTATAATTATATTCGTCTAATTTAAAAGCGAACTCTAGTTATTTTATATTTACGATATTTAATCCCGGGTATAATTTATAATTATTTTTCTTTAATATCTTTATTATCGCTTTTTAATTATTTATATCGACGGCCTCTTTCTTTATATTATATATTATTATTATATAAATTTATCTTAATATTCTCGCCGAGGGGTTAATATTTTTTATTTATTTAATTATTTTCTCTAACTCTTATTCTACCGTTATTATTATATAATAAAGAACGAAATCTCTTTTTATTATTTATTTTACTCCGATAATCGACTCTATTACCGAGTAGGCTTCGTTCCGGAATATTTTAATTAATTAAAAATTAATTACCTTCCTAAATTATCCCCTAGCCTTAATATTATTTATTTTAATTATTAATTACTTCGCTTTTATACTAGTTATTATTATTAAGGGAGAGGGGTTTATTTCGGCTATATATCTCGATAAGATAAATATATATCTACGGGTAATATTAACCTAATTTTATATTAATAATATAGGTATACTCCTCGCCCTAAATTTCTAAATCTTTTATTTTAACGAGTTTATTTAGGCCTTTTAGAGCCTACGCTTTTTTATTAATTCTTATATATAATTAAAAATTATTCCTAGCGCGATTTATATTAATTATAACCCGCGGTATATTATCTACTATATCTCTTTATATTCTATATCTTTTATAATCTTTATTATAATTATTATTAATTTTCTAAAGTTTTTATACCTTCTTTATACCCTCTTATTTGATTATTAATCTTATTTTTTTATTACGATATTTTCGTTATATTAAAATATATTAATAACTCGCGTCTACTCTTTATTTTAATACTTTAAATTTTATCTTTATTATCTTTATTCCCTTTTATCTTAATTAATTTCGTAATTTTAAAACTTTAAAGTAGTGAAATCCTATTAACCCAGCTTTCGTTTTATCTTTTCAAATTTCGAGTTTACTATTAATCCTCGACGGTCAAAACTAGTTTCTAAGAGTTTATTTATTAAAATATATTATTATAATAAAATCCTTTTTATAGAATATAAAAATAGAAATAAAGTTTTTTATTTTTATAAAAAATAATATATTTTAAATTTTAATAAACTCCGCTTTTATTTAATTTAATTACTTTATAATAATATTTTAAATAGTTATTTAAATTATATTAAATATTATAAAATTATTAACTAGGCCTATTAATTAATTAATTAATTTATATATTTACTTTAGTAAAACTACTTTACTAATAAGGGAGTTTCGCGAATATTTTTTTAATAGGGTTACTAGCGGCGCCTACTAGCCGTTAGAGAAACCTTATTAATTAAAAACTTTAATATATCGATAATTTATTTACTCTTTTTATTAGTTAGTAGCCGATAGTTATAATTATTCTAAAATACTATTTATTCTTCTCTTTATTTCTCTTTTATTTTAACTTCTTTAATTTTATTTATTTATTTTATAAATTTATAAACCGCTTTATCGTAGATTTATTAAATAGTTAATATCTATAATTATCCGGCTAGTGGTTTCTTTCTTTTCTTCCTCTTCTTTATAAGTCTAGGTATATCGCTAGGTTTTAATAATAATTTAAATTATATTAACTATTTTTTAATAAAAGAGAATTAACCGAGTTATTTTATTTTTATTATCTACCGCGTAGTTACGCGTATATTTTAAACCTACGATAATATCTTCCTAAAGTTATATATACTTATTTATTCTACTAGCTCCGTTTTATCCCTAGCTAGTTTCGGGTAAAATAATAATATATACTTTATATTCTATTTCCTCTATTTATATAAGTAATTAGCGCTACGGACTATAAATACCTTTATTCGGTATAGGAACTTATTCAATCCGATTCTATCGTATTTTAATTATATTATTATAAAGTTTTTAATTTTTTTTAATTAATTATAGTAATTAAACTAGTCCCTAAATAAATCTCTCTTCTAAACCGGGTTAATAATCTATATAGAGATCGTTATTTTATAACTCTCCTATTTATCTAGTTATCGCTAGCGGGCCTAGTTTTTTACTCTTTAATTAATAACTTTAATATCCTAATATTCTTTAATATCTTCGTTTAGATTTATCTAATCTTTTCTCCTCTTTATAATTATAGTTATTTTATATTATTCTTTAAATCTTAAGGCGCGAAGCGCCTAGGATTTTTTTTTTATTATTAGTATTAAAGGTACCTACCGTTACCTACTTCCTCTATATTAAAGTTTATTCTAAATCCGTATATTTCTTATAGTCGTAATTAAATAAATCCCTCGATTTATTTAATATCGTATTACTAGGCGGTTTAATTAGAGGTCGATTAACGCGATTATTAATTTAATATAATACCTAAAGCCGCTAGCGTAGAGCTAGCGGCTTAGTAATAGTATAAAAGACGTAAAGTAGTTACGGGGTTTATTATTAAGTAATTCTTAAATCCTAGATTTAGTAGTAGAACTAATCTCTAAAGAGTCTAATAAAACGGGGGAATACTAACTCTATATAGGATTATTAAGAGTTAGAACCCCGCGATATTAAGGCTAGAACCCCGTATTAATAAATAATAATATTATAGAGGTAGCGGGGCGTAGGTGTATATAATATATTAATACCTTTAACGGGGCGTAGGTATATATAATATATTATTATTTTATATATTTTTTTTTAAACCCTAGTCCTTAGGTACCTAAATACTTTAATTAAAAAATATTTATTAAAAAACCTTTAAACCCCCTAAGGGAAATAAGGGAAAAGAGTTATTTAATACAATAGCGTTATTATATAATAACTTAAATATAAGGCTATGTATTTAATCCTATAGTATTATTATATAGTATTAATCACGGAATAATATTTAGTTAAATTAAGAAGTTTATTAAAAAAACCTTTAAACCCTCTAAGAGAAAAAAGGGAAAAAAGTCTTCTAATTTATACTATCGGTCCTATAGCGCTAATATATAGTACTAGTCGCGGAGCGATACGAAACTATTTCTTATAATACTATTATATAGTACTAGTAATGGAAGAGTAATAATCTAGTTTATACTATCGGTCCTACAGCGCTAATATTTAGTACTAGTCGCGGAATAACACGAAACTAGTCCTATAGTACTATTAAATAGTACTAGTAATGGAAGAGTAATAATACTATATTACCTCTATTATATAGTAGTGTAAATAGTAAATAAATAGTATATTTATAAAGCTATCCCTATAGCGCTACTATATAGTAATAGTAATTAAATAAGTAATGTTTCTTTCGTCTCTATAATACTATTATATATAATAGTAACGGAGCGAAATAGTATACACTATCGTTCTTATAGCGTTTATAGTATTTATAGTAAATATAGTATATTAAATCATTCCTATAGTACTTATAGTATTAGTAGCGAAATAGCGGTAGCTACTCTTATTATATACTTCTATTATACTATAAAAAATATTAATAGTAAAGTATTATATATAAACGATATAGCCCTAATATTATACCGGGAGATTAGTAATAATATAACTATTATAGTAATAATTATATCTATTAATAAAAACGAGGTAGCGGAGCGAAGGTGCGTATCGACGTATAATAATAATAAAGTATTTAGCGCGACGGTTTATTATTAAAATAAACTCGCTCGTTTATTTATTTTCTTTATTCGTAACTCCTTTAGTCTTTTTTGTATATTATTACTCTAGCTCTATAATAGTATTCTAGTATTATAACTAATATATAGATAATACTCTCGTTATATATAATTTTTTTTTAACTTTATAAATAGTTCTTATTTACCGATAGTATTAATTTATTTATATTAATTATTTTAGATATAAATATACTAATAAATATAACTAGTCCGCCATTAGCGCGACTACGTAATATTAATTATAATAATAATTTATTATACTTCGTCGCTCCTTTACCGGGTCTACTTCTATAATTTTAATAATAATTATATTCGAGGTACGTCCCCTCTTTATATACTTTATTATATTAATTATTATAGAATCGATTATCATATAAAGGTAAATTATAATTATAAATTTTAAAACGATATATATTAATAATAATAAATCTCTAAATCTTTCTAATAGAAAATAAAGAGGTCTATATATTAATATACCCGTAACGGTAATAAGACTCTTAAAGAAGAATATAAATATAAATTAATAAATAAAGAAATTATTTAATAATGTAAAATATATAATAAAATAATAATAACTAGTAGGTAAACCTTTATTATAATTATTAATTTATAAAATTAATTAACGGCGGCGAATCAGCGTATTAAGGAATTAAAGGCGATGAATAAAGTTCTCGAAGAAAAAGTCGAAAGTTTCTATTAATATAAACGGGACCTAAAGAGTCCCGAGGAAGATAATATCTTTAAGAATAATATTAAAGAGACTTCGTCTTCTTTTAATAATTCCGATAATAACTAAATCTTTCGTATAATATAATAACGATAGTAAATTCTTTTTTTCTTAAATCGGCGCTAGCTAAATTTACCTAAATATATTATTTAATAATATATTTTAGGTATCTATATAAATTATACCTAAAATAAAAATATTCTTATAAATACAATATCTTATCGTTATTATATATAAATAATTTAATAGTAAATTTAATTTAATTATACTTTAAAACCGTATAATAAAGTTATAAATATAAAGGAGAATATCTATTATATAAATATTAATATAAAAGTAATAATATTTACTTTTAATATCGGTTTCGTTTATTTTATCTTATTATCTTATATAGCTAGGTAACCTCTTTAGTTATATTTATATATTTATATTTATTACCCGTTTATTTAAAGGCTTTAATTAGTTTATTAATATTAATAAACTCTTCGTCTAATAATTATTAATTATATTCTTCGTCTTAACTAATTTATTTAACTTTATATTAAATATTTTCTTTATTTTTAATTTTATTAATTACCTCTTTTACCTTTTATAATTTATTATTATTAATAAATTCGGGGGCTTATATAAAAGATTCCGCCGTATTAATATAATCGCGAAGATAATATAATTTAAATAACGATATATAAAAAGTATTATAAATTCTATACGTCAAAGATAGTAGTAGGTAGTAAGTTTATACTTTTATTTTATTAATAATCTTAAAGAGCCCTATAAACTTATAGGATAATTTCTTATTTAAGCGCTTTTATTTTAAATTCTTTATTATTAATATAACTAAATCGCTAACCTTATAACTTTATAATTTATATATTTTATTATATTATTTAATTTAATACTCGGTAGCGCTTTAAAGGCGCTCTATAACTTTATCTTTTAAAGTTCATAATTATCGTACTTTATTATTTATAACTAGTACTTTTTTTTCTTTAGAGTCGTCCTCGACCTCTTAACGGATTTTAAGATAATAATTATATATATAAAAAAACGATATCGTTCCGATAGCGGTACTTTAATTATTATTAATTAAGAATTTTATTATAGGTAGTAATCTAGCCTAATTAATTTATTTATTATTAATAATTATACGTAAATAATATTTTAATATTTAATTTTAATACTTTATCTATTTATCCGTTTAAGGGTAAAAAATAGTATTTAGGCGTTATTTAATTTTCGAATAAAAATATATAACCGACTAAAAGGTATTTATAAAAATAAAATCTCTATCGCTAATAATACTATTAAGTATATTATAACGATAAATAATTTTAAAATAAAATACTTCCGCTAGTTAAATAGTATTGATTTTAATAATTATAAATATATACCTTATTATTTCAATAAATCGATTTATAACGATAAAGATAACGTTATAAACGGTATCTCTATATTTACTAGCCGGTAAACTAGTTATAAAATTTATAAAAATCTCCTTCTAAAACTAAATAATAATAATAAGCGAATTTAATTCGCTATATAAATAATACCGCGGCGCCTTCGTCCGTTAATATATATCGTAAATTTTAATATAGTCCGTAACTTACTTTAAGTTATCCTCCTAGAAAAATTTTCGGGTAAATAATTTATACGATTTTATAGTACTAAAATAACTTATTAAAGAATTATTATAATATTTCTTAATAAACTCTTCCCTTAAAACTTTATCCCTTAATATATAAAAGCGATTATTATATCTTAATAATCCCTCGGAGTTTATAGTTTATAGTTTATTCTTTATATAACGGCGGTTCTTTAACGCGTTCGCTCTAGTTCGAAAAGAGTTTATTTAATTATTATAAATTTATAATTCCCGAATTAATATTTTAATAGATTTTTTAAAATTATTATATATAATTTTAGATACTATTATAATATCCCGTTTTAGAATTACTACTTTTAACTTTATAATTTAAAAAATAGGGGTTATAATTATCTTTATTTTTTTATTTTTTCCCGATAACTAACCGTTAATCTAAAGAGTAAGTTTATTCTAAAGTATTAATAATAATTTAATATTTAACGACGATACTCTCTTATAATTAAAATATTATAATAATATATTAATAAGATTTAATTTTCTAGCCCGATAAAAGATCTTAAAGTTATAAGTAGTTAATTTAAATATTTAATAAATTTATTTAAAATTTAGCTCCTTCTATTTTATAAAACTCTTTAAATTATTATAATTAATTTAAACTTTAATATAATAAAGGTTACTTTCTAAGTAGTATCGCTATTATTTTATTACTACTATAATAACGAGTAATTTTTAATTATAGGTCTTATAATTCTATTCTAGAGGATTTAATTTCCGTAATTAGAATATTATAAAGCGTTAATAATTATTCTTATTTTATTATAATATTATAAAACTAAGGTTAAAGTTAGAAGTATCCGTCTCTATATATAATTATTTAATTAGATTATAATAATATAGAAAAGGCGCGTTTACGAATATATCTCGTAAAATCTAAAACGCTTCCGTAGCGCCGTCTATTTATTCTAACGGATTTACTTTTTTACCTACTTTACTACCCTTAAATAAACTAGTAAACGGTGTAGTTATATTAGAATAACTATAAATAAATCGTTTATAGAAGTTAATAAAACCTAAAAAGATTTATACTTCCCGATATATTTTTAGTTAAGGTTATTCCTTAATGATTTTAATATATTCCGGGTTTATAATTACTTTATTAATAAATATAATAAAATCTAAGAACTCGACCGTTTTAGTATTAAATTAATACTTTTTAAAATTAATAAATAACTAGAATTAACGTAATCGTTTAAATATTTATTTAATATACCGTTAATATTCCGCCGGATTAATACTATAAATTAGGATATTATTTAAATATATTATATATATTATATCTACTAAACCTATAAGCGCACGGTTAATATAAATTTAAAATATCGCCGGTGTGTTAGCGAGCCTAAAAGGTATAACTAAATATTTGAAATAACTATAACGAGTTCGGAAAATAATTTTTTATTTATCGCCTTCTTTAATTCGGATCCTATAATAAATATCCTTAAGGTCTAACTTCGTAAAGATTTTAAAACTATATAAACGATCTAATATCTCGGTAATTAAAGGTAGTGGGTATCGATTCTTAATAATTACTATATTTAAACCCCGATAATTAACGTAAAAATATAACTTATTATTCTTTTTAAATATAAAAAGAATAGATACTCCGGTTAAAAATATTAAATAACGGATCTAGTTTTTATAAAATAAGGATTCTAAATAATATCGTAGCTCCGATAATTTAATTTAAATAAGTTATAAAAAGGCCTATAAAGCGGTTCTTTATTAATTATTATTTTAATATCGTAATTCCTATATTTAAAGATAGATAGGGTACTCGTCTTCTCGTTAAAAAAAATATTATAAAGCCCTATAAATTTCTTAAGAATCTTTAGGTTAAAAAGTTTTTCCTATTTACCTCACGTTACTATAACGTATATAACCGCGAATATATTCGGTTTATTTTTAAAATTATTAGTGAATTTAGCCGGTTCCTTAATTTATAAATTATTGAAATTAATTTTAAACCGCTATTAATCCGCTTTAAGATTAATTAATATCTTTAATTAATATAATCTAGGTATATCTAGAATAATATCTAAATTCATAAAATTTATAATATAAAATAAAATATTATATTTACGCTTTTAACCCTAATTATCGACTATTTAATAATCTAATTAATATATATTATAATAATATATACTTTACCCGTTAATTACTTTAGTTAATAATAAAATAATATTATAAAGTTCTAAATCGTTTTTAATAACGAACCGTTATAAAATTAAATTAATTTATACTTTAGAGTTAATTAAGGTAATAAATTATTTTATTTTATTTTAAAGAGTAATCTAACCCTTAGAAAGAATAAAAGAGTATATCTTTATTAATTATTTTTTTTACCCTTCTTTCGAGGTATAAATTAGGTTTAATCGTTTTTTATTAATATTATACCGACGTATATAATTAATTTATTTATATCGGGATATCTAGGCTTAATATAACTTTCCGTTCTATAATAATAATAAATGATCTTATTATACGAAGAATTAACGATATTAATTTTATACTTATTATTTTTCTTCTTTAAATACGCCTATTCAATATTATCGCTGGTATTAAGTTTAATAATTCGGTCTATTATAAATTTTCCTTTATTAAAGTTCTTTAATTAAGAATTTAAATTAAAATTAAAGCCGCCTATTAATTATATATACTTTAGATTCTTTTTTTATATAATAGCCTAGGTAAGAATTTCTTCTCTTTAAATAAATATATTACCGGTATTAAAGATCTTATTTTTAAATTTAGGTTTAAATTTAATTAAAAAGAAATTTACTTTATACTCCTCTAAAAACGAGGGTAATTAAATCTTTATTTCTTTAAAATAGGTTTTAAATAATAATATCTTTTAATAAGGTTATTATTTAATTTCCTTCTACTTTTTATAAATAAAGAGACGGCGGTTAACTAGATTCGTTATTAAATTAAGAAAAAACTTCTTAAAAAAACTAAACGTAATATTAACTAAATTATATAAATCGTACTATTTATACTATTATATTAAAGGGTTACCTTCTAATAGATCTATATAATATATAATCCTTAAATAGTCGGTAGTGAAATATTTAAGACTAATTAAAAATTTAATATTTACGTCGCGGAACTAGTGTAAATATTTACTTTCACTCGTACCCTTATAAGAACGTATTTTATTAAAGCGTAGTATTTTCGCCCTAATAAGAATATCTCTATTGAATATAATTAAACTTATTATTATTCTACCGGTAGGTATAATAATTAAGGGACCTCTACTATGAATAATAAATTCCACTAATACTCCGCTAGCGAGTATAAAAATAATAGGATTATATAGTGTTTAATTTTAAACTTATAATACCCTTAACTTTTATTATTATTTAAGGCGACGGTTTTCTTCTTTAATAATTTTAAATTATACGGCTAAAGTCTCTTCGGGGGTAATAATACCTTCGAATTTATTATTATTTTTACGACGGGGGTCGTTAAAGGGGGCTTAATTAATATTATTATTACTAAATTCTTTTAGATATCCCGAGGTTAAACCCGATATTATAATAACGATAAGTCTTTTCCTTAGAAAGATTTAAAAAATTAAAACTATAATACCTAAAACCGCTAGCGTAGAGCTAGTGGTTTAATAATAATATGAAAAATATAAAATAATTACGGGGTTTATTATTAAGTAGTTTTTAAATTCTAAATTTAATAATAGAATTAATCTCTAAAGATTCTCATAAAATAAGGGAATATTAATTTGATATAAAATTATTAAAAGTTAGAACCCCGCGATACTAAGACTAGAACCCTGTATCGATAAATAATAATATTATAGAGGTAGCGGGGCGTAGGCGTATATAATATACTAACGCCTTTAACGGGGCGTAGGTATATATAATATACTACTACTTTATATTTAATTTTAAATACTAGAATTAAAATAATTTTAAATACTCCTAAAATCGTCCTAAAATAATTATTCTAGATAATTATTAATTTCTTTATATATCTCTTTATAGCCTCTATTATTCTTTTTAACTAGTATTATATCGGAGCCGTAAACATTAATATTAGTCTAACTACTATACTATATACTATTCTATACTTCGCGAAGGTAGCGCTTTATATCGAATTAACTAGGTACTTTATAGCGCGGTAACTAGGCCTATTAATAACTTAATATTTATATTATAATTTATTAATTTATTAAGAATTATTATATATATTAGAGATCTAAATCTTCTTAATAATATATTCAAGAATAATTATATTTATTATTACTTTTATAATAATATTAGAGAAATATCTTAATAAATTATATAAGTCTTTTACTATCTTATATTTTTATGAAAATTATTTATTAATATATCTTTATTTTCGTAAACTATTTAAATAAAATATAATATTTAATATTTATTATTATAATAGAAATAAACGAAGTTTATAACGCTTTTTATTAGAATATATAAAAGTTTTATAAATTACTAGACGTTTTTATCTCGAATTAAGAATCTTAATTTATATTAAATTTTTAAAAAACTTTATATATATAATTAAAAATCAATTTATAGATATTTATAAAATATTATTTTTAAATAGTTAATTAGATCGAATAATTTAATATTATTATAGAATATTATCTTTATATAAATATTAATTATATATAAAATAATTAAATAATATAATTTCTAGGAGTAGAATTCTTTAATAATAATAATAATAATTTATTTATTATTTTAACTTCGGCTTTCTTAATTAATTATAATTAATATTTATATATTAATTTCGAATTAATTAAACCTTTATTT
>JAABUS010003962.1_pt1 | contig 22541 bp, 26 predicted proteins | sample 5560161 | NCBI WGS metagenome assembly JAABUS01 (sample SAMN10711885, study PRJNA513376) | rock metagenome | isolation source: Antarctica rocks | place: Antarctica: Victoria Land, Trio Nunatak nord | collected 2016-01-04
GTTATGCTACCAAATATTAGATCTAGATCTATATAAATGAACTGATGGTGCAATTATATATTGATATTTGATGTTTTCGGCTATTTTGGTGGGGGGTGCGGGAGAATTTTGTCCCCCGCCTCGTACATATTGGAAGCGGACGGATGGAATGATAAGAAAATGTACAAAGCATTTACAGCGTAATGCTCCTTCTTCATCTTCCACTGAAATGGCAGCAGAGGAGTCAACCGACTTGGGCACAGCCTTGAAACTTTGCTCGTGGCTCAACGAACTTCAAAGCGCTGCCGAAAGCACGTCAAGCCTGGTGACAAAATGCTATCAAGCAAGAAACTCGCGGCTTCTCCGGGCGCTTGATCGACTCTCAGCAGAAGGCAAGCCTCATTGCCGAGCTTTTCAAGACCTACGCCACTACATCGGACGGCTTGGAGCCCATCGAATGGCAACGAAGACACTGGTGGCGGCAGTCGCTGGGGCCCCTGGGTTTCTTGAGGGGTTTTCGGTTCAAGTGGAGCCTTCCTCCCCTCGTGCATATTGCAATCTGCTTCCTGAGGATACTACCGCTTCCGGCATTATGGGCCGGATGTGTCCAAAGGACGGCGCTGCATTGTATCGGGATGCCTTGAAACTTATGGACTCCTCGTATGAACTTAATCTGGACGTCGCGCTTGAGGAGAATTGTGCTTTTGAAACCCGGGTCCATGCAGAACTACTCTTATTAGATCTGTTTATCCGTAAAAAATATGAGTTCGTGGGCGAAGGCTGAGAACGCGTGTCCGGGGCGCAATTCCGGTCGTTCCCAATGAGCAATCGATCGTTCATGGCGATGAAATTCGACATGGCGTTAGGAGTAAAGAAGTTGGGCTCGGCGAGCCCCCCCAGTATACCAGCGCAGCCGACGGGTCACTGCTCCTTCGGCCACATGTAGTCACGAACTCGAGGCTCGTCACCTGGATCGACTATTCTACCTAGTATCTTTCCATCTCTTACTGACCTCGACTTGTCGTTTGACCTCTCCATGAAATGTAGCTGTTAGAAGGGGTGTTGTCGCATGGGTGAAAATTCTGCACGGTAGCTTTCTTGACCACGCAATGTCCTAATTTCGTTCAAACTGCGTCGGTTTGAGATCTTTTGGCTCTTCTGACTTCTATTCGGACACAGAATAGAATCAAAAGGTCCATAGCCGGCACCATATACAGGTGGATCTCGTTGCCGGCCATTACCTATTGATGTATTACAGCTGTTTCTTTCGCTTGTTTTTCGAGTATTTTTCTATATGGAGTATCTTTTCTCGGGTTTCGTCCTGGGCCAAAATGGTCTGTTCCTGGTTCCGTCGGGCTTCGTCCTGGTTCTGGCGGAGTTGTTCTTGCAGCTGAGACGATCAAGATCTTGAATGACGGTGGTGTCTTAGGTCGCGGTAGCGAGCTGAAAGTTGGTTCACCAAGGAAACGAGCATCAGGGTAGATGTAAGGTAAACGAGGCACGCAGAGTTGAATGAAATAGTTCCTCCTTAAAAACGGGATTTCCTTCAATGAGGAGCTAATTGCCAACAACCATCTACCTGGCTCGGAGCTGAGTTTACTGAGTAGGTAGCTGAGCATGTAGGGTGGCTAAGCCATGTAGGAAGCATTTGTTTGAAGCACTGTTGGAGAGTAGGTCAGCCAGCTAACCCAAAGGGCTAGGTTCCTGAGGCAACAGGCCAAGCTTGCTTTGTAACCCGGTGCATTTCTCGTACGCCCCCGTTTTCGCAAACATTGAGTCATCAACGGATTTAGAAGTGTGACTCAAAGGAAATCAGGTGTCTCTCGCTCTCTATTCCTACAGACACGTCGCTATGAACTTGCCCTCAACAGTCTACCGGTCGCTTTGTTGTGGCCGAATAAGTTCTACACTTCTATTCTCAACTACCCACCATCTTATTGCTCCTATTCGCAAATTAGCCACAACCTCTCCCTTGTTTTCGGGGGAAACCCTTGTTCAGACGGACCGACAGACCTCGCTGGCCTGGAGGCAGATACATGATGAATCCCCAGCCTCATATGGCATCAATACTTGGGGGGGGTACTTTGAAATGATACCACCAAAAGCACTGTTGCCATATAAAAAAACCGCAACCCTTGAAAACGCTTTGGACTACATCAGCCATGGGATGTTTACAGTATATTACCGCCACTCCATATTGGAGGGTCCCATCGAACTCGCCAAAGTCGAGTTGAATGGTCTTCGGGTTGCGAAGGAAGGGGTAACAAAAGTGAAGACAACCATGAGAATTGGCAAGGACCTCATGGGCAGTCTCAAAGCTCAAGATTCTTATACCAAAAGTGTCGCGTCCGTGGTGTTTGACGGAGGAGCAGCATTCCGGGCCCTCAAGAGTCATGGCCTCGTTAAAAGGAACGATTGATTTATCCGTGCCCCCCACTTTCACGTAAACGAGGAACGAGTGAAAGTGGGGGGCACGGATAGGCGGTCGTACCACATTGCTTGACTACCTCAGGTACATACGATGGATATTAGCATATGCACAAAGCTAGACACTCTCAAACCTTCAACGCTCTATTAAAATTCAAAACAGGTAAATTTGAAGCTATTCAAACTTTTCACAGTGCTGACATCCTTTTAGCCCCCCCGACCCCCGAAGCCATCATGCCATCGTCACGCCGAAGTCAGAACCTACCTCTGGAGGATTCACTCATCGCCTCAAGCATCGCATCAAGATCGAAGAAACCTTCTGGCAAAGCCAAAGCAGACGCCGCTGCTAGGACCATTGTAGAGGCTGCTGCCAACAAAGCAAACACTGCAGGCGCCGCTGCCAAAGCCGATTTGCCCCGCAATTCCAAGGGACATATCATTGGTAATTCCAAAGCAGCGAAGAAAGCACGCGAGGCCTACGCCGCTGAGCTTCAGCGGTGTGCGGATGCTGCAGACCGAAAGTGCTCGGTCTGCAGAGGTTGCTCAATTCGGTAAAGAAGAGACTCTACGTCGTCGTAGAGAGGAAAGAGAAGCTAGGAACATCGCCGACGAACTTCCTACTTCGGATATCGAGGCTATGGAGTTGGAGGATCGAATTGCTGATCCAACGCTCAAGGTTTCCGCCTGTCTTCGAGTCGATAAACAGCTTGAATGGTCAACTGCCGTAGGAACTCAGGCTAGTAGTTCTTTCAATATACGGGACTTCGAGCAATTGCTGGAGGATGCAATCAGCAAAAGAGACGGGAGCTTCTCGGTCAAAGGCCACCCGAAAGCTTCAGTCCATCGATGATTTCACCGAAGAAGAGTGGAATAAGGTCTTAGAAATCATTGCTTCGGAGGCTGCCGTCATCGTACTCACAATGGCAGCAGCCAGTTTCAACCCCTTCGCTTCATCAATGGCAAGAAGCTCCTCCTCCACTCTCTTCGTCGATATCATCCTTTCCCTTCGCTCCACCGTCTCGACCATCCCATCAGACCGTCTGAAGAGGATGAAGCAGTGATTGAACAGTTCTTTCTATGGAAGATAGCTTGAACAACACGTCAAGCAGCGAAGAATAAAATAGCTGAAGTGAGACGACTTGTGGATAATCAAATGTGGGGCATTGATGACTTGAAAGAGAGTCAGATACTACAGCATCTATGTATCGAACAGCTATACAGCTAGGAGTTCCAGATGGAATGGCTCGAAGCTTCAGACGTGATCTTAAGACCTTCAAGCCTCAATGGTGTCAGGCAAAGGATCTTCTACATATAGGACAAGCTTCGGGTTTAAATAGAGTCGAAATCTATGTTACCCGTGTTCAATTCCCTTTCCAACGCTTTGATATCCGCCTCAAATATATAACCACCGGCGCTATGCTTGAAATGCTGCTTTGGAAACCTAGTGCAGAAATTCACCAAAAGTGCCTTCGAAATGGGGCCATATCTCCTCGGAATGTCGTCTGACCCAGGTCTTCAAAACACTAAAACTGAGCTCAATGGGGTTGAAGTCCGGAGAGTATGGTGGTAGATATCGTACCTCACACCCGTGTGAGGTGATGAGTTCCTCGATATGAGCGTTACAGTACGCTGGCGCTATTCATGATGATTACACTCTTCGGGGCCGAAAAGGAACTGCATAGAGGTAGCAGTTCATCTGCTAACCATCGAAAGAAAGCCTCGCCGTTGAACCAGCCTTCACGAATACCGGTACAGGGTAGATAGCCATCTATCGTGTAAGCCGGAAGAACACTCCAGCAATGCCCTCTCTTTCTAGAGGCTTGATAGCGAGCTGGTTGACCAACGGGAGCATAGGCTTGATGACGCCAGCCTGTGGTCTCGTTGAATAAGGACTCATCCACGAAGACGAGCTGTTCGGCCGTCAGCCGCAACAGGTCGGCAACCCAGTTTAATCGCAGCTCATCGTTCTGTCTTATGCCCACACGCTGTCCCTTTTTATTGCTCCAGCCCCTTCTCTTCAGAATCCTCACATTTAACCCTCACTCTTCCCATAGGAACCACACCATCTCTTTCTGCATGGCTCATAGCTGTTGCTCCAGGTATAGTAATGAGGGAGTCTTCAGCTGCTGGAGAGACCTTTCGGGGGGCGACCTTCGGACGAAACTGAGGTCTAAAGGGAGAGCCATACATGAATAGATTCTCTTGCATAGTATAAACGGTGTTTCGATGACAGTGAACCTCTTCGGCAATGGCTGTCGTTGGAGAGTTATATTATATTAGGTTCGATTCCTAATGGCGCTGGTACAATGGTGTTGTGGTATTCTTTCTTCTTTGATGGCGGGGGGGGTCCAATGTAAAAGCAGAAGGCGTAGTATCTGCGAGCGAAGGGCCGGAGCCAGTTGACCTGTCATAGCTGAAAGGATGTCAGCACTGTGAAAGGTTTTGAACAGCTTCAAATTCACCTGTTTTGAATTTTCTATTGATTTATCCAATAGAGCGTTGAAGGTTTGAATTCAATAGTAAAAGTTGGGGGGGGGGGGGGGGGGGCGGACAAATACGGATCCCCGCCCCCCCCCCCCCCCGCGACAAGTGCGATGCCAAGCCAACAAAAATCTGCCCCGACTTCACCCCTCTTCCAGCGTAGGGAGAGCGCCGCTTTACCCTCGCGCGAGCCTGGATGATCCTGGTGAGGCCAGGGTGATAGCACACACAAAGCGTGGGGGAGCTGCTGCCTGATGACTATCCTTGTCAGAGAATGAAAATCATTAAGACACTACAGTCTACGTAGTACAGGTCCTTCCTGCAGCGGGCTGGACATTACATTAGCAAAAAGCCTCTTAACAAGGATTATTTGTATGAGGCCGTAAGCCAGCTATACCTGAACAAGCCCGGCAACGCTTAAGCAATGTCCAGCCCGCTGCGAAGGACCTGTACATCGCCAGAGCCAGTCAGGTGCTCCTCTTTTGATGCCTGTCCGATCGAAGGAATTGGCCAGCGAGTTTTCGGAATTTGTCGACGCTAACACTTCAGAATCTTTTAGGGTCAAACCGATGCCCACCTTCTTTCTTGAAAATGGCTAAGAACTTGTATTCTAAGTGGTGACGCCGGTTACTTATTAACTCTAACGAATGCTTTGACGGAGAGACTACCAACGCCAGTCACTTTTCAACTCTTGAAGAGATGAAATTTGTTACCGCGCGCTATACCATCAGACAGAAGCAGAGAGCGTGACTCTTTAGATATTAGGCCTCGGAGAAGAAGATTCTTCAAAGCCAGCGTTTCTTAGACGTCTCAAATTCTCCTTCGTGTCTCAAAGCTAGCGTTTCTTAGACTCCTTAAATTCTTCTCCAAAGTACTTGTCGAAAACCTTATGCTATAATTACTTAGAGTGCAATTCAATGAATGGCGATGATGGAAGAGCAGTACGAACAAAACCACGCGCGGCCATTTTGGCACCATCAGGATCAGGCTTGCCCAATTCCTGTTTTTTCTCTATACTATTTGAGACATCGGGACCGTTCCCGCTTTCTCTCTGTCCACTCTGACTGTCATTTGGCTTAGACAACGGCATGACGATAGGATGAAGTCTGTCCTGAGAGATCAGGCCAGTACTGATAAAGTGCGCACTTGAACTCGGAACTTACAACAGAACAGTTCCACTCGACGCCTTAAGTTACGAAGACATGCGTGCAGCCTCGAAATCCGAATGATGATGCGAAGAACTGAATAAATAATGCGATGCTGGTTACCTTACATGAACATGAAGCAGTGTATTGTATTACTACTACTATGTACAGGTCCTTCCTGCAGCGGGCTGGACATTGCTTAAGCGTTGCCGGGCTTGTTCAGGTATAGCTGGCTTACGGCCTCATACAAATAATCCTTGTTAAGAGGCTTTTTGCTAATGTAATGTCCAGCCCGCTGCAGGTCCACGCGCGGCCAAAAAGTCCGCAGCTAGCTTGCAGGGCGAGGCCGTGAGAAAAAGCGGCGACGGGGTTGAAAACACACCTTTCAACATCCTCCCACACATACTTTTCTATTGCCCTTCGTCTTTGTTCTGCAACTCGAATTTCTCCATCCCTCAAAGATGTTCCTCTTCGTCCCATTGAGGTTCGCGCTTGGACGCCTTCGTCGCATGAGCTTCGACCTCATCCCTCGATTATTCAAACAGCTATGATTTCCCACGCTGGTTTTACCCTTCCTCCTACTCATTCTCTTTTCAACCGGTGCTCTCTTGACGGCTGCCTAGATCTACAGTCCCCTCACGGCACGTATGTCTCAGCCTCCTTGACCCACCAGTGCCCTGCCCAGCTGACACTCTTCGACCAGTCAACCCCAATTTCCACCAATCCGCGCGGTGTGTACTACTCCCTATGCGTGCACGTTGCATTAGACCTGCACCTCAGTGTCAATCGCTCGGAGATACCTCCCTTCTCGGAAATCGATCTTCATTCAATTCGTCCTCCAAGGATCGAGACCATCCATTCGGAACGACCAATCTGCCTTGAACGTTCATCTGATGTGCTGTGCCTTCGTCACGTCTCAGGTTGATTGCGGGATCACTGTCAATCGTGGATTGACAGTGGCGATGGGATACCGTATTTTACGATCGTTGGACCCATGAACGTGCTGAGCTTGGGATTCTCGCCCCGGTTATGGCCTTGGAGAAGTAATTCCCCATTGGAAAATTTGCAAGGCATTGCCAGCGAAGGGGGCAGTGTAATGGATGATGCGGCCCTTTTGCTATTTCCCGATTGGCCGAAATCAAAGCAAATGGTCTTTAGGTCCGACGATCTTTTCTCCTGCTGTGTGTGGGTTAGAGCATGGACAGGCGGAGTCAATCCTTGATTTCCCCTGTGGATACGGCTTCCTCACGCATCGCATAGCAGGAGTTCCTTCAACACACGTCGCCTTCGTTCCAAATCGCAACATCATGAGCCTTCGGGAAGTGTGCTTGGTTGGCAGACATAACTGAGACCGGTGGTTTGCACTTGGGTGGGTCCCACTACGAGCGTCGCCACCATCACCATCTCTACGCGCCAATGATGTCAGGTAAGTCCAACCGTGACTTGATTGGGTGTAAACAATGACCTGCAAGCTATTCACGAGAGGATTCCATTGTTCCTGTGGGACATGAGACTGAGACGATGACGACGCGTGGGTTGATACTGCTGCCTAGAATTGGACACGGCTCAGGCCACAGCTGCAGCTGCAAGGCCACAGGGATGATACTGACGACAATGCGACAATCCGTGCATTATGATGCTACACGTGCCGAAAGATGTGTGGTGCAAGCGCTTGGGGGCCTAAAGGAAGAGGGGTTCTGGAATATGCCCCGCGCAATACGGCTCAACGGCGCAGCTCGAATGGTTTGCCAGATTCGACAATCAAGTTGCTAGAGTCTTGTCGTTGGTGAGGCAGTCGTTAAGACAACCTGATCAAGCTTCCGTGCACTGTCTTCTCATACCAGTCGAATACTTCGAAGACTTTGGATTGACATAAGACGGTTGCATTGCCTGGGCGTTTTCAGTAGAGTGGGCAGGGAAGTGTTAGACTGATGACAGGTTTCGGCGATGACCCTGGAGGAGCATGTCCAGCTGCTCGGGCCCCATACTATCACTCTTGCGAGTCGGGCTGAATGCGGCGTGCGGTACAACAGGAGTCTTTCAGCTGATGCTGCGCCAGCCCCCCCCTTTTTGCGATTGGCCATCCTCATCAACGGCAGCAAGGGCTCAACATCGCCCCGAAGTTAATTAAGGCAGTGCTATCTAGAAACTGGGCATTCATATAAGCCATCAACTTTTCGCACCCCACATGACAATCAACCGCATCGTCGTTGCATCGCCCAATATTGCACGTCTTTGCTGAAGCTTTGCAATCGCATTATCCTCCATTTTGTAATGAATTCCATCGTATTCTATCAACCTCCGTCCACGAGAAGCACACCGCCTCGTGGTGAATCTCTCGGATCTGGCAACGCCTGTCTGTACCAGTAAGAGTGCCTCAGAAACTTCATAGCGCAACAAATTCAAAGACATCTTGAGCAATGTCTTGAATGATCGTGACTTGATAGAAGTCCGGGACATTACAGCTCTGGACTTGGGAGAGTCAGACCTTCCTCTACATCATGCATTCAAAGACGATGGAAACAGCTGTGCGAACTATGAGGACAACGACAACGACCAGGATTTTCCCTTCGTTGAGGAAATTCTTTGGAGAGGGATCTCGAACAACGCATCTCCGAGTTCTAAGCGTATGCCTAAGAGATTGGATAAAGAAATATGGACAGGCGACAGTCAAGGTGAGCATCGTCAAACCACTCAACATGGCGTCTTTCTTATAGCCTCTAGATGAACCAATTGTACTGGACGACCTTAACGACACTGGGCTCGAGAGCGAATGCGGCCGTTACATTGTCAGCCGCGCAGGCGTGGAAGTCGACCCTCCATTCTCCCCAGAGACTTATTCGGACCTTCTTCCAGAGTTTGGAGCATTCACCGAAAATGTTGGCAATAAGGACATCAAGAACAATACGTGTTCGCTGTCCCCTGAACAAAGAAGGTCGCAGTTCAACATCTTCACGTTCAAAACCTCTTTGACCTTCAGTACCTCCATCTCCAACCTCTCGTTCTCTACTGCCTATTCGTACCTCAACGGCCTATCATCGAAGCTCGGCGAACAAACGTGCGAGGGTAATGGCGGAGGTTACGAGCATCTCAGCTCTGACTCCCCAGACCTTAAGGACAAGGAAGATTTATGGGACAGCATGAGGGTGAAGGCGGAGGTGAAGGAGAGGGATTCCAACAACGACGGCGACAAGGACAATACGCCTCCCAAAATCTTGGACAGCGAAGTCAGGAATGAAGGTGAGACGACCTTGACATCTCTGTCAACCGCTACAGATGTGTCTGATGACTCTAGACAACTTGATCGTAATTCACGACACCGACGAAGAAACCAATACGGACACTAATGACAATTGCCATCGTTTATCCAAGAAGCACAAACGGCTTGCCGTTACACCAAAAACTTCGTCTGCCGCGCCCAAATTCAGATATCCTCCTGGTTGGGTACGGAAGCACAGGGACGAGTGTGCAAATCCTAATTGGGGTGAAGCTGTCGACAGCCAAGGTGCGTGTAGACTAGGCCTTTCGACAGAAAGCGAATTGTCGTCTGACAATTGACAGATAATTCATATGTAGTTCAGAATAACAATGATGTTAGCGACGACGGCACTGATAAGGAGCAGGATAGGGACCAGGCTTCACTCACCACTCCGCCAACGTCTGTGACGGACTCAGTGACTGGGTAGGTCCCAAAACTCCTACTCGGTGATTCTAATACTGATAGACTGCCGATTCAGATGTTTTACCCTTCATGAAAATAAGGTAGGTTCTGCCTCAAATATCTCTCCTTCACGTCGCAACATCCTTCTCTCATCAGCCGATGGAAAGAAGAAAGATGAGCGAAAGGATAAAGAGACGGACAGGAACGACGAGAAGGAATCCGAAAGTGATGCAGACAAATACAAGACGCCTTCACCGCGTTCTACGAAGAAGCGGTCTCTACCTTTCGTTGAAGACAAGCTTCGCGTGAAGCGTCGCATCAAACGTCGTCCCTTTTCGTCACGCCTTTCTTCAGATGAGCACATCGAGACGAAAGACGAGTCCGACATCAGCAGCTACACATCTGTTAAACCGCATCATGTATTGAATCTACCTTCTTCTTTCCACTCGACAGACTTTGACGAGAATACAAGCGAGGATGCGACGGAGTGTAAAGACGAACAATCAAATAAGCTTCTGATATCTCGGACTGCGGTTATTTACGAGCAACAAAGATGGGAAGGAAAGATCGTTGGTGAAAGGAATGCGAAGCAAGAACGCGGCAGGCCCCGCAAGGAATATCGCGTTCATTGGGAAGACTCTTGGATAGACGGTGCTCATCTCACCGCGCCAGGGTTGATACAGGATTGAGGGCAGAAGAAGGCGTCTAAACTTAGGCGTTGAGCCAGGAACACCCATTGACCGACAGCAGCCCTATTTCCAATTGAGACCTTCTATCTTAAACTCTGCTCCCAACCATTTAACTTGGCTACGTCCCGATAGCATCGACCAGGCCCTTCACTCCCATTCATCTCGTTCGCTTGTATCCCTTAGACATTCACTTTCTCAACGTGAAGGAGTGCCGAAACAAAAAACTCGTAATATTCATGACTTCTGGTACTAAGCAACAAATAGGTCCCGCAGACAGCCTGGGGAAGGCTTAAACTAGGATTAAAACCCTAAAAATCTAAGCCTCATTTCTTCACTGTCATTGCGTCACCATGCTTTTGAATGGCTCTGCTTCTGATAGTAGACTTGGGCAAAAAACAATAGTCATTGTGAGATTCGAACCCACATTCTTGCTAACTATCTCGACGGATGTTACGGCATAACATTGGCGTAGGACCCTCTACCACTGAGCCAAATGACCAAATTTGTTGAAGGGAAGCTGTTATGGTACATAAATCGAGGAGTGAGCACTGGTTGGCTGAAGGTCTGACTGCCAGCTTGGCAGTGATGGTAGTCTTCTTCTTTCCTACTTCAGACGTCACTGATTCTACGAGAGCTGCACCATTTCGAGTTCTATCAAACTCATATACTAGATGTACGCTCGGATCCTTCTTACCTGCGTGGAATTTGGCACGTAGGGTGAAGGCGACCATATGCCATAAGACTTCCAGGTAAGCTGGAAATCTTTCCTCCTTCCGCATATTGTATCAGGTGACAGTGGTTTGAATTGACTGTCTGAAGTAAGAGAGGTTCAGTTCCTTTGCCCACTTTCTTGCCCGAAATACCTGTTGTATGGTTAACCTGTTAAGGTCTAAAGTGCCGGTGTCCTCAATGTTAAGGCACTGCGGAACCTCAATGTGAACGTTTGAGGTCTCAAAAATAAGCAGACAATTCATCGAGTAAGCACAAGAGGCTCAGACGTAACGTCGGAGTCGAAGCAATATGGGGAACATCATCGAATTCGCAAATATTACGGAAAACTTTCTTAAAGGAACTCATCAGTTTTCTACGTTCAGTAGGTAGAGATATGGAAGGGAGATGGAGAAGAAGTAGAGCTAGAGGGGAAAAGGGGGAAGAGATAGGGAGGAAGACGAGGAAGAAGTAGAGCTAGAGGGGTAGTGATAGGGGTAGAGGTAGGGGGAGGAAAAGGACGAATAGAGATAAAAATGAAGAAAGTGGCAGATGTAGAGGAGGGATAAGGGGGTAAATGTAGCAACAGAGAAGACTAGAGATAGCGGTAAGAGAGAGGGGAGGGGAAACGAGGGGAAACGAGGGAAGAAGTATAGGGAGAGGTAGGGGTAAAGATAGGGGGAGGGAGGGTAGAGGTTACAATGAAGGAGGAGAAACATACACGAGCAGTTAAGCACGACTCGACTGTTGAGCAACAAAAACTCAAAAAGACGGGAAAGACATTTACATCTAGAAATACACCTAGTCATCTTCAGAACCAACGGCCTTTGCAAGCCATCTCCATAACCTTCCGTTCGCCAAAAATCCTTCACTCATGTTTGACACTAGTGTAAGCTTTCTTGATAAAGCAAGCCTCTTCAGCCCAACATGGGAAAAGTATTCCATCTCTTCCCGTTCAATATCACTCGAGGGTTGATCATCCGCCGTAAGTGACAGTGCTTTACGTGAGAACTCGCCTTGTGTCTTTATCCTTTTAAGAAGTATGGGAACGTTGATGTCTGCCTCTCCTGATATCGAAGTATACAACTGTGTAAAGTGACGAACGTCCTGCAGCGAGTCCATATTTATCAAGCGTGTGAAGAGCCATATGTTTCGACATTGATCCCACATCGTGTAAGGAGAACCTGTCTCAATCTTGTATGTTTTGCTACACGAATGTTGATCTTCTTCAAAACCATTCCGAAAAGCTGTGGTAAGTGACGAAGTCATCCCATCTCTCGGATGAGGTAAACCTGGTGTCATTAGTAGAGCCGCGAATGGAACAGAGGTAGTGAAAGCCCAGTCGATGACACAAGTAATATTACAGTCATCGTCGACGAAGATGTTACTAAGGCTGAGATCGGGATGTGAAAGAGGAAATCCAGCACTGTCGTCGCTTGATTTGAAGTCAGATATTTTAGCTAGCGATCGTACTTCCGTAAGCAAAGCAGTGAGGATTGATGTCTAATTGGCACCTAATCATTGATATTACCACCCGTCCTGTCCCTACGCTGGCGTGATTCATGATTGTATTCGAACAGAAATAAATAAATAAGGGGACGTCACTTTATAGCAGCTAGGCTACTTTTGGTTCCCCATCGGCGAGTTTGATTAGGCAGTAGGGTAGCAGATTGCAAAGGTCATAATGAACGCTCGATGCTCTTATCAATCAATATTCATGTTGTTGAGATTTTTTACCTGATCTGAGCCGCATCGTTTGTAATACCCTCTCTCATGTAAGAGAGTTCCTCTCCCTATATAGTTCTATTCATCCATCAAGTTGTCTGCTTCGAGACTGAGGTCATCCTCGAGCGAGAAGCTTGGGCCACTGCAATAAACGCGCTTTTGGCGTTTGACAACGGGCACCCCGTACCCACCGAGCTCCTCCCCGCCACCACGCTCCCCACCTCATCGAGCTTTCGCCATGATCCCCTCTTCACCAAACTCCCCTCCCCGCCAAGCCCCTCCCCCAATCAGGCTCCGGACCTCATTGAGCTCCCACCAAGCTCCGCTCTTCACCAAGTTCCCCTACTCGTCAAGCTTCCCATCCCAAACTCTGGTATGACCAACTTTTATACATGCACCATCCAGTACTGCATACACGCCTCATTCAGTGCTTCATTCCGCGTTTGGCAGGGAATTTAGTGGGGAGCTTGATGGGAGCTTGGCGGGGGGTTGGCGGGAGGCTGATAGGAAGCTGCGTATGAGGCTGATGGGGGAGCCTGGTAGGGAACTTGGTGGGAAGCTGAACAGGAAGCTTACAACCTTGCTACAATTGAATTAGCCATCGTAACCTTTTGTGCTGCTCTAGAGCGTATGGGACTCGCCACGGAGAGCCTGAACAAGATAATCTTCATCAAGTTCCCCTCCCCACCAGGCTTTTTATCTTACCCAATGCGGATGCCGACACAACCTGAAAGAGGCCACAGGAACTTCAATGCACTCAGCGATCAAGGATAGGGTAGGAAGACAAATCAAAGTCGCGATGGTAGCACAGGCCTCTAAGTTCATATGTGCTTTCGAGAGCGAAGTGGTATATACAGATGCAAATAAAAATAACGCGAGATTCTAATGTTCCATGTGGATAAGGCGGACTTGGTCGGACCCACCTGCGCATAAAAAGGTTACATTCGTACCGTTGCCAGGCCACAATCGAGTAGATAACGCAGCCAAGGTGGAAAATATCGGCTTGGGCAGTCAAGCCGTTATCACTGGCCGCGTTGAGGTCGGCGTCCAACGGCAACAAAGGGCATTGGCCGAAATCAATCATTTTGAGCGATAGGTCGTCAGCGACGAGTATATTTCGAAGCGCCATATCGTCGACCAGAACTTTCGAGCTGTGAAAGTGAAGTATCGTTTTGATAATGGATAGAATCCATCCAGCTTTTCGAGACCGATCAACTGCGACCTCGCTCTCAATATAAGCTTCGAGATCGCCTCGTTTGTAAAGAGCAAGCCGGATACCGTCTTCTGAAATATTGATACACTCAGCGATCCCGTCGCAACGTCCTACCCGCAGATAAACGGCTTTCTCCGATTCCAACATTCCGCGGTTTACGTCGTTGACGTATTCTTGATTCTCACGATGTTCTTCAGGCATGGATGTAAGATCTCGGACTTTAGGAATTTTAATAGCATGAGAGCCATCAAGCAAGACAATCGAGTTCGTCCCAGTTCCAAGGAATGTCTCGCTGTAGAAGTGGAAGCGAGTTCCATTGGGCTTCAAAAACGACATGGAAGTGCCCACGAGCGCTGGGATATTGCAGGTTGGAGATTGGCAAAAATTCTCTTCTTTCCTCTTCAAATCACAGTGGTAGACGCAAGCCTGATCATTTTCAAGACATGGCGACATTTTCAGTTGGTGAGATTGATTTTGCAGCTAGCCTCTAGATGATCGGCGGACTACCTACAGTACTTGCTGCGCCTCATCTTCTCAGGTGGAGCAGACAAGGTTGAGACTCGTACTGTGTAAGTATTTTGACACGATTAGAATTCACGTTCTAGAAGCTTCCGACTTTCCGGGAGGTCCCGTGCACTGACCAGGATCGCTTTCGGTTTCCATGATAGACCGTGACATGCTCTTTCAATTCCAACCTTTGTTTATGTATTGTTCTAGGCTATATTTGGTGGACAAGCGAAGTCCTTTGTTGCATTCCCCCTCACTGACATCCCTCAGTCCCCATCAAAATCAGCCTCGACAGCAATGCGCCTTCTATGTCTCACAAGACTATATAGCACCTCGTCCCTACGCTCACAAAAGACGCCTAACTGGACTCATACCAGTCTACTGATATCCTCTCGGTGTGCCACCTTGGTATACCGCGCCAAGGGTCAACGAGTTGCCGAAGCCGGTCACCTCTTGTAACAAAGCCGTTTGACCTGACGTCGGAGCAGTAAAATCAAATTGTGTCGGAAAGCGCATACTCGCTGTGAGGCCGGAACATCATTAGGTGATGGATGGTAAGGATTGAACGTCTGATTTGCTGTGCTCAAGAGAGGCGCTTTCGAATTGCCCGGCCCTCCCATCGCCAGAGGCTGCATTAGTGCCTCTGCTCCACTGCCCACCACAGATGCGTGGCCTTGGAAGACAGGCTGTTCAGAAACGTTCAGGATAGGAACTCGGTCCGACGACGTCATTACTCAGTTCTTCGTCGCCAGTAACACCTGTATATAGATTCTCTTCGTATTCTTTCCCTATAGGTAGTAAGCCTGATTAGCACGGCGTTTTCCAAAGAAAACGGGAAAAGGGAGAAGGGATCAGTTTACTGAGCTCGTCCATATGAGCCTGATATAAAGATGGCGCCGGATTTGACCGTGGATCGGCTGCGTTTCTAGTCCCATCACTCGTACCTAAGCCAAATGCATTTCTCGTCTGTTGTTGCGGAGTTGTTCGTGACGTGAGCACAGCCGATCCAGGATCCCATCGTTGATGTTGATGCCGTTTGAGCTCGGCCTGAGCATCTATGCCTAGAACTCGAATCAGAAGAGTTTGAAGAGTAGCTTATCTGCGCTCCTTACCTTTCTCAAAGAGTATGCGCTCAAGCAGAGAATTTTTGTACCGCAGCAGCAAGCATTCCTCTCTTGTGGCGGCGTGGATTTGTTGCAGCTCCCGAATTTCTTTCCCTAAATGCTCATTCGAATCCCCCAAATGCTTGACGAGCGCTGTTTGACGGTTTTTGTAAGAAGCTTGAGCTTCACGGTTTTTCTGCTTGCGTGCCTCAAGAGTGTTGTACATCTTTGTGAATCATAAGCCCTAGCCCTAGCCCATCACAGCCTCGTAGACAATTGACTGAGGTGCAGGCGGAATAGAGGCAGTAAGAATTCGCCGCATTTATCGGACTTCATCTAAGTACCGTAGTTGCACCTCCTTTCAGTCGGCGATGTCGCGGCAACACCAGCAGCGGCTCATGTCTTCAACCGCTCGACGACGGCATCCAGCGTTGGGAAATCGTCGACGAAAATGCATATAACATCCGTGAAGAGGAAGGAAAAGCGCGCGCGGATAACATCTAAAGAGGTGAACTCTGGTGGGCATTCCACTAAAGTAGGTGGTATAATGGGCTTTGGGCGGAAGCTTTATATGTGATTTCACTCTATGAACCTATAGCTCAGGGGCTCCAGAATCCCAAGAGTCTGATAGTGATATGTCCGTTTCACCGGTTGGTCGCAGGCCGAGTCTGTTGTTGTTACCCATTCCAGAGCGTACTTGACTTGAGGGAATGGTTTGTTGAGGATCGAGAAGGCTTTTGACCGCTGAGCGCAGAAGGCGGGAACATGTCGCAGAAGGTCCAAAATGCAGTCAGCAGTGCATGGAATGCTTGGATCATCCCTAGTCTCTGATTCTAGAGAACTCCAAAGCTTGTAGCCATAGCTTGCGGTGTTGTAGAATTGGGCGGCTGTGGGGCGTACCCCGTCACCAGGATAAGGAGATACAGGCCCGCTTAGAACGTCGGTGGGAAGTTTCTTGTCAGTGGCCATGCTCACAGTGCACCCAAAATGCGGAGAAGGAGTCCTAGACAAGTTATTTCAAAAGAAAGTGGAATCGTTTAGCGACTGAGTGGAGTGAGCATGAAATATACCTATATAGAGGACTACCAAAAACTTTTCCCCATTCCACCCCTAGCTGCCAAGCTGAGCAGGCGCCGCTCTAACCTGAGCTGAGCCTGAGCGTCCCTGAGTAGGATTGAGTCAACCTGAGGATACCCTGAGCAGTAAGCGCACCCTGAGCGATGTGGGCAGTACAGCGGCACAGCAAGCCGAAGCCTGAAATGGCTTCCACCGGTCGCGACTTGAGCTACCCTCGTTGGTTTTCTACTCCTGAGCCCCGCCTGCTGCTTAAACTTTGCTATTCCTTATAAGAGCTACTGACGATTGAAGCTATTATAGACCTTCCAGCTTAAAAGGAGGCTTCGGTGACCGGTTAACCTGTCCCGCAAAATCAATAAAAATTTACCCTTCGCTCACTCGGGGCTCGTTTAGATTGTATCGATTTGTATTGCGACGGCTAGATAAGCAGAGAGGATACGTCGTCCTATTGAAGTGATATTGTCACCGTTGGCTATGCCGTACCTGGAACCATTATCCAGAGTTACGGAACACGTATTTGTGCTCTTGTCTCCCCCTGGTCGTTAATGTGAAAGTGTTTTAGCCTCTGTTTCAGAGCTATGACTCTTTTCATCATAATTGGACAACTTAAAACCCTCGGCATATCTCCGCTAAAGACACTCTCATAGCGCGATTTTGCGATAACAAAGCGAAATATTTAAGAGGAAACATAACTATAAACAAATATAGTCATCAAGCGGATTCGTGTGTGTCACGATGGGGGATCCATTCACGGTCGCGGCTAGCACTGCCAGTTTTGTATCCCTTGGTATTCAAGTCTGTGGTGGCCTCATCGACTATTGCAGAGCTTGGAAGTCTCACGACAAGGAGATCGAGGAAGCTCTGGAAAGACTTACTGAGCTCGAGCTCACACTCCAAACCCTGTCTGACAACCTCTCGATCGTGGAAAGTCTCGACGAGAGCACTTCCCTTCAGGGTGCTCGCCAAAAGATCCGTTCATGTACTGTAGCTTTGAACAAGCTTCATGGAATTCTGATTGAAACAGAATCAATAAGCCAACCTGCAGGCATTCTGGACAAGCTACATAATATCAGACTCCATGGCACGTTCCTTTTCAATAGAGAGAAACTCAAATGCTTGCGAAACTCTATTGCTGAAAGCCAAAGTTATCTTAGTAATACCGTTCAATTTCTCAGTCTGTGAGTGACTTTCCCACTCATAAACCCTGTTATGCCTCGAGAGTCTGACATAGATATAGACACTTGGTCATCAAGCAAAATATGTCGCTTGAAAACCTCGTGAGGAACAGCAACGACAGAACTATTCAGCTACGAGACAGCATCGAGAACGCCCTTATCAAGCGTCTTGATGTGTTGGGGCATCGCCTCAGTATCATCCAGGAGAAGAACATCAATACGTTATCAGAGCATGCTTATAATATTCAGCAAGTGGTAGGATCCCCTGCATTATATATAGAAAACACTTTACCATAATTTCATACTGATATTCATATATAGACACAAGACATTTCTGCTCTTCAGCTAGGGATAGTATCAAAGCCAAGCCTCCTTCGATCGACCTACCAAGAAGATCAGCAATTGCTATCGCAATATAAAAAGCTGCGACGTCGAAATCGTCAGCGTTATACACGCCGCTCCTTAAGTACATACAAAACTCTGTATGACTCAAGATTGCATAGGTATAGTGGGAAAATAGCATCGCCTCTGTGGAGTTTGGCAACATTCACAAGCACCTTTATTGATAGCCGAAGTTTTTCACTCTCGGAAGATGCTGAAGAAGTGAAGCAAGCTGGGCTCAGGATATCCTTTAGTGGACCGCTTCTCCGAGGAGCGATACAAGCCGCATTTTCTATGACTCGTGGATCTGGTGGGTTCTCAATAAGCCCAACTTTGGCCTTTATCCCCACTGTAGCCTTCCATTCCCCAGCGTTCAAAATCTTGGACATAACCTTCAAAGACAATACTACTGCCCGGGAAATGCAAGAGATATTTTCGTACAGTAAGCAGAAGCTGTCACGTCTATATCAAAACGGTAAAGCGTCACCGCGAGACGTAGATGAAGACGGGAACACTATCATGCATGTGAGTTTCTCCCGGTTCAAGGATAGCCAATATCATTCAGAGCGCTAAATTGTCGATATAGAAAGCTTGTCAGATTTTGATGGAATTTCATCCCTATCGAGAGATCTTGACGGACAGCAATATTGAGGTTTACTTTCAATTTCTACAGGATATTCATGAAATGAGGGTCCCACTGAACAGTCTCAATACAACGGGGTTGTAAGACGATAGAAATTCCGAAATATGAACAACCCAGCGGCTGATTTGTCAACAGGAACCCTGTTGGACTGTTACTCTACAATGGCATATCAAAAGCCTCTTCTAAGTCCGCTGTGGATCTCGTTGGCCTACTGATTTCAAAAATGCTAGACCTCGGAGCCGATTATCCACTCTTCACAAGAGACACACTGGACGGTAATTCCCATTTCGTTTTTGCCCTTGGAGACTTATCTGGTCGGAACTCTGATATTTTCGAAGGTCAGTAATTCCCGTCCGGTCCACTTCTTCTCTATGACAGTGGCTGATCCTGATTAGCTACTGAATCTAATGATATTATCCAACCTATCTCAGCAAGATCATGGCCTCAGCTTGTAGAGGCTGTTCGGCGCAAACGTGACTCCGTGAACCAGCCCAATGTATTTGGTCAGACTCCTTTGCATCTCAGCGTACGTTGGCCCAAAGCCATACGTCTGCTCCTAGACGCTGGGGCAGCTGTTGATGCGTTTGAGATCAATGGCTTCACACCTGTCTTCTACGCTGCCGTGCAGGCATGTTCAGAATCTGTCCAGACTTTGGGAGAAGTTGGATGTGTGCTTTGTCTCAAGGAGGGAGAATCATTATTGGAGTATCTGATAAAACGGCTGGATTTCCCATTCAAAAGTACTCCTGAAAACCAGGACGTAGCTGTTGTTGATTGTGTTATTAAGCTCGTAGCTGAGCGGCGCCAAAAGCTTACAGCGTTAGCACGAGCCGCCCTTGATAGCAAAGACCTTGCTCGACTACGTTTATCAGCTCAGACGGTCCTTGATAGCAAGGCTTCACTAGCTATCTCACTGTTGCAAGGCAAAATCGATGTTCCAAGGTCGTTGGTGAACTTATCGCCTGTACAATGCTGCGTGTACCACATTCCGTGTCTGCGCGCGCGACAAGCGCAATCACTGTGGAACGCTGGATTTCATGATATTGATGAGCTTGACAGCTTGGGTCAATCTCCCCTTATGAAAGACCGACCATCTATTACTACTGACATGCGTGACACTACCAAAATTAGAGAAGAATTCACGGAGTGGCTCTTGCTGAAAGGGGCCGATTTGCACTGTCAACAAGGTCATGCTTTCCAAAAGCCAATCAAAACATCTCACGACACCTTAAGTTTAGAGAGCTGCAAGACAAATAGAAGCTCTGCTACGACTGCTCTACATTATTTAGCAGCGCTCTGGGGACAAGATTTTTACTCTAACATACTCGTGAGATGGTGCGGAATTGATCGCGGTGAAAGTACCTGGAATCTCAAATACACATTACAAAACGTCCTCCGTGATCCCTTGCCTGACGGCTGCAATTGCGCATGCTCTGTTAAAGGCTGTAGGGCTTTCACAATGATGGTGAAGCCTGCAGATGAATATCGACAGCGACCGTCTTTTCGTGTACGAAGAGCCGTCCGACGTATAACGCAATCAACTGTTCACCTCCTTGATGCCGATCATTCCGACTTAGCTTGGCTTCGTCACGAAGTACTTCGATTCAACACCTTCGAAAGGCTCCGGCTTCGCCACACGTGTTGCATGCTGTATCATGGCTGGTGCTGGGGTCGTGAAGAACAAATCCATCGGCCCTTTGGTGATTACATTATCGCCGAATTCGAAGATGATGAAAGATGTGAGGTTATGGAAGAGCAAGCAGAGCAAGTCGAGAGGCTTGAAGTGCTGTTGATCGAGTTTGAAAACAAGTTTGAAGAGCTTGGTGTTCCATTCATGGAGTTCTTTGATGGGTACTGGGAAGGTCGTATGAGAGAGATCTCGCGACAGAAAGTCCCCATCCACCAAGCAGAACTGGAGAGAACTGGAGTCATACTGCGCAGAAATAGTAGCTGGTCTTCTCGATCGTCCTGCGAAGACGATGACGAGGGACAAAGGACCGCTCTTGAGAGTCTTTCTTGTTGCTAAAAGAGATCCGTTCATTGAACATTTTAGTGTTCTTATTTACTAGCGTCCAATATCACGTCCTTGTGCTCCACAATGAATCATGGTGTCACATCTACAAATGCCAATATATGTACGGCTATGATCTCGATGCTGAGAACAATCGAGCCATGTTCCGTGCGGTTCAAACCTCGATCATAATTCTAGGCAGCTTTCTAGATTCCTCTACATCGTATCTTTACAGACGAACTCCCCATTGATCCAAGACGTCATTCATGATGGTGGCGACTGTGATCCCCAGCTTGATATAGTGGAAGCACGAGAACGAAAGTATGTCACTATATCTCATGTCTGGTCGGATGATTTAGGGAATCCTTTTGAAAATAGGATACCCTGCTGTCAAGTGACGCGGCTGTGTCAATCAGTGGCGCAAATCTCTGGCAATTATGTTCAAGTTCCTTTTTGGATCGATACAATCTGCATCCCGCCACGAAAATATTTAATAAAACTTGCTATTTGCAATGTGAAGAGCACCTACGAGAAAGTTACTCAGATCCTGCCTGGTCTTGAACACTTCACTGCAGACAATATCTATTGGAGCTTTTCAAAGCCTCTCTGATGTCGCTTTCTGGAAAGAAATAGCAACTAGAATACTGAATTGTGGCTAGATGCGAAGACTTTGGATGTTCTAAGAGGACAGGCTAGCGAAGAATCCCGAATATCAGTTCGCGGACCAAGTAGTCCTCACTTAAATATCATTTTCGTCTTCTTTTTTTATACATTTTCACAAACAGTTATGATCCTATTGCAATAAAAATGGGCTGTCGCTTGTTGTCAATCACTCAGACTGCCTTCACTTACGTGCTGAAACCTCAAGGGATAACTGAAGCAACCGGATGGTATTGGTATATGAGGGTCAGAGCGAGTATGTGCATGTAGATGTATTGACTATCTAGTAGGTAGAGCATATGTATATGGTATTGAGTATATAGATGAAGGAAGAAGTGGGAGGACGGATAAATACCCCTAGCGCCAAGCCGCTTCGGCCGGAGCGGAAATAACTAACCGCCGGGGTACACGTATGAGCATACGTATATTCATACGTATGTGCATACGTACCCCGTTTCCAACAGATGGGCTCCGTTTGACTGGTAGGCTTCGTTTGGCTGATAGGCTTCATTTGGCTGGTAGGCTCCATTTGGCTGGTAGGCTCCGTTTGGCTGATAGGCTTCGTTTGGCTGGTAGGCTCCATTTGGCTGGTAGGCTCCATTTGGCTGGTAGGCTCCATTTGGCTGGTAGGCTCCATTTGGCTGGTAGGCTCCATTTGGCTGGTAGGCTCCGTTTGGCTGATAGGCTTCGTTTGGCTGGTAGATGGGCTGGTAGGTGGTTTAAAATCTGATGTAGAAATAAATAGGGGCCGAATATTCTGGCAACACCCAATGTTAGCTAGCAGGGGTTATTTTAGCGTGTACTAGGGAATAATACCCCGGAGACGTAGTAAATAGAGAGGGATCACATGATTCTACTAGTCTCAAACTAGTCCCAAATAGGCCTAAGCATCTCATTGCAACAATAACGGACATTATTGCGTAGTATTCTCCGATTGCGCCCTGAGTCGTTTTCCG
>JAABUS010003965.1_pt1 | contig 22537 bp, 19 predicted proteins | sample 5560161 | NCBI WGS metagenome assembly JAABUS01 (sample SAMN10711885, study PRJNA513376) | rock metagenome | isolation source: Antarctica rocks | place: Antarctica: Victoria Land, Trio Nunatak nord | collected 2016-01-04
AGCGCCGAAGACATACGCCTGCTTGGCCATCTGACTCCTCTCGAGAGCGGAGATCCCACCTTACGTGTCGTACATGACGGAGCCGAGCCGGCGGGGACGCCCATCGCGTGCCGTCGAACGGGCTCCTCTCCTCGAACGCAGAGGAGCGTGGGGTGATCGTGCGGGAGCTTGCTGAGCTGATCGGGCACGTCTGCGAGGCGCTCGTCCGCTGTATCCCGGCTAGAGCCTGGCCCGCGGTTCGGCCGATCACACCTGCACAATCCTGTTGATGCCCGTGGACGACCTCGACCAGACGATCGCCGCCGCCGAGGCAGAGGTCGCCGAGCTCGCCGCACAGGGCGCCGCCGCGGCTGAGCGCCTCGTGGCGCTGCGCCAGCGGCGCAGCCGCAGTTCCCCCGGCTCAGACGATTCGGTCGCTACGCCCGCCGAATTGTCGCCGATGCGCAAGGTCGAGCTGTTCCGATCGCTGTTCCGGGGGCGAGAGGAGATGTTCGCCGTCCGCTGGGAGAACGCGGCCAAGCAGAAGGCCGGTTACGCGCCGTGCTGCGCGAACGAGTGGAAGGGCGGCGTATGCGAGAAGCCGCGCGTGCGGTGCGGCGTTTGTCCCAACCAGGCATTTCTCGCGGCCGACTCCCAAGCGGTGCTCGCGCACCTTCAAGGTCGCCAAGTCATGGGGATCTACCCGCTGCTCCCTGATGAGCGGTGTTGGTTGGTCGCGATCGACCTCGACGGCGATAGCTGGCGAGTTGACGCGGAGGCGTTAAGGGTCGCCTCGGAAGAGCTCGGGTTTGTCCCCGCGGTCGAGCGCTCACGATCCGGGGCCGGCGCGCATGTCTGGTTCTTCTTCTCCTCGGCTGTCTCCGCGGCGCAGGCGCGTGCGCTCGGCACGCTGTTGCTGACGAGGGCGATGGCGCGCTGCCCGACGATGCGAATGGACTCCTACGACCGCCTGTTTCCCAGCCAGGCCACGATGCCGGCGGGCGGGTTCGGCAACCTGATCGCGCTCCCGCTGCAGCGCGCGGCCCGCGGGCACGCGAACACGGTGTTCCTCGACGAGCGGCTCGAGCCCTACGCCGACCAGTGGGCGTTCTTGGCCTCGGTCCCGCGGATAGCGCCCGATCGCCTCGCCGCGCTCGTGGCGGAGGAGGACGGTCGCGTGCTGGGACTCACCGAGCCTCCGGCCGACCGCGAGAAGCCGTGGCGGTCGCCCAAGCCCCTTACCGCGCGGCTCGCGGAGGCGGATCTACCGCCCCGCGTGACGGCGACGCTCGCTCAACGGTTGTACGTCGAACGGGCAGGACTGCCGGCACCGCTGCTCGACGCGGTCCGGCGCCTCGCCGCCTTCGCGAATCCCGTCTTTGGCGAGCGCCAGGCCATGCGGCTCTCGACCGCGCTCACGCCGCGTGTCATCACCTGCTTTGAGGATCTCCCGGCGCACCTCGCCCTGCCCCGCGGCTGCGTCGATGGTCTGCGGTCGCTGTTGGGCGATCTCGGCGTGGAGCTGGCGCTCACCGACGAACGCTCCGATGGGGTCGCGGTCAAGACGAGGTTCACCGGGACCCTGACCGAGCCACAGTCGCAGGCGGTCGGGGGTCTGGTCGGACACGAGATCGGTGTGCTCTGCGCGCCCCCAGGCGCCGGCAAGACCGTCATGGGCGCCAGCCTCATCGCCGCGCGCGGGCGCTCGACACTCGTCCTCGTCCATCGCAAGCAACTCGTCGAGCAGTGGACGGCGCGGCTCGGCGAGTTCCTCGCAACCGGCCCGGGGGTGATCGGCACGATCGGTGGCGGTCGCCGTAAGCCCTCTGGCCTTATCGACATCGCGACCGTCCAGACGCTCGCTCGCACCGAGCTCGACCAGGGCACGCTGGACCGGTACGGGCACGTCGTCGTCGACGAGTGTCACCACGTACCCGCGGTGTCCGTCGAGCGGCTGCTCGGCTCCTTCACGGCGCGATACGTGACGGGATTGACCGCAACGCCCTACCGCCGCGACGGTCACCAGCCCATCATCACGATGCAGTGCGGTCCAACACGCCACACGATGGACGTCCAGACCGGTGATCAGCTCGCCCTGCGGGTGATCCGGCGCGACACAGCGTTCGACCCAGCGGTGCTACCCCCGGATCCAGGCATCCAGGAGATCTATTCGGCGCTCGCCGGCGACGAGCGCCGCGTGGAGCTCATCGCCGAGGACGCGCGGGCGATGCTCGCCGAAGGCCGCTCACCGATCGTCCTCACCGAACGTCGCGAGCACCTCGAACGACTCACCGAGTGCCTGCGCGACCAGGTCCCAGCACTCGTCGCGCTCCACGGCGACGTAACGCCACGCCGGCGCCGCGAGGCTCTCGCGCGCGTCGCCGACGGGCCGCGACTCGTGCTGGCCACAGGACGCTTGATCGGCGAGGGCTTCGACGATCCCCGCCTCGACACGCTGCTGCTGGCGATGCCGATCGCATGGAAAGGCACGGTCGTCCAATACGCCGGCAGGCTCCATCGTCCGCACCCCGGAAAGTCTGAGGCGCGAATCTACGACTACGTCGACAGTAAGGTGCCCGTCCTGCGCCGCATGTTCGCCAAGCGCGCGAAGGCATACCAAGCCATGGACTACGCGATCGACTCCGGGTGAGGGTGCCTACCGCGAAGTTCCTGAATGGCCCACGTACAGGCCGAGGGAATCCTCCACCATCCTGCGTAAACGGCACAATAAGCGGTGCTCATTGCGATGTTCTACTGCGTAGTGTGCCGTTTGACGATGTACACCTTTCGCACGCTCGACAGCCAGATCGGCCTTGTACCCGCGGCCACGACGCGCACGCTCGGCGCGATCGACACCGCGCGTGGACGCGAGGAGGCGTTCCGTCTTCAGCGTCCGCAAGTGCTCGAGACCCTCGTCGACGTTGCGCGGGTCCAGAGCACGGAGGCCTCGAACGCGATCGAGGGCATCGCGGCGCCGCGGAAGCGGATCGAGGCGCTGGTCGCCGAGCGGGCCACGCCGCGTAACCGGCCCGAGGCGGAGATCGCCGGCTACCGCCTTGTTCTGGACACGATCCACGCGAGCGCACCGCACATCCCATTCAAGCCGACGGTCGTCGAGCAGTTCCACCGCGACCTTTACCAGTACACGAGCGTCCGGGCGGGGCAGTGGAAGACTGTCGAGAACTCGATCACCGAGAAGCTGGCAGACGGGACGATCCGCGAGCGCTTCCGCACCGTGCCGGCCGCCCAGACGCCGGTGGCGATGGAGGAGCTCCACGAGCGATTTCTCGCCGCGCGCGAGGCCGGCGGGCACCATCCGCTGCTGCTGGTCGGCTGCTACGTCTTCGACTTCCTCGCGATCCACCCTTTCCGGGACGGGAACGGCCGCATCGGGAGGTTGCTCACCCTGCTGCTGCTCTACCACTCGGGCTATGAGGTCGGCCGGTACATCAGCCTCGAGCGCCTGATCAGCGATTCCAGGGAGAGCTATTACGACGCGCTCCTGGCGGCAGGCCATGGGTGGCACGAGGGCAAGCACAGCATCTGGCCGTGGCTCGAGTACCTGCTCGGGATCCTCACCGCCGCCTACCGGGAGTTCGAGGAGCGTGCGAGCCTCCTCACCCAGGGCCGCGGGGCAAAGACCGCGGCGATCGAGCAGTTCGTCCGCTCGCGCATCGCTGACGAGTTCACGATCGCCGACGTGCGCGAGGCCGCGCTCGGAGCAAGCGACTCGCTGATCGGCAAGGTCCTCGCCCGCCTGCGTGACGCGGGCGTCATCGAGTCCCTCGGCACCGGCCGCTCGGCACGCTGGCGGCGCCTGGGCCGCGGCGACGACGGTTGAGCGTTCACGAGGGCTACCGTGTTGTTCGCAGATCGCGCGCCACCCGAGGGATGTTCGGCTGCGTGTAGTGGTCACTATTCGGTGCGTGTGGTGGACGCTATAGAGCCCCGGACCGCCGGCTGAGGTGTACCTCTCGGACGCCCGAAACCCGCCAACATTTTCGCCAACATCGGGCGTCAAACGGGGCCTTCGCGAGTCCCTTGCAGTCCGGCCTGACCGACCGAGAACCTGCTGATTAGCAGGGAGAACGCCGCCAGGCGGGCCGGACACGCCCGGACCCGAAAACACCCCCGGAACCTCTCGTAATGAAGGGGTCCCCGGTTCGAATCCGGGCGTCGGCTTGGGGGGAAACTCTGCACAAGCGGTTTCGGGCTGCCGCCTCAAGCCGGCGCTCCCAATGGCTAGCCGGCGTGCTCGGTGGTTCCCTCGTTCAGTAGCGCGAGGTACCCATCGTCCTCGGGCTCGTCGAACAGGCGCAGGTAGGGCTCGTAACGGAACAGGCGTGATCGGCGCTGTCCGGTGACCTCGAGCACTAGGCCCAGCTCCTCGAAGCGGCCGATGAGGCGGTTGGCGGTGGGGAAGGTGACGCCGAGCACCTGGGCAGCGACGCTGACGTTGATCAGCGGTCTGCGGAACAGCTCCGACAGGAGTAAGAGGCCCTTGGGGCCTGCCTCTTCGATCACCGTCGCTCGGTGGTTCTCGCGAAGCTCGAAGAGCTTCTCAGCGGTTTGGGTCGCCTCGGTCGCGGTCGTCGCGACGCCGTCGAGGAAGAAGCGAAGCCACCCTTCCCAGTCGCCGCGGAGGCGGACCGCCATCAGCCGGTCGTAGTACTCGGTGCGGTGCAGCTTGAAGAAGTAGGACAGATAGAGAAGCGGGCGGCGAAGAATGCCGTGGTGCACGAGGAGGAAGGTGATGAGCAGCCGACCGACCCGGCCGTTGCCGTCGAGGAACGGGTGGATCGTCTCAAACTGGGCGTGGGCGAGCCCGGCGTCAACGAGGTGGTCGGCGCCGGCCGTGTGAAGAAAGTGCTCGAATTCAGAGAGAGCCGCCGTCATCTCCGCGACCGGCGGGGGGACGAAGCTCGCCTGCCTGAGCGGCGCGCCGCGGGGGCCGATCCAGTTCTGGGTGGTTCTGAACTCCCCCGGAGTGGCTTGGGTCTCCCGACCGCCGCGGAGCAGTTCCCGGTGGATCTCTCTGATCAGTCGCAGCGAGAGCGGAAGATCGTCGAGGCGCTTGAGGCCGTAGTTCATCCCGGCGACGTAATTCACGATGTCGCCCACGTCGCTGGCGGGCCGCCGGGCGTCGGGCTCGAGCTCCACTTCGAGAAGGTCTTCGAGCGTGCTCTGAGTGCCCTCGATCTGAGCTGAGCACTGCTTCACGCCGGACGTACATTCCGACGAAGAAGTCGGGATCGGGAATGACGTTCACGACACCATCGAGTCGGCCGAGCGCTAGGTTCGCCCTGCCCAGCAAGGCCTGGAGTGGCTCGAGGTCGAGCGGTGGGACAGGCGGAAGCGCCGCCGGCAGGAAAGCCTCGTAGCCGCTGGGCTGCGCGGCGAAGCGACCGGCTCGTTCACTACTCGCCCTAGGCATAGGCAGTTATTATATGCAAACGACCAGTGTGTTAATAGCGGCCAACGATGCGGCGGGCAATGAAAGCGAGCTTCAGCAACGCTGAGGACAGCAAGCACTCGTGCGAGGCGTGACCGGTCGCCGCGCTCTTTCGTCGGTCGCCCTTGAAGCCGGCCCAGAGGGCGGGGCATCTGACAACCGCGCCGCCCGCCGCTCGACTCTGGCAGACTGCCGGCGATGCGGCTGCCGGTTCGGTCCCTGCCTGGTGTCGGGCGCCGGCTCGGCCGCCGACAGCGGGCCGTCGTCCTCGCGCTCGCGGGCGCTGCAACGGCCCTGGGGATGGGCGCGGGCTCGTCGCATCGAGATGCTCAGCGGCCCGCCGTGCAGGAGGCCGGCACTCGTGCGGTCGCGTCGGCGACCGCCGCCCCGAGTCGCGCGGGGGCGGCGTACTATCGCCGCACTGCCCGCGAAAACGTATCGGCCAAAGCCGCGGCACGATTCCTGCCGCTGTACCGCGAGGCGGGGACGCGGTATGGCGTCAACTGGCGGCTGATCGCCTCCATCCACCGCCAGGAGACGGCGTTCTCGGCGGAGCCGAGCACCTACCACGGGCTCAACGCCTTCGGCTGCTGTGCCGGCCCGATGCAGTTCAACGTCACCAACGGGCCCGTGAGCACCTGGAGGCGCTACCGCCACGCGTTCCGGGACGGGCGACGGCCCGAGCGCTACCCGCACCGCACGCGCTCTCACCCCTCGATCTATGACGACTTCGACGCGATCATGGCCGCCGGAGCGCTGCTCAGCGATTCGGGCGCCGACCGTTCGCTGAGCTTTGGCGCTTGGTCAGCGGCCTACAGCTACTACGGGCATGACCTCTTCGGCGTCACGTATGCCAATCAGGTCCTCGCCCGAGCGGTCGCGTGGCAGCGCGACGGCTTCTGCGCGAACTGCGGCTTGGACGCCGGCCTCCTGGCCGAGTTCGACGGCGCCTACGGCGCGTCGGCCCGCCTGCAGCTGATCGCCGCCGAGCGTCGACCCAAGAGGCGCAAGCACCGCAAGGACGGCCGCGACAAGGGCGGCCGCCGTGACCGTCGCAATGCGCGCGCGGGTGGCGAGGACGGCTTGGACGACCGCGCCCCGCATCTCCCGCCCGCTCGCGGCCAGCGTCTGTCGACGCCGCCATCGGCGAAGAACGACGCGCCGCCCCGGCCCTCCCCGCCGCACCCTCGGAAAAAAAGGACGGCCCCGACCACTCCCTCGCCGCCGCCCCCGGCGCCGGCACCTACGCCGCCCTCCACCACGCCGCCCACCCCGGAGCCACCGCCGCCGGCCGGCGAGTGCGACCCCATCCGCCAGCTACTCGGCTGCTAGCGCTCAGCGGGGATAGGTCTGCATAGCGCGCCGGGTCAGTCGAGGCCTGAGGCCCCCGCGATCAAGAAGAAGTACCGGACCAGCCGGGTCATATCTTCTATGACCAAATAGTCATAGAAGATATGACCTCTGATACTCTCGAAGCCATCGCAAGCGACCTCAACCCGTTCGTCTACGACGACCCGCTGCCGCCGGACGAGCTGGTCGATCGCGAGCCGGAAACCCAGCAGTTGCTAGGCCTCGCGGAGGGTGGACACAACACGCGGTTACAGGCGCCAAGGCGTTACGGCAAGACGACGCTGCTCGGAAAGGTCAGCGCCGAAGCGGAAAAGGTCGGCATCAACACCGTATACGTCGACTTCTACCGTGCGATTACGCTCGCCGAGGTCTCGCGCCGGATCGAGGAGGCGTACCTCGCAGCGCTGGGTGGCCCTGCGAGACGGGCCGTGGCCGCGGTCACTCGTCGCTGGCGAGCAAAGATCACCGTCGCACCCGGAGGCGTGGGGGGCGCGCTCGAGCCTGTCGGCCGCAGCGAGCATCAGCGCCTGTCCGACATGCTCGACCTCCCGAAGAAGGCGTTCCAGGGCAGCGGAGCACGGACGCTCGTGGTATTCGACGAGTTTCAGGATCTGCTGCGCATCGACTCCGAAGTCGACGGCCTGCTGCGTTCGAAGATCCAGTTCCACCGTGACGAAGCGAGCTACATCTTCGCCGGCTCGGAGCCGGGCATGCTCAACGCCCTGTTTGCCGACCGCAAGCGGCCGTTGTTCGACCAGGCGCGGCCGATCCCGCTGGACCCGCTGCGCGACGAGGATCTGATCGGGTTTATCGGCGAGCGTTTCGAGCGGGCGGATCGCGAGGCAGGCGAAGCACTCGACGCGCTGCTTGACCTCGTGCGCGGTCACCCGCAGCGCGCCATGCTCTGCGCGCACCACCTCTGGGAGCAAACGCCGCGCGGCGGTGTCGCCGATCTGGAGGCCTTCGACCGGGCCCTGGCGGCTATAGACCGCGAGACCAAGGAGGCCTTCGGGCAGCTATGGGAAGACCTCCGAGACAAACCGAACCAGCGGAAGGTGCTCGCGGCGCTCGCGAACAGCCCGGAGACCCTCTACAACCGGCGCACCCTCGATGCCAACGGGCTCGAGAAGGGTTCAGCGGAAGCGGCGGTCAACGCCTTGATCGATCGTGGTGAGGCGCGGCGTACCGAGCCTGGGTTCCTGGTGGTCGATCCGCTGCTGGAGCGTTGGCTGCAAGGCACCCAGCGCTGAGAGGGGTCGCGGCGTGGGACCGCCGACGCGCTGTCGGATCTCCATGCCTGAGCCCGTCAAGCCAGGGCCGGGATCTGCCGAGAGACCCCTTAAGAGGCCTCTTCCTGGCTCCCACATGCGTGACTGCGCGCACGCCTGGCGAGAGAGGCTACGCCCGACCGACACCCTCGCCAGGCTTGGCGGCGACGAGTTCGCAGCTCTACTTCCCAACTGCAACGCCGAGCAGGCCGCCGAGGTCGCGAGCCTGCTTCGCGCGGCCACCCCGCACGCCGAAGGTGCCTCCGTGGGAGTCGCGCAGTGGGACACCAAAGAACACCCCAGCGAGCTGCTGGGGCGCGCAGACGCCGCCCTGTACACAGACAAGTTCGGCTCACATGAGCGCCGCCTGCGCGCTCCGGGCAGGCTCCGGGCCGTCGCCGCAGCACGCGCGGCCGCGAGCCCCCGTGCCCTCGACGCCCTCACCGCAGCCGCCGCGGAGCTGCTCGATGTCCCCGTCGTGCTCGTCAGCCTCGTGGACGAGCAGCAGCAGGTCTTTCCCGGCCAGTGTGGTCTCCCCGAGCCGTGGGCGACCGAGCGCACGACGCCACTCTCTCACTCGTTCTGCCAGCACGTGGTGTCCTCCTCGGCGCCGCTCGTGATCGAGGACGCCCGCAAGCACCCCCTGGTGCGCCATAACCTGGCGATCAGCGACCTGGACGTGATCGCCTACGCCGGAGTCCCGATCATCGACCGTGACGGACACCCGGTCGGCGCGCTCTGCGCGATCGACGGGCAGCCGCGCCAGTGGCAGCCCGAAGACCTCGCCGTGCTCGGGGGCCTCGCACCCACCGCCGCACTCCACCTACACCCCGACGCCGTCAGTGATGGAGCCCAAGCGCCGGCACGAATGTCTGTCTAGAGGGCCTGGCAAAGAGACGTAAAAAGTCCCCGTCTGTGGGTGTGGTCACACAGGATCGAGCCCCGAGCCGCTTACGTGAAGTACATGCTAGATCTCAACATACTGGGTCTTTACCTGCGCGCCGTGCGAAGCGTTGGCCCCCCGGACGTCGCCGCCCGGCCGGCCGGCGACGGCGCTCGCGCGTCGGCGAAGGGGCAGGGCGCCACCGACGCCGCGGGTCGGGAGATGGCCATTCGGAGAAGCTCCCGCGCAAGAAGTGCGTTCGAGGACGACCACCACGGACCCCGACGCCGCACGTGGCGTCGAGCCGCCGCAAGGACGAAGGCCATCGGTGACGCCGACCGGCTCGATCGCGTATCCGAGGCAGAGACTACGAATTACCTCCGGCGGTTGACCACCGGCGAGCGGACCGGCAGAGCCCGCCGCGGGCGGCAGCACGAGTAGAGTCGTGCCTTCGCTTTCCGAGAGCGCCCTGATGGCTCTCCGGCTTCCCAGCATGGACAAGGCCGCGCTGCTCGCCCCGGGGGCGGTGGCGCGTGTCGCGGCCCGTGGCGCCCGGCGCCCCGAGGAGCGGTGGCTGCTTCACCAGGCGCGCCCGGTGCGCGCGAGCTACGTGGCGCAGGTGCTCGAGTCTCCAGGTGAGCCAAATGTTGAAGACGTCTGGATGCTGCGCCAGCCGAAGCCCGTCAGGGAGAGCTACATCCGCGAGGTGCTCGCGGCTCCAGATGAGCCAAACGCCGAAGATGTCTGGATGCTGCGCCAGCCAAAGCCCGTCAGGGAGAGCTACATCCGCGAGGTGCTGGGCGGATAGTCGAGCGGGCGGCCGCGTTCGACAAGCGGGCGGGGTCAGTTCGGCCAACTGCACATAGACCCGGGCCCAGGAGTTTCCTAGCGTCAGCGACATGGACGCAGACGCGCCAGCGGTAGCCCCTGCCGCGCACAGTGGGGACTACGTGCTCCGCACCGTCGCCGAGCGCGGCGTGCGCTTCGTGCGGCTGTGGTTCGTCGACGTACTCGGGCTGCTCAAGAGCTTCGCGATCCCGGTCTCGGAGCTCGAGGTGGCGCTGGAGGAGGGAGTCTCGCTCGACGGCTCGTCGCTCGAGGGCAGGACCCGCCTGCGCGAACGTGACGCAATCGCCCATCCCGATCCCGCGAGCTTCCAGGTGCTCCCCTGGCGCCCGGACTCCGTGGTGGCGCGGATGTTCTGCGACGTGCGCCTGCCCGACGGCGCGCCCTACCCGGCCGACTCGCGCCACGTGCTGCGGCGGGTGCTCAGCCAGGCGGCCGAGCTGGGCTACAGCTTCCAGGTCGGCCCGGAAGTCGAGTTCTTCCTCTTCGCCGAGCCGGGGGAGGGAGGCGAGCCACGCCCGCTCGATGAGGGCGCCTACTTCGATCTCACCCCGCTCGACGTCGGCAGCGACTTCCGCCGCCGGACGATCGAGCACGTCGAGCAGATGGGGATCCCCGTCAAGGCCTCTCACCACGAGCTCGGCCCCTCCCAGCACGAGATGGATCTCAGCCACACCGACGCGCTGACGATGGCCGACTCCGTGACGACCTTCAGGCTCGCGGTCAAGGAGGTCGCTCACGAGCTCGGCGTGTACGCGACCTTCATGCCGAAGCCGCTCGAGCGGGCAGCCGGCTCGGGTATGCACCTGCACTGCTCGCTGTTCGACCACGACGGGAACGCGTTCTGGAGCCCGGACCCCGGCGAGCCGCTGTCGCCGACCGGCAAGGCGTTCCTCGCCGGCGTGCTCGCCCATGCACCCGAGCTGACTGCGGTCACCAACCAGTGGGTCAACTCCTACAAGCGCCTCGCGGCGGGATTCGAGGCGCCGGAGACGGTGGAGTGGGCTCGCCGTGGCAACGGGTCGCTGGTACGCATCCCCTCGAGCCGGCCGGCCAAGGCGGTGGCGGCACGGATCGAGCTGCGCTCGCCCGACCCGGCGTGCAACCCGTACATGGCCTTCGCTCTGATCCTCGCGGCCGGGCTGCGCGGCATAGAGCGCGGCTACCAACCGCCCGCCGAGAGCAACGGCGAGCCGCTCGACGGGGCGGCGCGCCTGCCGCGCGATCTGCGCGAGGCGATAGATCTGTTCGACGGCTCCGATCTCGCGCGCGAGACGCTGGGCGACACGCTCTGCGACGCGTTCCTGCGCAACAAGCGCCGCGAGTGGGAGGACTACCGGCGCACGGTGACCGAGTTCGAGCGCTCGCACCTGCTGCGGCTGCTCTGAGTGCGATGGCCGACGCCTGGATCTACGCCAAGGACCGCGAGCTGGCAGGCGAGCTGGCGCGCGGGCTCGCGCAACTCGGGTTCAGCCCCCGCCACGTGAGCGTGAACGGCTCGCTGGTCCCCCCTGGCGACGATGAGGGCGCCGCGGCGCGCCGGCCCGGGCTCGTGGTGGTCGCCGCCCGGGCGCAGGATGACCCGCCCGATGCGCTCGTCGAGCGCCTCAGCTGTCACGAGGACCTGTGCGAGGTGCCGCTCGTGGCGGCGGTCGACCCCGAGCACCTCGCCTCGGCGGCGTCGCTCGAGGGCGCACACGAGCTGCTCGTGTGCCCGTTCGCACCCGAGGAGCTGGCCGCGCGCGTAAAGCGGGTGCGCCGGCGCGCCGACGGCTCCGAGGACGGCGACGTGGTGCGCGCAGGGACGCTCGAGCTCAACGTGGCCACCTACCAGGTCGCGATCGCCGGCGGGCCCGTGAGCTTCGCCTACATGGAGTACGAGCTGCTGAAGTTCCTGATGACCAACCCCGGCCGAGCCTTCTCGCGCGAGTCGCTGCTGTCGGCGGTTTGGGGCTATGACTACTACGGCGGCGCGCGCACCGTAGACGTGCACGTGCGCCGGGTGCGAGCCAAGCTCGGGCATGAGCACGCAGGCCGGATCAAGACGGTACGCAGCGTCGGCTACCGGTTCGTGTCGTGATCGAGCGCGGCCGCTCCACCTACGAGGGCTTCGCCGCCACCATCAAGCTGGTCGGAACCGGTGCGCGCGGGAGCCGCGATCTCAGCTTCGACGAGGCCCGCGACGCGATGGCCGCCGTTCTGGCCGGCGAGACCAGCGATGCGCAGGCGGGCGCCTTCCTGATCGCCATGCGGCTGAAGGGGGAGGCCCCCGCCGAGCTGGCGGGCTTCGCCCAGGCGGTGCGTGCGGCCTCAGCCCCGCTCGAGGCCGATCTCGGCGGACGCCCGCTGGTGGCCTGCTGCGGAGGCTACGACGGCGTGGCCAGCGCCCCCCACCTGTCCGTGGCCGCCGCGGCCACGGCCGCCGCGTGCGGGGCCGCCGTGGTCATGCACTGCGGAACCACGCTCGGGCCCAAGCGCGGCGTGACCCAGGCCGAAGTGCTCGCCGGCCTGGGCGGCCCCGCGACGCCCACCGCGGAGCAGTCCGCGAGCATGCTCGAGCGCGCCGGCGCAACGCTTGTCTACGCCCCGGCCGTGATGCCGTGGTGGGAGCGGCTGGCGCGGATCCGCGACGACATCGGCGTCCGCGGCCCCCTCCACGCCGCCGAGCGGCTGCAAGCCTTCTTCGGCGCGCGGCGCTTCGTGATCGGCTTCACCCACAGCCCCTACTCTGCGCGCATCCTCGGGGCCCTCGACCGGCTGGGGGCCACGCGCGCGGTGACCGTGCGCGGAATCGAGGGATCGGACGTGGCGCGCCCCGGGCGCCCGGCGGCATTCGCGGCCGGTGGGCCACTCGAGCTGCCCGAGGAGCTCGGCCAGCGCCTACCGTCCGAGGGCGGGGCGCAGGCTTCGGCCACTGCCACCCGGGCGGTGCTGGCGGGCGAGCTCAACGGGGCCGTGGAGCAGGCCGTCGCGCTCAGCGCCGGTCTGCGCCTCTATGCGGCTGGGGTGTGTGAGGAGCCGCGCGAGGGGCTGGCGCGCGGGCGCGCCGCGCTACGTGACGGCAGCGCGGCGGCCGTGCTCGACGCCATGGTCGGCTGAGACCCGTGGTGGGCGAGTCCCGCCGCCGCGCCGCCATGCGCCGCCCGGCTGGGACCGCTGTGGCCGGTTACCTAACGGCAACCGTGGTGTCACAGGCTCGACACACCGCCCTCACGGGGCGGAAACGGGGCGCTCCTAGGTTGCAGGCAAGCGACTAGGGAGGTCAGATCAGGTGGGCGCGAGCGCGCAGGCAGGCACGGCGGAAGGGGTCTTGAGCAGGGGGCGCTGGATTGACAGCTGGGAGCCCGAGAACGACGAGTTCTGGGAGAGCACCGGCAGGCGCATCGCCCGCAAGAACCTCATCATCTCGATCTTCGCCGAGCACCTCGGCTTCAGCATCTGGGTGTTGTGGACGATCGTCGTAATCAACCTCGGCAACATCGGGATCGCGCTGTCGCTGTCCGAGCAGTTCTGGCTGGTGGCCGTGCCGAACCTGGTCGGCTCGACGCTGCGGATCCCCTACACCTTCGCCGTGCCGCGGTTCGGGGGCCGTGCGTGGACTGCGACGAGCGCCTCGCTTCTCCTGATACCGACGCTGCTGCTCGCGACGGTGGTTCCCAGCGGCTGGCTGGCCGATCAGAGCCACGGCACGCAGTTCTGGGTCCTGCTGGGGTGCGCCGCGGCGGCCGGCTTCGGCGGTGGCAACTTCTCGTCCTCGATGGCCAACATCTCCTTCTTCTATCCCGATCGCAGGAAGGGCTTCGCGCTCGGACTCAACGCCGCCGGCGGCAACCTCGGCGTGGCGGTGGCCCAGCTGCTCGTGCCGCTTGTGATCATTATCGGCGTGCCCGCCGCGGCGGTGAAGCTGCCCGAGCACGAGGTGAACCTGGCCTACGCCGGCCTGATGTGGCTGCCTCTGATCGTCATCGCCGCGGGTGCCGCCTGGCTGTACATGGACAGCCTGACCCAGGCCAAGTCCGACGTGAAGTCCTACGCGGCGTCGCTGAGTCACAGCCAAACGTGGGTCATGTCGATCCTCTACATCGGCACCTTCGGGTCGTTCATCGGCTACTCGTTCGCGCTGCCGCTGGTGATCAAGAACACCTTCCCCGAGTTCCTCGCCGGCCACCCGTTCATCGCCACCTACCTCGCCGGGCTGGGCTTCGTCGGTGCGCTGATCGGCTCCGTCGCGCGGCCCTTCGGCGGCTGGCTGTCCGACCGCGTGGGCGGCGCGAAGGTGACGCTGTGGGTCTTCCTCGGCATGGTCGTGTTCACCGGAATCGCGATCGTCGGGGTCAACGAGCGCAGCTTCGCCATCTTCTTCGGCTCCTTCATGGCGATCTTCCTGCTCGCCGGGATGGGCAACGGCTCGACCTACCGGATGATCCCGTCCATTTTCAGCGCGCTCGGACGCAAGGAGGCAAGCGAGCAGGGGCTCGACCTGGAGGAGACGCTGGTCGCCTTCAAGCGGCGGGCGGCCGCCGTGATCGGGATCGCCGGCGCAGTCGGGGCGTTCGGCGGCTTCTTGATCCAGGTGGTCCTGCGCGAGGCCAGCCTCGGCGTATCGGCGGCGGTGACGGCGGCTGAGACGCCCGCCGAGAAGCTGGCCGTCGCCCAGTCACAGGCCGACTGGTCGGTGCCGGCGCTGTGGGTCTTCCTCGCGTCGTACTTCGTGTTCGCGGGCATGACGTGGTTCTTCTACCTGCGCCGGTCGTTTGCAGTGGAGCGGGTGCCGAGCTTCGCCGGTGCGTCGGTGTAGCGCCGAGGGGGGAAGCCGCGGGTCCATCCGCAGGGCGAGGACGCCCTGCGGTAAGCGCCCTGCGAGCTCACGCCGCCTCCCCTTCCTCTCTCCGTAATGAGCGTGTCCGGTAGCAACGAGTGAGGCACAAAGCCATGGACTGCGCGCTGTCGTGGTCGTCAGCCTGGCATTGGTGGTGGCCTTCGCCGTGCTCGCGACAGGATCGAGCTTCCACGACTGAGCGTTGTCACGAGGCGTAAGAAAGTCTCCGAAACGTTGCCCTCCGACGGCAGGAAACGCATACCGGTGACGAAGATGGGCCGCTACTTGTGGTGTCACGAAACTAACGCGCCACGCCGGAACTCTTCCTGCATACTAGCCAATCGCCGACGCTCCCTGGCGGGCAGTTCCAACACGTGCTCCAGCACCAACCGCACACCGGCGCGAACAGAAACAGTACTGTCAAATCGGAGGATCCGATGTGCCATGTTGGGGTCTGCCAGGAGCCGGGAGGCGTATACGTTTATCGGGACCGATATGTACTCGGGTTCGTAGCTGATGCCAAGGAATTCATTCAGAATCTCGACCACATCGATAAAGCTGGTTTCGATACCGGTGCCCACATTGAGTACTCCAGTATGATCACTCGTTATCGCGAGCACCACTGCGCGCGCGACGTCATCGACTGCTATGAAGTCCCTGGTTTGCGATCCGTCGCCCCATACTATTGGTCGACGACCAGCCTGCATGGCCCACGCAAACAGCGATATGACGTTGGCAAAGGGTCCCTTCGTGGTTTCGCCCGGCCCGTAAACGCTGAATGGGCGAAGGCCGACCGTTTCGATGCCATATCGATCCTCGTACAGGGCAGCCGTCTCCTCGTTGACCTTCTTAGACAGCGCCTTTAGATCGGGGGGATCTAGCGGCATCGTTTCCCTATAAGGGACACGATTGCCTTCATACACCGCGCTCGTACTCAGGTAGACAATTCGCGGCACCTCCTCCCGCACTGCGGCTTCCAAGACCGTGTGAAACCCGACGGTGGCCCCAGCAGTTTCTTCGACGGGCTGCAGTTCGTACATCAGGAAAGAGGAGCCGGCAGCCAAGTGGGCGACGCAATCTTGTCCCGCCATTGCAGATGCGACGCGCACGGCGTCCCTCGTGTCGCCATAGATGCGCCGCACACTGCGGAGCTTCGGCCCGCAATCGGGACCCGACGCTCGATCCAGCAGCGTCACGTCGTGGCCGTGCTCAAGAAGACCGATCGTGACTCGTCTCCCTATGAAACCACAGCCACCTGTTACAAGAACTCGCAAGGCCGCTCCGATCGGAAGTACTCGCCACAGCACAACAGAAGACCGATGATGGTCCACGAGCTGGCGACCTGCCCACTATGGATCAACTCAAGAGCACTCTTCAAGGCGAACCACCTGATGTTTACGAGCTCCGGCTCACGTTCTCCCGAAGCGCGCGCAGTTGGATCGATGACGCCTAGAAATAGCGAAATGCGGTGATCGGAAAAAGCTGGCTCAGGATGGAACGAGATCATCAGTTTGAGATGTCGGGCCGTGTAGCCTGTCTCTTCCCCGAGCTCCCTGACGATGCTCGACTCGGACGTCTCCCCGGGAGCTACCATCCCGCCCGGCAAATCCCACAAATACCTCTCCACGGGGTGCCGGTAATGTCTCACTAGTAGCACCCGCTCGGAAGGTGGGTCTACCAGCACTATGGCACATGCTGGCTGATACTCAAACACCCGACGAGTGATGCGAGTTCCGGTAGGGGTCAAGACGGTATCCTGACGCAGACCTAGTACATCATCTCGGTAGATGTCTTGACGCTTAACGATCCTGAACGACATGTTCATGGTTCGCCGCCCGGCTCGCTCGGAGCGGCTGAAGGTGATGGAGCACTCGGAGCCTCCGCCGTCCAAATTGCTTCAAATTCCCGCCGGTACATCTCGAAGACGCTATGACCAGGTGCACTGTGGACCTCTAGGGCTAGCGAGTGCTCTCCTAGTGTGGAAGCCCGATAGGGCGCAACATACATGTAATCGTCGATGCGGATGATCAGACAGTACGGCATGCAGAAACGGAGCGTGCGAATTTCCAGTGACCCCGACCCCCCGTTGGTCAGTTCCCCGAGATGCCGGTGGGCCTTCTGAATGTACCCAAGAAGGACGCCGCCGCCCTCCTCGCCCGGTTGACGGACTCTCGCCTCGAAGCTAAGGTTTTCAGCCGGAACCTCCCCCTCCGCTGGCGCCGGCGGCTGTCGTGGATCATACGTTTGCTGGGGCAATAAGAGAAGGCGGACCTGTCCTTGTCGTTTCTCGGCGACCTGCTTAAGAACTGCGAGTAGGTCATCGTTCGACAGCCACTCCCGATCGAGGGTCAGTCCCAGTAGGTCTATCCTTTTCGCGCGAGCACCCAGGACCGACCAGCGGTCGACCATCTCGTCGGAAACCTCTTGACGCTGTCTGTGAACCCGGTCAATACCTGCAATGGAGACGTCGTGAAGCGCTCTGACCTCGCTCCGCATGGCCTCAATCTGACGACGCACCGGCTCGCCACCCGTGAAGGCCCAGATCATTTGGAGGACCACAACCGCCAGGAGCGCGCCGGCGACAGAAAGGAGGACGATTGCGCCTGGTCTCTCGGGGCCGATCGGAATGGCCGACACGATCCCCACAATTGCGAGAAGCCCGATGAAGGCCGAGGCGGTGCGATCGCCCACACGCCGACTGGCGTCCTTGCCGCTAGGTGTCGTCTCTTCGATTTCGGTCATTCGCCGGGTCCCGGGGGTGCGCCGGAGTCGGGGAGGAGAAACGGACCGCTGCCGCCGGATCTCCGAGCTTCAGCCTCGGCCCACGAGGTCAGGCGCGTGAGGTCAGGGAAGACGTGCTCCGCATGTGAGAGCTTTTCCGGTGACAAGTACGTGGCTACTGCGACGCACGGGATATGGGCACGCTGGGCCGAGTCGATTCCAGCCGGTGCGTTTTCGACGGCGAGGCAATCCGTTCGTCTCACTCCCAGAAGCTCAACTGCTCGAAGGTAAGAATCCGGGGCGGGCTTGCCTCGCTTCACTTGATCGCCCGAGACCACGCAGGAAAACGATTCACGCAAACCCAGTTCGGCGAGTGATCGCTCACCGGCCTGAGCGGTGGTTCCAGTGACCAGGGCGAGGGTATAGCTGAGACTATGGAACAGATTGACGAGCGCGGCCGCGCCATCAAGGGAGACGACGCGGAAGCTAGCGGCGTAGAAATCGCGCTTGAGCCGTGTGATGTCCGCCTGCTGCTCAGGACTGAGGCCCAATGAGTGCTGACGGGTTATCCGGGCCACGACGTCTGAAGTATTGATTCCTTCCAGCAAGAAGAAATCATCTGGGTCGACCGCGAGGCCGTAGCGACCGAACGCCGCTTCCCAGGCGGCGACATGGAACTGCATTCCATCGATGAGCACGCCGTCGAGATCCAAGGCGACGCCGCGTCGGCCCGTGGGCTCTCCGGCTCGGTCCATGAGCCTTTCAGCGTACTCGGAACGGCGCGCTTGGTGGGCCGGTACTGGGTGGTGCGCGTCACAGCAGCGGTAGGCCCAAAGGCCTCTCGGCAACCCGACGAGCCCGGCGCCGACGAGGTCGCGCCAGGAGCGGTTGGCCGCATCCCAGCCGGGTACTCCAATGGCGCAGTGGTCGAGCGTCATGCCGGTCATTCGACCAGGGTAGACCGCGAGATCCGCGCTCGAGCGGCCGCTCAGCTCTCGATGATCCCGATGTCGACCACGAGCGTGCCCGTCGCCTGCTCGGGTGCGGCGAACTGAAGCGGCCAGCTCGGTGTCGGGCGCCAGATCCTCGACCACCCGCAGGGGAACACGGAACGCGACCCGCTTGAGCGTCAGGGCTGCGCCGCAGCGGAGCCCGTGGTCCCCTGGGGCCTCACCTTCGGGTGGATCGCCGAGGAGGCGGCAAGCACCGCCGTGCCTGCAGCGACGACAAGCAGGGAGGCGGCGAGTACGCTCCCGCCCAGCGGTGTCGACCCCCAGCCCGAGTCACCGACGAGCGACGCGATGAGCACCGGGACAAGTACCGGCATCACGTAGATGACCGGGCCGACCTGCGCCGCAGTGTGGCACTGAAGCGCGGTGAGCTGGCTCAGGAAGCCGAGGCCGCTGATGATCGCGGTCACCACCAGCCAGGCGAGTGCGCCGAGCCAGTTCCCCTCCCCGAGCAGGTCGGAGGCGAGCTTCGTCGTGAGGCCGCTGAACGCGTAGGCGGTTCCGGCTCCGAATGTCGTCAGCGCCCCTACGGGCCGCCCACTCCCGACGCGGAGTCGGGCCAGCGCGTACGGTACGAGCGTGCAGCCGGCAAGCACTGCCAGCGCCGCCACGAGTCCTGCCCCCTCCCCCTCAAGGGGCAAGCGCTCGGGCGAGGTCAGCGTGACTCCAACCACTCCGGCCGCGATTGCGATCACGGCGCCCACCTCCTGTGCGCCGACCTCCTGGTTGGGGGTCCGGGCCGCGATCACGAGCAGGAGCAGCAGGCCCGCGGAGAGGGCGGGCTGGACGACGGTCAGGGGCGCGAGCAGAAGCGCCGTCACGTGGAACCCAAAGCCGACCAGCGTCAGCGCTGTTCCGAGGAGCCATCGCGGCCGGCACATGAGACTCCCGATCAGCGAGAGGTGCAGCGAGTGCCGCGGGTCCGTCCGATGGCTCTCGACCGCCTGCAGGACGAGCCCCGCGCTGAACAGGGCCGAGGCGACCACAGCGGCGATCGCGCCGATTGCGACGGAGGGCATCTGGCGTGTCACGATAACCGCCGACGGGTAGCGTCCCTGACGATCTCGAATGGGTGGGCACGGACAGATCTCGGAGAGTCGGGCGTTCCTTCGTTCGTTCTTCGCTCATCCTCGACACGTCGGGGCCGTCCTGCCCACTTCGCGGCGGACGGTGCGGGAGACGCTCGACCTCGCCGACCTGAGCAGCGCGCGCCTCGTCGTGGAGCTGGGCGCCGGCACCGGCGTTTATACGCGTGAGCTGCTCGCCCGCCTTCCTCGCGATGCCCGTCTCGTCGCTTTCGAGATCGATCCGAGGTTGGCGGCGCGGGTCGCCGGGGACCTCGCGGATCCGCGCCTCGAGGTCGTGGCCGGGTCGGCGGAGGGCATCGAGTCCCACGCAGCCGCGGGATCAATCGACGTGATCGTCTCCGCCCTGCCGTTCACCTCGCTGCCCCCGGCGGTCCGCCGCCGCGTGCTCGACGCGTCGCTGCGGGGCCTCTCGCCGAGGGGGGTCATGCTGGTCCTGCAATACTCGCCGCTCATGCGTGCAGAGCTCGAGCGCGTCTTCGACTCGGTCGAGCGGCGCATCTCGCCGATCAATGTCCCGCCGGCGTTCCTGTTCCGCTGCATGCGAGCCCACGCCCGCGCTGAGGCGCCGTGAGCTGGCGCACCCTGCGCGAGGCGCGGCGCTACCTGCTGCTGGCGCTGGCCGCGGACCTCACGCTCCTGGTGGCAGGCCGTCGCCGCTTCGGCTCCTTCGTCGGTGGCACAGCGGTCGCGAGCCTATTCTTCTTCCGCGATCCCGAGCGGCCCTCCCCCGCTCGCCCGGAACTGCTCTACGCGACGGCCGACGGAGTCGTGGTCGGCGTCGACCACACCTCGGAGCCGTGGCTCGGGGGGGCCGAGTCGCTGCGCGTCAGCACGTTCCTCTCCGTCCACAATGTGCATGTGACCCGAAGTCCCGTGGCTGGGGAGGTGGTGCTCGACGAGGAGCTTCCCGGCGGCTTCGCTCCCGCGTTCCTCAGGCGCTCGGTGTCGAACCGGCGAAAGCGGCTCGCGATCGATGGCGAGCGAGGACGGGTGGTCGTTGTGCAGATAGCCGGGCTGGTGGCGCGCCGGATCACCTCATGGGTCGGCGCCGGCAGCGCTGTCGGCGCCGGGCAACGAATCGGTCTGATCCACTTCGGCTCGCGCACCGAGCTGCTCATTCCGGCGGATGACGCGGAGGTGCTCGTCAGCCCGGGTGAGCGAGTGCTCGCCGGCGTCACCCCGATGGCGCGCTACCGAAGAGACGCGGAGGCCGAGTGAGGGAGTACCTGTCCCCCGCCAACCTGATGACGAGCGGGCACCTCGTGGCGGGGTTCCTCGCCCTGATTCTCGCGGCGCAGGGAGAATTCGCCTGGGCGGCCGGCTGCGTGGGAGTCGCCGCCGTGCTGGACTCAGTCGATGGCCTCGTCGCGCGCCGCTCCCGTGAGGAGTCCGAGTTCGGCGCCCAGCTCGACTCGCTCGCCGACCTGGTCTCCTTCGGCGCCGCGCCGGCGATCATCGCCTATCTCAGCGTGCTCGAGGCAGTCCCGGTCGCGGGCATCGGTGCCTGCCTGGGCTTCGTGCTGTGCGGCGCCTGGAGGCTCGCACGCTTTTCGCTCGCGGGCACCTCGCGCCAATCCTTCGTGGGCCTGCCGATACCTCCCGCGGGCCTGATCGTGGTGGGCCTCGCTACCCTCGGTCCGCCGGCGGGCCTGGCGCTCGCGGTGACGCTGGTGGTGACGCTCCTGATGGTGGGCGTCCTGCCGTTTCCGACGTTGTCAGGGCTCGCGCAGCTGGGGCGGGGTTCTCGGCGGGTCGAGGTGGAGGAGACTCGGGTTCCTCACGAGTAGCGCCATCCTGTGGGTCGCCGCCCGTGTCGACCGCGGTGCCCACCATCGGTGCGCTCGCGAGCAGGGCGGTGCCCGCCACCACCACCGCGAGCGACGCGGCGAGGGCGGCCAGCATGAGCGGCTCCGAGCTCCAGCGCTCGCCGCCGAGCAGCGGGCCCAGAACGACCCCCACCACTATCTGGATCACGAGAATTCCGGGGAAGACCCTGATCGCCGAGCGTTCCTGCAGCGCGGTCATCTCGCTGACCAGCCCCAGGAGAGCCGCTGCCGCCGTGGCCGCGAGCCACATCAGCGTGATCAGCCAGGCACCGCCGAAAGCGGCGTCGCCCATGAACTTCGTCGAGAGCGCCGACCAGGCGTAGGCCAGCCCGGCGCTGAAGACCACGAGATAGGGGAGCTTGCGCCCGGGGCCCCTGAGCGCGTAGGGAGCGAGGACGAGGGAACCTAAGACAGCCAGGGTTGCGCCAACCGCCAGGGGGTCGGCGTGGCCTTCAGCCGCCCCCTTGGGCGTCGCGAGCGCGAGCCCGGCGACCCCGCCCACGATCGCGGCCACCGCGACCGCCTCGCGCGTGCCTACGTCGTCGTCGCCCAGCCTTGCCCCCACGACCAGCAGGACCACCAGCCCGAGCGCGAGCGCCGGCTGGACGATGGTGAGCGGCGCGAGCCCGATCGCGAGCGCCTGCAGGACCCAGCCGCCGACGACGGCCAGCGTGCCCACGACCCAGCGGCGCCTCTTCACGAGCCGGCGAAGCAGCGCCAGGTGCAGTGACTCCGACTCCGGCGCCTCGCGCGCCTCGCGCGCCTGCATGGTGACGCCGACGCTGTAGCAGAAGGCCGACCCCAGGGCGGCGACGAGGCCGAGAACGAACGCGACCATCCGCCGACGTTACCGAACCCGGTACGTCCAGGCCCTTGGGGCGGCGTATCGGCGACGCGAGCCGTTCAGCTCTCGATGATCCCGATGTCGACCACGAGTGTGCCCGTGGCCTGCTCGGGTGCGGCGAACTGAACAGCGAGATCGGTGTCTGGCGGCAGGTCCTCGACCACGCGCAGCGGAACGTGGCAGGCCCCCCTCGCCCCGATCGGGAAGTAGCGCATCGGCTCGCCGCCGCGCACGAGCAGCACGTAGATCAACTCCGCGCTGGAGTTGCCGCCGCGGAAGTAGACGAGCTGGGCGCGCCGGTCGGAGGGAACCGTGTAGGACAGTTCGCCGTCCAGCGCGGCCGGCTCGGACAGGCCGCGCCCCTCGAAGGAGAAGACGCCCTGCAGGAAGCGCGGTTGGGAGTCACGCCGCCTCGAGCTCCTGTCTGCCCGGGGGGTTGCGAAGGGGGGCG
>JAABUS010003968.1_pt1 | contig 22520 bp, 22 predicted proteins | sample 5560161 | NCBI WGS metagenome assembly JAABUS01 (sample SAMN10711885, study PRJNA513376) | rock metagenome | isolation source: Antarctica rocks | place: Antarctica: Victoria Land, Trio Nunatak nord | collected 2016-01-04
GCGCTGCTAGCCGTGGTCCGATAGCGAGCGGTGATTTGCCGTATCGAAGATACAAGTGTGTGTCGTCCACTTGCGGGGTGCCGTTGGTCTGGGCGGGCAACCATCGCCGGACCTGCGTCGGAGGCGCAGCTGGTGGTCGACACGACCTGCAGGCGAGGTGAATGAGGATCACGCCGGCGTTGGACGTGGTCGAGTTCTCTGAAGGGGACCGGTGCCCGGCGACCGCCGCAGAGAACGACGGGCGACCCGCCCGGCCCAACCCGATGAGAAGCTCCCTGAGCGTCCACGGATGCCTTCGACGGCCCGGGAGGACGTGCCGCCACGCCCAGCCGCTCGACCGCTGCCAGGTCTGGGCCGTCCTTGTTCATCACGGCACCGTGGGCAGTCGGGTTGGCCGCGCGGTGGTCCAAGGCGGCGGAGGAGGGGTCCCGCCGGCACAGGACCCCGGCCGCGGGCGTCATCGACGCTCGCAGTCACCTGTCGACGAGCTTTCCGGTCTGGGCCAGCGAAGTGGCGCCGGAACCCGTAGGGGACGCTCGACTGGACCCAGCGAGTGTGGACGATTCCACTTACAGGCGGGACCGTTCAGGGATGCGGGCCAGCAGATCCCGCATCCGGGCGTCGTCGAGGGGGTCGCTCATCACAGAGATACCCTTACTGAAATAGAAACTGAACACTTAGAAAGCCACGAGACGAGGTCGTCGCACGATGAGCAACGAACGACCTTAAGCGTCTGTTCTCGATACCACACATAATGGGCCTGAACCACGAAATCGACGTCCGGCTCGTGTTGCGGGACCTTGGAGACGGCCGCATTCGAGTCCGCGATCCGGCCGGCCGGCCCTACCGCTCCTTCGGTTCCGATGGAGGCGCGTCCTTCTTCTCCGGCACGGTAGGAGAGGGACGCTGTGGCGGCTCTGGACGGACTGGGACGACGGGGGGCTGACCGGGCGGCCGAGCGCCTCCCGTCACCGACCGCGTGGGTGACGGTCGGGAGGGAGCTTCGGGGGCGCTGGTGGTATCCGCGGACTCAGCCGGCTTCGGAGGATCGTTCGACGGCTTGTCGGAGTCTGTCTGCGACATGTGGCCTACCTGACCGTGAGGGCGATCGTCCAGAGTGTGACTTCGGCACCGATCGCGATGACAGCGACGCGCAACGTGGTCGTCAGCTTATCCAGTTGGACCTGGTTCTTCTTCACATCGTTGGCGATGTGATACGCGAGCGAGCGCCGGGTTACGTCCAGGCTGGCAGGTGGCGATGCCTCGACATAGTCAGCGAGTAGCCGGTGGGCGTCGATGCCCCAGGCCCAGGAGTACGGCCAGAGGATGATTACCACAGCGATGACCACGGCCAGGAAGGCGGCCAGGGCTAGCACCGTAAGCACGACCGCCGGGCATGCAGGGTGTTTGGCCGCCAGCGTCGCGGCCCCGAGAAAGGAGCTCACCAGTGCCGCGGCGGCAACCAGGGTGCCCGCTCGGTCACGTAGGCTGTCGAGGGCGTCCTGTTGTTGCTTGAGCGCTCGGAACGCTTGATCGAGGACGAGGGTGAAGCGCTCATCGGGAGCCTTGACTTCTTCGGACGGCGCCTCACTCCGCCGTCCACGACGAAGCCACATGCGTCTAACGGTACGGCGAACCCGGTCCGGTCCACCGTTCGGACGGCGCGTCGCTCGCGTCCGAACAGGCGTTCGGAGCACAATGGCCTTGCCCTGAGGATCGAGGTGCGCGATGGCAGCCAAGCGGAAGACCAGGCCGGCAGCACGAAGCGCGATCACGGGTCACTTTCTGCCGCTGTGGCGCGTAAAGGCGAACCCGAACACGACCGTCGTGGAGCGGATTCCCATCGGCCGGCACCGTAGGAAGCGTTCCTAGACGGCACATCGGTTCGGTCGCGACGCGCCGGCGTACGACGACCAGGTCGCCGCTGCCGTCTACGACCCGTCTCGTCGAGCTGTCAGACACCGAGGCCACCCACGACGACCTGCCCGACGCGGGCCATGCTCGCGCTGCTCGCGCTGTCCAGCCAACTGCCAAGGTCCTCCCGGATCGCACCCAATGAACTCCGCTACGCGGAGACGCCCGAGGGGTAAAGGTGCCCTTGCCGGTGCGAACCCGCCGGGCCCAAGTCCCGGCGCGCCTTGCCGTTCCGCTCGCGCCTGCCATTCGCTGGCGAGATCGAACATGGCCTGGGGACCAGCGCGGGGGCCCTGGGACGGCGAGCGGCGATGGTGAAGCGGGGCGAGCTACTCGCCCTGTCATCCGCCCTGGCCGCGCTCGTCGTGACCTTGCGCTGGACGCCCGAGGCACTCGCGAAGCGCGGTCTGACCACTGACCTGTCCACCGCGCGTCCGTGATGGGTCCAGGTCAGCGGGCTGACCGGCGCGACGGGGATCGCCGGCGGCTACCTTCACAGCCTGGCGCTCGTCGGCACGGGTTAGGCCCAGGGCAAGGACCACAACTGCCTGGTCGGCCCTAGCCGTCTCCCAGCCATTGTGACCCACGGCGCACGGGGTGGCTGCAGGTCGTCGAGTTGGCGTTCTTCGAACTCGCGAACTCGCGTTGGCTCGCGAGTACTTGCCGTCGCCCCGCGCGAGGAGTCAAGCCCGATGAGACGAGATCTCGCTACTTGCTCTCATTGGGCGCCGCCGGGGATCGCCCAGTCCAGTTCGCCGGAGGACCTGCGCCGCTCAGCTCGCTTGCGGCACCCGCGGTGGCATCGTCACGACGATCTTCCGGTTCACCGACGCCAAGATGCTCAAAACCAGCTGCAACATCGTCGTCATGGGCGACGAGGCGCACAGCACCCGGGGGGCCGCATGGGTGCCGACATGCGGGCCGCGCTGCCCAACGCCAACCGGATGGGCCACACCGGTACGCCGGTCTACAGCGAGGATGGCAACACCTGGGTGGCCTTGGTGACCACGGCGCCCACGCGGTCGTCAACCACTACTCGGTAGAGCCATCAACCGTGGAGGGCCACCCTGGCCGACGATCCCCATTCGAGATTGGGCCACCGGCAACAAGCTGGTCCGGCGCTACGATGGCCTACCGGCCCGGAGCCTCTCGTCCGCAGTCGACCTGGCGAAGGAGATGGGCTTATGCCGAAGGCATGGAGTTGGAGAGCTGCACGAAGGACTGATTGGACTAGGGTTGACGTCATCGAGCAGGAGGCTCGCAAGCTGTGTGTTGATCTTCCAGACCTGAACAAGGAACAGCTCATCGGACTACATCAGTCGTACGCCACGAGGTTCGTGGCTGACAACGGAAATATATGGATGACTGGGTCTGGGTGATGAGCGCTCCGGTGCCGCAAGCCGTCGGCCTGCGGCACCGTTCTCAGAGGTCGGGTACCACGGGGGAAGTTGACGGACGCCCACGCCAACCCTCCGCGGTGGTTTCCCCGGCTGCCCGCAGGTGGCGTTCGCGGTAGCGGCATGGGAGCTGCCGCACCCGCGCTGCAGTTGTCCGTCACGGGAGCAGGGTGCGCAGTGCAGTTGCCCGGGCGGTTGTCCGCCGGCGACCGCCCTAGCCGCCTCTCTGGAGCAGATCTTGTCCGGCCGTCGTGTCAGCATCGTCCGGTGGGCGGCGTAGATACGGTGCGCGGAATCGCGTACCAGCAAGCGCAGGCCGTGCTGACCGCACTGGATGTGCTCGACGACCTCGCTCTGGGTGCGCTGCGCATCGAGGGCGTCGACGACGTGGTCGACATTGAACTTCTTACGACCGTTGGGCCTGTCTGCCATGCGAAGCAGGTGAAGACACGCGCCGAGCCGTATACGTGGGGTGAGGCGGAGCTGGTGGGCGTCCTGCGTCGGTGGTCCGAACTGCCAGAAGCCGCTGAAGCCTCCTTCGAGTTCCTCACCGATGGCCGCCTCGGACCCACGGGAGAGAAGGTTCGAACCGCGTTGGAAGACGCAGCCCGCGGCGATCGTCAGGTCCTGGCGGACGTCCTTGGTGTCGAAACGGCCAGCGCGGCCTGCGCCGCTCTGGCGAAGGCACGCGTGCGAGTCGACCCGGTGGGGGTAGGTGCCCTGCTCCTGCGGGCGGAACGTCAGGTGGCGGCGATGCTCCCGCAACCACGCACCGTGGCGGACGCTCAGGAACAGGCGGCCCGGGCTGTTGGGAGGCTGTTCCAACTTCTTTTCGAGCGCGGCGGCGATCCCGATTCCGAGGCGCGAGTCGTTACGCGAGAGCAGATCGCCACCACGCTCGGCGTGCCGGCTGACCAACCGGCCGCCGATCGGTGGCCCGGCAGCCTCCGTGATCGCTACTTGGCGGCGGCTTGTGCGCTGCGGCTGGATGCTGTTGTTCCGTCCGTCGTTGAGCCGGAAGGGCAGGTACGACCTGTCTTGCGCCGGTTCGACGGCCTGGAGAACCCGGAGCCGCTGGACGCCTCCACCGTGCTGCTAAGCAACGGCGCAGCGATGCTCGCCGGGCGCACCGGTACTGGGAAGTCGACGACGGCCCGCACCCTTTGCCGGGACGCAGCCCGGACGGGGCAGGTGGTTCTGTTAGCGCACGCCGAGACGTACCTTCCGGGTCGTCTGGAGGCACTCGCTGCCGACGCCATCTCCGACCTGCTCGCCCAGGATCTGCCGTTCGCCACTGGGCGGCAGGTGTTGGCCGACCGCGAAGTGACCCTGGTCATCGATGGAGTGTCCGAAGTGCCGACCTCTGTGCGGAATGCGATGCACGACGACCTGCTTGCTCCGGTCGCGGGTCGGCAAGGAGCGCGCATTCTGGTGCTCGGGCGCGACATCGCCGCTCTGCGGGACGTCCTACCCAGCAGTGTGACCTCACCGGGTTACCTGATGTCGGAACTGGACGCGGACCGGCGGGTCACGCTTGCGGCGCGGATGCTGCGGGACCCGCAGACGGTCGACGGTGAGCAGCATGCTGAAAGTGAGGCGGTTCGAACCTTAGTTGCGCAGGTGGAGCATGGGCTCGGCGATGCCGCGGGCAACCCGCTGTTGTTCACGATGGGACTATCCCTGGTGGACGAGGGCATCCCATTCACGAGTCGGGTCACCCTGTACGACCGCTTCGTCGAGCGGCTGGCCGAGCGTTCAGGCGCTGCCGACATCGCGGCCGCAGTGGCCGCGCTTGGCCTCGTCTATGTCAGGTTGCTCGACCAGGGACGTCGTTACGCCGACCCATACGAGTGGGCCCGGCTCATGGCCGACGCGGCAGCCAAACTGGAGGGGGCCGGTCTATCGGCGAATGCCCGCGCTCTCGACGAAGCCGCGCGACGTAGCGGCCTGATCAGCCCCATCGGCTACACACAGACGCTGGCGCCCATGCACGACTCGTTCGCTGACTACCTGGCGGGAACTGCGCACGCTCAGGGCTTGGCGCCCTTCCCGACTCGCCTGCAGCCGGGCGACGAGCAGCGGGTTTTATTCGCGGCCGAGGTTGGTGGCGTCGATGCAGCGTTGGCGACGCTCGTAGCTCGCGACCAGCCCTTCCTCGTCGTGCGCCTCGCCCGGTTTGACCGACGGGAACTGACCGAAGGGGCCCCGGCAGAGGTGGAGACGATGCTGCGCCGCCTTCTCCCTGGGACGGTGGGACACCGCCTGGCCTTATGGCGCCGGCCGGATGGTCGGGTGGTCGCGGTGCGCCATGACGAGGACGGCTCCACATGGGTCGATGAACCTACCGCGCAACGCTTGCTGGCAACTCGGTCGGCTGTCGTGGTGGAGGAGAACGCTGGGCCGCTGAAGGTCGCGGTGCGGCTGTGGCGACGTGAACTCCTCGCCCGCCTGCGCACGGCGAACACGTTGCCAGCACGTCGCCCCAACTCGCTCAACGAAGCGTGCTCAGCCCTAGTAGCCCATGCCGAGCAAGCCGCCGCAGCCACGGCCAGTCTCATCGCTGTCGTCGCGCCGCCCGGCCACGCCACCGTTCTGGCCGGACGCGTCGGCCCTGTTGGCCTCAATGCCACCGTCCAGACTGCCACTGAGGGCATTCGCGACCCCTTCTGGCCGGTGTCTTACCGTCACAGCGAAACGGTCAGGGTGGTCGCTGCTCCGGTTGAGGGGAAGGGCGAAGGCGCGGGAGGCGCGCCGAACCTGCGGCAAGGGGGGCATAGCAGCGTTGAGGCGCTCATCGGGGATCCACCGGCAGCCGCCGCAGCAAACCGGGTCCGTGCAGCACTCCACGGTCTGACCGTGCGGGGATGGTTGTCACCTGAGTGACACGCCGCATTGCGTTCCGAGCAGGGAGTCGATCTTGAGTCACGTGCCGCTGTGGGAGGCGATCGACCAGCACGCCACGGCTTGGGCGGCCACCCCTGCGTTCGATCGCTTCGCAGCTCAGCTGCCACGCAGGGCGCCCCAGCGGCAGACGGGCCTGCCGGGGCTGTTGCAGCACTTGCAGGCTGGCGGCGGGTGGGTCGGCTCCATGCCCCTGCGACTCGGCTTCACCACACCCTGGCTGCTCGAGGAGATGCCCGGTGTGGACGCAGTCGATCTCGGTGTGACGCTGACGTCCTGGCTAGAAGACGCGCAGCGTGTGGAATCGGCGCACCGGGACACCGTGGCCTGGCTACGTTCCCGGTTGCCGGGATATCCGATGCTGCCGGCCCCGCAGCTTGCGCCGGGGACGCCATTGACGACGGAGGAGTTCACTTGGCGGCTCATCTGGAAGAGGGACGAAAGATCGCGTGGGCTGCAGATGCAACCGGCTCCTCCTCCCGGGGTGGCCTCCGCGTTACAGGTTGCGGAGGACCAACAACGGCGCCTCGACGAGAGCGCCCGAGCGCTCGCCGGTGCGTTCGCGCGCACGGATGAATGGGGCCGCCTAGCGGCTGCGGCGGACGCGCTCGACGGCAACGCACGGGCGAACCTGCGACTCGCGCGCGCAACGCTAAAGCAGCGATTGGCGGCAGACGCGGTCACCGCTCACGAGCCACGCCTAGCGATGCCGAGGGATAGGTATCGCCGCGCAGTGCTGTCCGAGGAGATCGAGGCGTTGGCTGGCTCGGCGCGGGAATACGCGGACGCGTTCGACGCCGCCGACCATCTTGTTGAGACAGCAGCGAGCGACGTGTTTGGACAGCTTGCCGCCTATGGTGAGCCCTCCACTTTCGGGCGACCGCAGGAGCTCGACATGGAACCCGGCCGCCCGTCAGCCGTCAGCTTCGCGCTCGCCGACGACTCGTGGCCGGAGACTGGAATGGTCGTCTGGGTCGACGACCCCCTCACCCCCGACGCAGTGCACATCACCGGGGTCAGCATGAACATCGACCGAGCGACTGGCGTTGCGCAACGCGTCACCGGCACGGTGCTCACTGGGACTGCCGCGGCCTGGCGACCGACGGTCTAGTGCAAACCCTCCACCCGACAGAGTTGGCGCCCCAGAGGACCCTCGATCGGCCTCGGAGCGGGCCTTACGGGCCGGCCCGCTACTCAGTTGGTTTGTGCTCGGCCTGGTCGAGCAGCTTGCAGGCGCGGCGGGCCACGGCGAGCCGGGTGACCGGCTCCCCTGCGGTGGTGAGCTGGGCACGGGCCTGCTGCTGAAGCCACAGCGACCGTCCTGCTCGGCGAGGCGGCGTCCCAGCCCCTCGAGCTCGTAGTCGTTGCCCGGTGCTGCGCTGGTGTCGGCGGCGTCCCACCAAGGCCCGCCTCCGCCAGGCGCATGGGGCTGCGGGTGACCGGATCCGTCGCCACCGCCAGCAGCGCCGTGACCGCCGCCCGAGCGGGCCAGCCGCGGACAACGACCGCCTGATGCAGCACCTCGACTAGTCGACGGGCATCCCAGCGGGTCGCAGGCCGCTCGGCATCCCGGCGCAGCTCGGCGCAGCGTGCCGCCAGCGCCCCAACGTCGTCGATGGCGCAGGCTCGCAGCAACTCGGCGACCTCCACCTCCCTGGGCCGAGGCACTTCGGCGGTGGGCGCAGGGAGACGGCCGGGAGGAGGCTTCCTGTTCTGGGCAATAACTGGCTCTTCGGAGTTGAGGGTGGGCGGTACGACGCGCCGGGGGGTAGCGCCGGTTAGTGGTCGAGGTCCCTCAGGATCGGGGGCGACCAAGCACCCTTCTGAAGGACCTCGACGATGGCCGAGCCTACGGTGTGTTGCCTGGCGCCAGGGAGCTACTGCGCGCGGGTCGATGCCATGTTTCACCTGCCTGGAATTCACGTGATCGATGTGGGCTGGCGGGGCGGCCGGCTGTGCTTGACGGTAGAGACCGCCGCGACGGTGGTCGGGTGCCGGCGCTGCGGAGTGGTCGCGGACAGCCATGGCCGGCGCGATCGGCTGTTGCATGACATTCCGGCGTTCGGTGCGCCGGTGGCGCTGATCTGGCGGGTGCGTCGGTTTCGATGCGTCGAGCCGGCATGCCCGGGCGGGGTGTTCACCGAGGAGCACGAGTTGGCATCCCCGCGGGCCAAGCTCACCACCAGGGCGGCGTGGTGGGCGGTGAGCGTGATCTCCCGCGACACCGCTTCGGTCGCCGCGGTCGCTCGCCGGCTCGGGGTGGACTGGCACACCCTGTGGGCAGCGGTCAAGCCGCTGCTGCGCCAGCTCGCCGACGACCCGTCCCGGCTGAACGGGGTGGCGGTGCTCGGCGTCGACGAGCACATCTGGCACCACAGTCCTCGTCCCGGGAAGGGCCCGAAGGAGCTGACCGGGATGGTCGATCTGACCCGCGACGAGCAAGGCAAGCCGCGGGCCAGGCTGCTCGATCTGGTTCCGGGCCGCTCCGGACCGGCTTACGCGGGCTGGCTCGCCGGCCGCGGCGAGGAGTTCCGGGCCGGGGTGCGGATCGCGCCGCTGGACCCGTTCCGCGGTTACGCGAACGCCATCGAGGACCAGCTGGCCGACGCGGTCGCCGTGCTGGACGCGTTCCATGTCGTGCGCCTCGGCATGAAGGCGATGGAGGAGTGCCGCCGCCGGGTGCAGCAGGAACAACTCGGGCACCGCGGTCGCAAGCGCGACCCGCTCTATGCGATCCGCAATGTGCTGCGAGCCGGGGCGGAGAAGCTGTCCGAACGACAGGTCGCCCGTCTCAACGCCGGCCTGCAAGCTGGCGACCCGAACTATGAGGTCACGCTGGCCTGGCAGTGCTACCAGAAACTGCGTGCCGCGTTCACCAACCCGGATCTGCGGCGTGGCCGGCGCATCGCGATCGACGTGCTCGACTCCTTCCATACCTGCCCGGTCATCGAGATCGCCCGGCTCGGCCGGACACTGCGGTCCTGGCGAGAGCAGCTGCTCGCTTACTTCCGCACCGGCCGAGCGAACAACGGGGGCACCGAGGCGATCAACGGCATCATCGAGCTACACCGCCGCATCGCACGCGGCTTCCGCAATCCGACCAACTACCGACTCAGAATGATCCTGGCCGCAGGGCGGCTCGCCCACCCGAATCTCCGATGAGCCCAATAACTCCTGGGTCGGGCCGGGCACTGTTGCGTTGACTCGGCGCAGGGCGTGATGGGGCGCCAGAGGGGTCTTGCTCAGATCAGATGACGAGGGTCATCTCGGTGAAGGCGACCGAGAGCCGTCGGGAGGGGGCGACATCGACAGCGAGTTCGTAGTGTCCGCGGCGCAGGTTCTGCACGAAGGCGTGTCCGACGCTCAGGACGACCGCCGACCGGCGCCGTTTGAGCCCCCGCATCGGTCGGAGCCGAGCCTTGAGCCGGCCGTGGTCGCACTCGATCGGGTTGTTCGCGTACTGCTCGACGACGTGGCGGGCGCCGGGTAGCAGTTCGTCGAGTACCCGGGGATAGGCCGCCGCCCGGTCGGTCGTTACCTCGACCGGGCCAGGTGCCGTTCGCAAGGCCGAGGTGAAGAACAGTCTCGCCGCCCGGAGATCCCGCCGGTCGGAGAGCCGGACGTCGACCACCTGCCCGAACTGGTCGGTCGCCCGGTACAGGTAGCGCCACCGGCCGGCGACCTTGACGTAGGTCTCGTCGACGAACCAGCTCCTCGACGTCCCGGTAGGACAGGCCGTAGCGCAGGTACCAGCGAACCGCGACGGTGATCACTTCACCCGGGAAGCGGAAGCCGACGAAGGCGGACCGGTCGAGTCGAGAGGAGCCGCGTCTGGTCACGCGTGACAGCCTGCCGTGGCCGAGACCAACCAATGCAACAGTGCCCCCAGGTGCCGCCGCGGCACCGGCTGACCGACCGGCTGCGAGCCCGGCTGGAGTCGGCGGCGTCGGGGTCGGCCCGGGCGCTGTCCGACGTGGCCGCCGAGTACGGGGTGTCCTGGTGGAGCGTGCAGCACGCGCTGGTGGTCACCGCGGCCGGGCTGCTGCCCGACCCGGTGCCGGTGCGGCAGCTCGGGCTGGACGAGACCCGGGCCCGGTCGCTGCGCTGGCTCTTCGGCGAGGCCGGCTGGCGGCGATCCGAGCCGTGGATGACCTCCTTCGTCGACCTCGATCTGGGCCGCCCGGGTGGGCTGCTCGGGCTCACGCCGGGCCGCTGTGGGGCAGCGGTGGAGGGCTGGCTGGCCGCGCAGAGCGAGTCCTGGCGGGCCGGCATCGAGGTGGTGGCCCTGGACCCGTCGGCGCCGTTCGCCGCGGCCATCCGCCGGGCGCTGCCGCAGGCGACCATCGTGGTCGACCACTGGCACCTGGTCCGCCTCGCCAATGCGGTGGTGACCGAGGTCCGCCAGCGGGTCGCCCGCGAGCAGCTGGGTCGCCGTGGCCGCAAGGTCGACCCGGCCTGGGCGCACCGCCGGCTGCTGCTGCGCGCCGGGAACCAGCTCAGCTCTTCGGGACTGCGCCGCCTCGCCAGCGTGCTCGCCACCGACGACCCGAGCAACGAGATCGGCGCCGCCTGGGGGTGCAAGGAGCTGCTCCGGGCGCTGCTCGCCGCCCGCACCCGCCACGACGCCGCGCAGCGGCTCTACCGGTTCTACGACGCCTGCCTGATCGCCGACATGGCCGAGACGACTCGGCTCGCCGAGACCATCTCGACGTGGTGGCCGCACATCGAGCCCTTCCTGGCCACCGGCATCACCAATGCCCGCACCGAGGGTTACAACAGAGTGATCAAGCAGATCAAGCGTGTCGGCTGCGGCTACCGCAATCAGGCCAACTACGAGCGCCGTATCGTGCTGCACATCGCCGCCAAGAGGGCAGCGTGACACCGGTCAGCATGGCGTCACCACCCTCCACCGCGAAGAGCCTCCTTGTGCTCGTCGACGAAGCTCACGAGCGCGACAGTCTCCGGTGAGTACCGGCTTCGACCTGCCATGACCCCATCTCCTCACGGGATGGAGTCCCTACGAAACCCAGGACGGTTCAGTCCGCCACCGCCAGGCGACGGGCCAGAGCGCGGCGGTGGCGGGCCCCGCTGCCGTGCGTTGGCAGACCGCACCTTGCGCGAGCGCGCCGGCAGCCCACGCCTTTCGGCGCCTGCTCCGCAGGCTCGCTCGGACCCAAAGGATCTCAGCTGACCCCCGCGAGCAGCTTGCGCCGCGCCCAGCGCGGGTGCAACGCCCCCTCAACCCGTCGGGACACAACGCAGAACGGCTAGGTGTTTGTTAATGAGTCTGCCGCCGTCCTAGTCATTAGTGACTAGATGATGGTCACGCCTTGACGCGGTGGCGCACCTGCGCTTCACTGACCGGCGCGCAGTAGAGGAGCCATCCGTCACAGTGTCAACATGGTGCTGGAAAGAGCCGACCGCTGAATTTTTTCGACAGCTCGGTACCCCGACTACTTGGGAAGGCTTCCTCGATGGCATCGCACGGCAGGTCACTGGCACCCCCGCACGTCACCCGTCTTGCTCGCCTCTGGTCTGCGGCAACGTGCGGCGTGGTGGCCGCTGCCGCTTCGTTGGTGGCGGCCAGTACCGCGGCCGACGCTGCGACTAGTGGCGGAAGTTACGTGGCGCTGTCTCCCTACAGTCTCGCGGATAGCCGCATTGGGACGGGCTTTGGCGTCACCGGACCGCTTAGTGCTGGCGTTGCTTACCCCGTGCAGGTGACCACTACCCGTGCTGGTCGAGTACCAACGACAGGGGTTACCGCGGTAGTGCTGACTGTCTCAGTGGTGAACCCGTCGGCGGATGGAAAACTGACCGTATATCCGGACGGTGCCGCTCGACCGAATGTCGCCAATCTACTCCTGAACCCGTCGACCAATGCCTCCAATACTGTGGTTGTCCCCTTGTCATCCGCCGGAAAGGTCGCGATCTACCTGACTACGGCTTCCGACGTCCTCGTCGACGTCGACGGGTATTACGCGACTGCGGGGTCCTCCACCGGCGGAACGCTATATTATCCGACTACCCCAACTGTGCTCGATTCTTACGACGCTACTGCTGGCACAACCAGGACCACACAAGTTGCGGGCGCAGGCACAGTTCCTCTGGATGCTACCTCTGTCGTCCTCGGCGTCAGTGCAACTAACCCGACACGAGACGGCCCACTGGTGAGCTGGCCGGGAGGCGCGCCGATGCCTGGCTCGGAGACTCTATTCCTGGAAGCCGGGATCGACGCCACGAATCTCGCCATGCTTCCTCTCGACAACTCGGGTGCGGTCAAGACGTGGATTCGCAGTGGCGCCGCTCGCGTCAGCCTCTCGGTCGTTGGCTACTATAAGACAGTAACGACCGAGGGCAGCACCACGATTGTGTTTCCAACCCCTGTCATGGTCCTGGACACTACATCCGGCATCCAGGTACCAGTAGCTAGATTTGTGGGTCCGCGACATGGTGACTTCAACGTTGCCGGGCTGGGACCAATCCCGGCAACCGCCGAGATCGCCATGCTGAACGTCTCGATTCGGAACGTCACGGCCGATGGGTCGTTCAGCGCTTACCCCGCCGGACAATCGCAGCCGACGACGGGCTCGATACCGTACAACGCAGGCATCAGAAGCAGCACGCTGCTTCTGGTCCCCCTCGGCCAGGGAGGAGCCGTAAGCTTCGGGATGGACACAGGCTCCGCCGATATCTCTATCTCCGTCGTTGGGTTTACCGTTGGTACTAGCTATCCATTTGATGCTCAGTCCTCTAACGTACCGACACTGAGCGCACCGCAGCTGAACGGATCTCAACTGGACGGTGCCACTGGCGTTACGTATATCTCTTCCACTGCACCCACGTTTACTGCGACGCCGAGTGACACGGATAGTGCGCACGCGGCCGTTGACTTTGAGATCTGGGCTGACCGCGACGGTCAGCTGGCGCCTGTTGCTGCCGGAGAATCCTCGGTCGTTCTAGCGGCCAGCTCCGCGACGTGGACGGTGACAAGTGACTCGGCGCTGTCGCCGGGCTGGCAGTATAAGTGGCACGCCCGTGCTACGGACGGGGTGAACACGAGCGCGTGGTCGGCATGGCAGGCGTTCAGCGTGGTGGCAGCACCTGAAACGGTTCCCGGACCGCCTAGCGGGGTGGGCGCCGACGCTCTGACGAGCGGTGGGGCGTCCACGATGTCACTGCTTCGACCCACCTTCTTCCTCACGCTGCCCGATGGCAACGGCGACCTGCGGGCGGTGTTCGAGCTGAGTGACGCGGGCACGGGCGTCTCTCTTGGCACCGGAATGAGTGAGTACGCCTCAGCTGGAACCCGAGCTGAGTGGCAGGTGCCAGCCGGCGTCCTGCAGAACGGCCGAAGTGCCACGGTGCGCGCCCGCGTGTTCGACGGCCTGCACTATTCGGTATGGTCGGCAGCACTGTCATTCGGCGTCCAGGCAGCTAGTAACCAGGCTCCGCAGGCTCCGACGAGTCTGTCGGCCGAGCCGGATCCCGCGGCGGCGGCACCGAGCGCCCCTGCATATCTGCTGGGAATCGGTGCTGTGGATCTGGATCGCGACGATCTGACCGTGGACTTTGAGGTGAGCGCTGCTGCCACCAACGCCGTCCTCTTCACTACCAGCGAGCCAGCTACAAAGGGGCCAGTAGGAGAGACAGATACGGCGGCAGCGTTAATCCCAGACGGCGTGCTAACTCTGGGGGGCGCATACACATTTCGGGCACGGAGCCACGACCCCACGTCCGTTTCGCCTTGGTCGTCTTCGCTAGCCTTCACCGCGGCCGCACCGCCCCCGCCGGAGCAGGCTCAGGCGAGTCTCACCCGCATCGGGTCACTGCCAGACTCGGTACCAGGTGACTCGTGCGGCCTCTACAGTTACCTGCATAGCGGCACTTGCTCGGCGAGCGGCGTCGAGCGACACCCTGTTACGACACCACACGGTTGGCACCTTTGGGGACACTACGGTGATAACTGCACCTGGTCTCCAGATTATCCGTTGGGGATGAACTTCGTCCCGGCCTGCCAGGTGCACGATTATGGCTACGCGCTGGCAAGATACCGCATCGTATCAGCTACATCGGCCAACAAGGCGTATGTCGACAGCGATTTCTACTCTAACCTGAGAATCGGTACTTGTCCGCACTACTGGTGGATTTACGCAGCTTGCACTGGGTTGGCTTATAGGTACTATCTAGCAGTGCAGGCCTACGGTCGCTTTGGTTCATAGGGGAGACGTATGCCCAGGTTGACCCTACTTCGAAGACGACTGTCGGGAAAGAACAGCTGGCTAGCTCTAACGATAATGGCCCTCCTGTTCGCACTTACATACGCGGCTGTTATCCTGGGCGTGGCTCTCACAACGCGTGCAAGCGAGATGGCGAAGATAAGTCGCGGTGTTTTCAGCGACACGTTTTCGCCAACCTTGCCGGCAGAACTTGCGACCTGGCCGGCTTCCTTAGTGGTCGACGATCGTCTACCGACGTACCCTCTGAAGTTCGATCGGGTGGCGTATCGGAGGGTTGTCAACGAGCGTATACATCGTCTGACGACGGTGGGACTCCTGCAAGTGCTCATCGTCACGTTCACGCTAGTGCTGGTCAAGGTCGCCATTTTTGCCCGACGCGAACGAGGTGGGCCGACTACTCGGCCTCTTCCTCGCTCCAGCGAGTGAGCCCGGTAAAGTGCGCCGAGCGCTGCTGGGCCGGGCGAGCCGGAGTGCAACGGGGATGGCGTCGGAAGTCGCTCGCGCGGTTGGGTGGCGGTGGTTAGTCACCAGGACCGCCACCACGGCGCGTGTGGAGGTGCTCATCTGGGGGAACTGCCCTCGCTCACGGAACAACGCAACTGAACTGCTCTGGGTTCGGTAGAGGCTGTATTCATGGGAACCGGCCCCTCGGTGGCGGACCGGGGCTGAGTGTAGTAGGTGATCTTGGCTGCGGCGTTGCCGGCCGGGCAGGCCGGCTCCTCGCAGCGCCAGACCCGCTTGCGCCAGCGGACCAGGACCTGGCGGTGCCCGAACGGCGCGTCGTGCAGGGTGTGCTGGCGACGGCCGTGGGCTTGCGGGCCACCACCCCGCAGGACCCGCAGGCGGTCAGAACGTCGACGGTCTCCACGGTCAGCCTCAGCACGCGGCCGTCGTCATGGGCGTCGAGCACCCGGATGCCGGGCACGCCGAACATCACGGCCGCGGTCAGGCAGCCGTCCTCGGTACGGTTCATGATCACCGGGGCCTTCAGGAACGGGTTGCTTGGTCGCTCCTGATCTTGGAGGCCCCGGCCTCACAACCCCCGCATCACGCGCCCCGGCGCATCAGCCCGCCACGCTCAGCGACGTAGAGATTCCCTAACGCTTGTCAAGTGGGTGGCCGGTGACGGTGCGTGGGCATGCGTCATCGGCGGCCAGCGCCGGGCTGTGCCACTTCCTCGCTGCCGGATCGTGCGCCGGCGTTCGTCGAGGTCAACGTCGTTCGTCCTCGGCGGCCATCGCGCGATGTCCGCCTGCGGGCGCTCCACGTTGAGCTCTCCTCGGCACCGGCGAGGTGGCAGCGATCGAGGAAGGCAACGGTGTGGTCGCGGCCGAACAGGTGTCGCCACCGCTGATCGCTCCGGGAACGGGTGAGCGGGTCCACCCCGGGAGGCGCGGTGGTTAGCGGGTCAGCTTGGCGCGGTGGGTGGCGGCGCTGTGCGCCCGGGCCCGGGCGCGGACGTCGGAGCCGACGGTGAACCGGTCAACGATGAGCGCCTTGGCGGCGCGCTCGGTGATCGGCCTCCCGACGAGATCGCGCAACTGGTAGGCGCGGCCCTCGGTGAGCACGGTCCAGGTGCGTTCGACGAGCTTGCGGGGGCACTGTTGCGTTGACTCGGCGCAGGGCGTGATGGGGCGCCAGAGGGGTCTTGCTCAGATCAGATGACGAGGGTCATCTCGGTGAAGGCGACCGAGAGCCGTCGGGAGGGGGCGACATCGACAGCGAGTTCGTAGTGTCCGCGGCGCAGGTTCTGCACGAAGGCGTGTCCGACGCTCAGGACGACCGCCGACCGGCGCCGTTTGAGCCCCCGCATCGGTCGGAGCCGAGCCTTGAGCCGGCCGTGGTCGCACTCGATCGGGTTGTTCGCGTACTGCTCGACGACGTGGCGGGCGGCGGGGAGCAGCTCGTCGAGGACCCGCACATAGGCCGCCGCCCGGTCGGTGGTGACCTCAACAGGACGAGGCGCCGTGGCTAGCGCCGAGGTGAACAATCGCCGCGTTGCCGCCGGGTCCCGCTGGTCGGATAGCCGCACGTCGATCACCTGCCCGAGCTGGTCGACCGCCCGGTATACGTAGCGCCATCGACCGGCGACCTTGAGGTAGGTCTCGTCGACGAACCAGCGGTCGCCGGGCCTGTGCCGACGAGGCCGCCCCGCCTCGACGAACAACGGAATGAAGCGCTGCACCCACCGGTACACGCTCACATGATCCACCTCGATTCCCGCTCGGCGAGCAGCTCCTCGATGTCGCGGTAGGACAGGCCGAAGCGCAGATACCAGCGGACCCCAAGTGTGATCACGTCCGGAGGAAACCGGAAGCCGGCGAAGGCTGACCGGTCGAGCGGAGCGAAGCCGCGTGTGGTCACGGGTGCCAGCCTGCCGTGGCCGCTGACGGCCGACGCAACAGTTGCCCGCACGTTTGATCCGGCGGAAGCGCACCGCCGGCCGCTGCTGCGCGCCGGCGACCAGCTTGGCTCCGCCGAGTGCTGGACGAGAACGCGGCAGTGGATCGGCGCGCCTGGGGGTCCGCCTGGCCAATTTCGGTGCTGACCGAGGTCCGCCAGCGGGTCGCCCGCGAGCAGCTGGGCCGCCGCGGCCGCAAGGTCGACCCCGCCTGGGCGCACCGCCGGCTGCTGCTGCGCGCCGGCGACCGGCTCGGCTCCGCCGGGCGAGCCCGGCTGCGCCGAGTGCTGCCCGAGGACGACCCGAGCAACGAGATCGGTGCCGCCTGGGGCTGTAAGGAGCTGCTGCGCCGGCTGCTCGCCGCCCGCACCCGCCACGACGCCGCGCAGCGGCTCTACCGGTTCTACGACGCCTGCCTGGTCGCCGACATGGCGGAGACCCACCCGGCTGGCCGAGACGATCGCGACGTGGTGGCCGCACATCGAGCCGTTTCTGGCCACCGGGGTCAGAATGCCCGCACCGAGGGCTACAACAGAGTGATCAAGCAGCTGAAGCGTGTCGGCCCGCAACCAGGCCAACTACGAGCGTCGTATCGTCTTGCACATCGCCGCCAAGAGGGCAGCGTGACACCGGCCATGACGGCGTCACCACCCTCCACCGCGAAGAGCCGGTTTGCTCGTTCTCTGTCTGAACTCACGAGGCGTTAAGGAGACACGGCAGTGAGGGCAAGAGGCGTCAAGTCACCTGAGGCGTCGCCCAGTTTCGAACGGCACGGTGTACTGCGAATTGGATTGCTGAGAGTGCTCTTTTTGTCATACTTGTGCTGCGTTGCGTACGTGACCCTGGCACCTCGCAGCGGCACCTCCGGGAGTTTGACGAGCAATCTCGTGCCGCTCAAGACGATCGGTACCATGCTTACCAGCGGTGTGGGCAATCGGCTGGTGCTGCGGAATATTGGGGGCAACCTTGCCCTACTTGCGCCGCTAGGTGTCTTTCTCATGAACGTCTGGCCGAGATATCCCTTCAGGCGTTCACTACTTGTCGTTGTGGTCGCGAGTGCAAGCATCGAGATCGTGCAGGCGACTGGTCTGGTGGCGGGACGCGGTTTCGATGTGGACGACGTCATCCTCAACACGACTGGAGCTTTGACGGTCACGCTGATTGTTTCGCGACTGATCACCGTGGCCGGAGACGGCAGGCTTGCTTCGGGTACTTGCAGGGCAGCGCCCCCCTCAGAGGGGTAACGAGCTCTGCGCCACCAACCGTGGTAACCCTCCTCTGACCCGAATCCGCGAGTATGGCCCTTGCGCAGCCGGGCTGCGAGCAGCGCTCGGCCCGGCATGCGTTGTCCGGATGATTGGCCGTAGCGCAGCAGCACGGCGTACAGCCGGAACGCAGTCGCTGATCGCCGCGTCGATGATCCACCCGGGAACGATCGCGAAACGCTGTTCGAGGACTAGCTAGCGTCCTCGCCTCCGCAGTCGCCCGCTCCGGCGCTCACCCGGCGAACCACCTGCGGCTAACGCGGCGGCTAACGAACGAGCTGTAACAGGCCGTCATGACCCGGCACCAACCGGTACGGCGAGGGCCGCCGGTGAGCGTGAATCGGCACCAAACGACACCAGCTGACACGGATCGTCACCGGTCCCGGTCTGCTTTTAATCCGCGGGTTCCGGGTTCGATCCCCGGGCGGCCCACCGGACAACCTGTTCTCACCTGCGTCTTTGCACTGGCTACGCCTCCCTCCTGTGGGGTGAACGCCCCTGCGGCCAACAAGCGGCTAACGAAGTGGCTAACGGACGGTCTGGCTGGTCGGTCCACTCAACTCGCCAAGGTTGGCCGCGAAGTGGTCCGACCTCAGCTCGGTGCTGACTGCGTAGAGGCCAGCGTGCGGGCCGGGTTGTCCAGCTGGTCTTCCGTGGATGGGTCTTGCCTGGGGCCAACGCGATCGGGATCCACGGCCACAGCTCTGCTCCCGCCGGCGGCGTAAGCTGCGAGGAGATCGTCGCCCTCACCGACCTGGCGCAGCCCCACCCGGATCCAGACGCCACCGCCGACAAGGAAGTGCGCTGAAGCAACGCGGCCGTCCCCGGGTTCGCCACGGGGCGGATTGTGCAATCGCCGGGCAGGTTTGGTGTCCGCCACCGGGTGGATCCGGTGTCCGTCCCCGGGCAGGTTTCGTGTCCGCCACCGGGCAGTTCCACGTGTCCCTTGAAACCCGACCGAGCACCCGCCCTGCCGGCCAGCGGTCCCGCCACGACGGCACCGTTCATGAGTGCATCGACTGCGACACCCGCTGCCTCAGTGAGCAATGGTGCCCCGACTGCGTGTGCCCCTGTCGCCGACTCGGAGCCGGCGGCACCTGCCCGTGCTTGGACGAGTCGATCACCCCCGAGGAGCTTTTCGGCAAGCCGTCACCGACACACCTCGACTGCGGTTGCACGTCGACCGCCGAGTCGTCCGCCATCAAGACGCCTTCACGATTTCAGGGGAAGCCCAGGGTTGACACGGGTAGCGAGGTGGAGGAGGGTTTCAGCGGTGGAGACCGCTGGCGCCTCCGTCGGGGGAAGGATGAACTATGGGCAAGGGTATACACCGCGTGCGTCAGCGCCGATTGCTGGGATCAACCACGGTTGTTGCCTCGGTGTCGGCTATCGTGATGCTGTTGGCGTCCGCTGCCTTCGCCAGGGATGGATATATAAGTAACAATGGATACGCCAATTGTAGTAAGACGTGGAACTACAATCCGTACGGTGCCAGTGCCCACGCGTACTTCACGTCGTATGGGAATTTCTATAGTGGGAGCATCACACTCTCCAGCGAGAAGAGTGGGGTGGATCGCATGGTAGACTGCGGCCCTGGTGGCTACGCTGTAGCGGCTTACAAGATCTCGATCACCCACAACTACGTCATCACCGGCACCAGTCTCACCAGTTGCAGCGCTGGCATTCCGGTTGGGTTCTCTTGCACGTATTCGACGAGTACCCAGTGGAACTTCAGCGAGACTCAGAGTTGCGGCTACAATTTGACTTCCTGTGCAGTTGCGGGGGGGCCATTTTACTTCTACTCCCACGGTGGGAACTTCAACAACTTCTACCAGAAGGACCATGTCACCCTTTACCGCAACGACGGTGCCAGTTATCCCTTCGACACCCCCCAGTCCGCCGTCGTCAATTTCTGAAAGATTCTCGCTTGCCCTTGAGCCTCCTTCTGATGGTGCGTGCGTGCGAGCCGGAGCGGGCGCTCGTGCCGTTAAATCGGGCGAAAGCGGCGGCTGCGCGGCATGTTGCCCGCCGGTGTGCTGGACGGCGGCTCGGTTCGCCGACCGGTCTCTGGAACTCCGCAGGGCGGGGCGATCTCCCCGCTGCTGGCCAACGTCTGACCCGACTCTGAGCGGGATGGCGGAGCTGCTCAACCAGCAACCCAACGCGAGGATAGGCACGGTCGGGCACGCCGCGACCCCGAGCCGCCGATTTCATCTACACCTGCAGGACACCGGCTGAGCTACACGTCCGGGTGAACGAGCACCAACCCGGGCAGGTGCTGCCGAATCGCCTGGAAGTCAGCGAGATTGTTCGTCACGACTGGCAACTGTGGCTGGTAGGTGACCGCAACGGCCGCCGACCACAGGTCGTTCGCGCCGCCGGCGTGGAGGTGCCCCTGGACTTTGGGCGCCACACGCGCCCATACCTCAGCGACTGCGGACGAGTACGGCAGCACGACGTAGCCGGACAGCGTTCTCCGGAGTGCACCCATGCGCGGGGAGCCAAGCCCCGCCTTGAAGCCCTTTGCCAGGACCTCCGCGTACGCCGCAAAGCTGACCACCAGCAGGTGGCCAGCGAGCAGCGGCTCGAAGTCGGCGTGGCGGCCTGACTGTGCGTGGAGGTAACTGACGACATCAGCGTCGACGAGCAGTGGCCCGTCGGGGACGTCGTCCGGGCTCACGCTTCAATGAGCGGCGCAAGGAAGGCCGCGCGCTCCTCATCGCTGAGCTCCGGATCGCTCAGGGCAGCTGGGTCGGCGACTGCGCCGACCCCCTGCTCCGTGGCGAGGTCCGGCACCGTTCGTTGACTGAAGAACGCTTGGCCGTCCAGCGCAAGCTGGTCGGCCCGCGTGACGTGACGTAGCTGGATCTCCCGCGCAGTCGTCGTCTTCGGGTCGAAGCTGACGTGACCCTGCAGTTGCGCTGGCTGACGGAGCGCTTCATAGATCGCGTCGGCCATCTCCTCAGGGAAGGTCACGACCACGGCGCCGCCGACAGGCTGCTGGAGTCGCGCCGTCCTACGCTCGAAATCAGCTTCCACGAGGGTGCCGACCAGGGTGTCGTCCTGCGAGCGCTGCGGGCGTTCGGCAATAGTGCGCATTCGTTGACGCACGCTATGATCCAGCCGAACGCTCCGCTCAGGCTCGGCACGAGCGTCCGGCCCTGCCTCCGCGAGACTGAGGTAGTTGTTTCGCTCGCCCACGCCGAGTTCATCGCCGAGTTGTGCAATGGCCGCGGCGAGTTCCGCATCGACGTCGTCGGCGCGACTCCCAATCGCGCGCACGACCTCATCGAAAGCGCGGTCACCCAGGTCGGCAACCGAAAGCGGAAGCTCGTCCTCGGCCGGGGCGCCAAACTCGGGAAGCGCCAAAAGTTCGATAACGCTGCCCGACTCGACTCCCACAAAGCGCAAGCGGCTGGCCCGCTCGATGGCCGCGCGGTGACGACCTGACTGTGGCCCCCGAGACGTGCCGAGAGCCACGTAAGCAGCGCGAGCCAGCGCCCGCTCGAGGCCGATGATCAGGCGCGCGACATCCAGTGCCGGAACATCGCCGAGCCGGGCGTCTGGTCCCTCAAGCTTGGCCCGGATGATCCTCGCCATACCAAGAGCCTCGCACGAGCTACCGTCGGTTTGCACCGTTCGACCTCGACTCAGTCGTTGGGGCAGCCCAGCGGCCAGGTGTCGCGCGGCAGTCAGCCGCCTATATCCCCCGCCATGTCTCCGTCGGATCCGCACTCACCGGGACTTCGAACGAACGGGCGAAGCAGCAGACACACCGTTGCATCGCCATGCGCAGCGGCCCCGAGGGTGGCGACAAGAGCGACGGGCTCAACCTACCGCTGACCGGCCTGATGCTTTGCCTCATCCAGTAGGGCGGCCGGCCACGTGCCGATGAAGTCCTGCACATCGGCGGTCCCACGGTCCGACGTTCTCGACGAACGACGCACAGATCGCGTTCTCTACGTCCGCATCTTCCTGGCCGCAGGACCGCGGCCAGGGTAGCCGCAGGGTTGCGGCCACCCGCCTGGACCTCGCCCATTCGCCCTGCGGGCGGCGTGCTCATCAGGTGGTAGCGGTGGGTCAGGTACTGCCCGTCCCGGGGCGGTGCTCAACGGCGACAGCCCCGGCGGCGACGAGCTCCTTAAGCGCCCTGTCGACAGTGTCGGTCGACGCTTTGCGCAGCCGGGCCGCGAGCAGCGGGCGTCCGCGCATGCGTTGTCCGGACGATTGCCCATAGCGCAGAAGCACCGAGAACGGCCGGTGTCGGCGGCACGTGAAAACTGACCCCCTGGCGGCGGTGGCTTCAAGCGGTCATCGCAACGGTTGCGGACCAGAAGACCTCGTCGGGAGTCTTGCATGCCAGGCTTTCGCGGGGCCGTTGGTTGAGTTGGTCGACGATCTG
>JAABUS010003969.1_pt1 | contig 22517 bp, 20 predicted proteins | sample 5560161 | NCBI WGS metagenome assembly JAABUS01 (sample SAMN10711885, study PRJNA513376) | rock metagenome | isolation source: Antarctica rocks | place: Antarctica: Victoria Land, Trio Nunatak nord | collected 2016-01-04
CCGGAACTGCCCCGTGCAGAGCTGCGCCAGATGATCGGCTATGGCTTCGAGCGCCCGGTCCTGCTCGGGGAAACGGTGGGCGATGCCATCGCATTCGGTGTCGAGGAACCCGGGGATGACGAGGTGAGCAAGGCCGCCCGCGCGGCCCGCGCGGACACGTTCATCCGCTACCTTCCGGCTGGTTACCAGACCCGGCTCAGCCAAGCTCCCATGTCCGGCGGCGAGATGCAGCGGATCGGACTCGCACGGGCGTTCGCGCACCCCGGCCGGGTGCTCATCCTGGATGACGTCGCGGCAAGCCTGGACACCGTCACCGAGCACGAGATCAGTCAGGCGCTCACCGGGGCCATGGCCGATCGGACTCGGATTCTCGTGGCTCACCGGGCATCCACGGCGGCTCGAGCCGACCAGGTCATCTGGCTGGACGAAGGCAGAGTGCGAGCACAGGCCCCGCACCGTCAACTGTGGAATGACCCGGGCTACCGCGGACTGTTCGAGGCGCCCGATGCCGCCCAGCCCGAGCAGGACCCGACGAAGATGCTCGTGGTCGTAGGGGACGACTCGGTGGGTGCGATGTGACGCGCGTCGATGTGCCTGTCGCGACTCGGGCCGGAAGGCACCGGTCAAGACCGGACGTCACTGCCGGGACCGTGCTGATGGCATCGTTTAGTGCGCGCAGATCGCAGTTCTGGCGACTCGGGGCTTGGTCGGCGGTGGAGGCGTTGCCGGCGCTGCTCTCCGGTGTCCTGGTCGCCTTGGCCGTCGACGAAGGGTTCCTTCGCGGGCGGTTGGAAGTCGGCTTCGGCTGGCTCGCTCTGCTGGCGTTCGCGGTGGTAGTCGGCGCCTGGGGAACGCGGCAGACACTGATCCAGCTGGCGGCGGTGGTGGAGCCGTTCCGGGACGACATGGTCATTGGCGTAGTCACCGGCGCACTGCGCCGCTCGACGCAGCCCGGTGCTCGAGCGGCCAGCGGTGATGTAGCTCGCGTCACTCAGCAGGTGGAAATCGTGCGCGAGGCCTACGCCGCGGTGCTGATCGCCGTGCAGCAGTTCGTGGTCGTCACCGTCGGCGCTCTGCTCGGATTGGCCACCTTGGCACCGGCGGTTCTGCTGCTGGTGCTTCCACCGCTGGCTCTCGCCCTGGGGCTCTTCTTCCTCGTCCTGCAGCGGATGGCCTCCCAACAGCGGGCCTCGATCCTGGCCGACGAAAGCATCGCCGAGACAACAGGCACTATTGGCAACGGATTGCGTGACATCGCAGCCTGTGGCGGGCAGGAGCTTGCCCATGCCTCGGTAGCCGGGCACATCGACAGCGCCCAAGCCGCGACCACCAAGGTCAGCCGGCTCACCGCCGTCGCGACGGTCGCCGTCGCCGTGGGCGGCTGGGTGCCCCTCATCCTTATCCTCGCTTTCGGCTCTTGGTTGATTGATCAGGGCGCTACCACCGGTGTGCTGCTCGGCGCGGCCACCTACGTCTTGCAGGGGCTTCAGCCTGCCCTGCAGACGCTGGTCGACGGGCTCGCCGGACCTGGACTGTGGCTGATGGTGACCCTGAAACGCATCGTTGAAACCGGCGGTGCTGAGGTAGCGGTCAGCTCGGATGGCGAGGGTGACCAGGATGCAGCCGTCGGCCGGCACGACATGCAGTTGACCGGTGTCAGCTTCGCCTACAGTCAAGGGGCAGACCCGGTCCTGCGCTGCCTGGACCTGGTCGTTTCCGAGGATGACCACCTGGCTGTCGTGGGACCCAGCGGGATCGGCAAGTCAACCTTGGCCGGCCTGATGACCGGGCTGCTCGAGCCCCAGGTCGGACATGTCTGGCTGGGCGGAGTCGATGTCCGGGATCTGGGGATTGGCCAGCTGGCGCGTCAGCGGGTTCTCATCCCACAGGAGGCATATGTCTTCAGCGGCACGTTGCGGGAGAACCTGACGTACCTGCGGTCAGAGGCCAGTGACGCCGATCTAGACCAAGCGGTTCGGTTGCTGGGTGCCGACTTGCTGGTGCGCCAGCTCGGCGGTTACGACGCGGATGTGGACCCGTCGCCGTTGTCAGCCGGCGAGCGGCAGCTGATCACCCTGATCCGCGCGTACGTCTCGCCGGCGCCGGTGATTGTTCTCGATGAGGCCACCTGTCACCTGGATCCCGCCGCGGAGGCCCGGGTCGAGCATGCCTTCGCCCAGCGGCCGGGCACCCTGATCGTAATCGCCCACCGGATCAGTTCGGCTCTTCGGGCGCGACGCATCCTGGTCATGGACGGCGCCGCGGCGATGGTCGGCGATCACGACGAGCTGCTGGTGCGCTCCGCGCTGTACCGAGATCTGGTCGGCCATTGGCAGGTGCCAATGGAGCCGGCGCCGTCCCCATGAGGCCGCTGCTGCGCAACTGAGCCAACGTGATGGTCTTGACACATGACGATCCGCCGCGACGGATTTCGTCATGGTCCATGCGCATGACGGCCGGCCACGATCTCGACATCCAGTCCTGGGTACGTGCGGCCTTTCAGATTTCGGTCGACGTGTTACCGGCGGACTGGGACCCGGCTCTGGCGCTTCGTGCGGCAATCTGGCAACTCTACGTGCGACGCTGGAGAGCGCCCGTCTATCGGCCAGTGCAATCTTGGTGATCAATACGGCGGCGCGTACCGGCCCGATCCATGACGACTAGAGGTCCGGCCGCCGCCGATGGTGCGCTGCGCAGCGTTGCAGTGATCGCACCCGGGCCCGGGACTAGCGACCCCGGCAACGAAAGACCAAGTAGCTAACGAGTTCTGGAAGTTTGAACCTCAATCCTCGATCGTGAGGTCTTCCTCCCAGAACTCCGCGCTTTGGCGGCCCGCGGCGAGATCTCGGCTGCGCTCGGCGCCGCGCAACTCGACTCGGCGGATCTTGCCGCTGATCGTCTTGGGCAGCTCGGCAAATTCGATCCGGCGGATCCGCTTAAATGGAGCGAGCCGACCCCGACAGTAGTCCAGGATGACCCGGGCGGTCTCGGCGCTCGGTTCATAGCCGCCGACCAGAACGACAAAGGCCTTGGGTACTGCCAGTCGTACCGCATCCGGGGACGGGACCACTGCGGCCTCGGCGACCGCCGGGTGCTCGATCAGCACACTTTCCAGTTCGAACGGGCTGATCCGGTAGTCCGAGGCCTTGAAGATGTCGTCGGCACGGCCGACGTAGGTGATGTAGCCGTCCTCGTCGCGAGCTGCCACGTCACCGGTGTGGTAGTAGCCGCCGGCCATGACCTCGGCGGTGCGCTCGGCCGAATCGCGGTAGCCGTTCATCAGCCCGAGCGGTCGCGGGTCGAGGGTCAGGCAGATCTCGCCTTCCTGCGCCGGGTTGCCCTCCGGATCGAGAAGCACTACGTCGTACCCAGGAAGGGGTCTCCCCATCGACCCGTCCTTGACCGGCTGCCCGGGCGAGTTGCCGACGACAGCGGTGGTCTCGGTCTGGCCGAACCCGTCCCGGATCGTGAGCCCCCAGGCGGCCCGGACCTGGTCGATGATCTCGGCGTTGAGCGGTTCGCCGGCACCGATCACCTCGCGCAACGAAACCGGGTACGCAGCGAGGTCCTGTTGCACGAGCATCCGCCAGACCGTCGGCGGTGCACAGAATGTGGTCACTCCGGCGCGGACCATCGAATCCAGCAGCGCGGCGGCATCGAAGCGGGTCTGGTTGACCATGAACACCGTGGCGCCGGCATTCCACGGCCCGAAGAAGTTGCTCCACGCGTGCTTGCCCCAGCCCGGGGAGCTCACATTGAGGTGGATGTCATCTGGTTGCACGCCCATCCAGAACATGGTCGACAGGTGCCCGATCGGATAGCTGACGTGCGAGTGCTCGACGAGCTTGGGCTTGCTCGTGGTGCCCGAGGTGAAGTACAGGAACAGCGGATCGCCGGCCGGTGTCGATGCATCGGCAGTGAAATCTGGCGACGCCTCGGCGACGGCCGCGTCGTAGGAGATCCAGCCCTGTACCGGCGGCCCGACGGCGATCCGGATGTCCACGCGTGGCAGATCCGCGAGGCTCGCGGTGAGGTCGCTGCCGGTGACCACCGCGCGTACGGCGCCGCGTTCGAGCCGGTCGGCCAGTTCCTCGGGCCCGAGCAAGGTGCTGCTCGGGATGATGACTGCGCCGATCTTGGTGGCGGCCAGCATGGTCACCCACAGCGGGGTGACGTTCCCGAGCATCAGCAGCAGTCGATCACCCCGGACCAGGCCGAGATCGCGCAATGCATTGGCCATCTGATCGGACAGGGCGCTCAACTCGCCGAAGGTGAACCGTTCCTCGCTCGCGTCCTCATGGACCAGCCACAGGGCACACGCGTTGCGGTCGACGGTGTCGAAGTGGTCCAGGGCCCAGTTGAACTCGGCAGGCTGTGGCCAGCGGAAGTCGGTGACGGCCCCGGCATAGTCCTCGCGAAGGGAGAGCAGGAAGTCGCGGGCGGCCAGGAATTCCTCGTGTCCGGTCATGGCGCCGACCCTGACAGCAACCGTGATCCTGGGTCAACGCCTGGTCCTCCCACCACGTCGACCGTCCACCCGCGGTACGCGGTGCCGATCACGTACGAGCGTGGGCCCCGCCGCAGCAGGGCGTAGTCGGTGTCGACGCTCTTGCGAACCGCAGCCTCAGCCCGTCGATGCGGGGGGAGATGCGCTCAGCGGCACGACGAACGTGGAGCCGAAGGCGGCGATCACGGCGATCGCCACCTTGCAACGTCGGGAGTCGGCCGATCTGATCACGGCCCCTTCCATTAGGTCCGACGAAGAATCGCGACTCGCAGCATTCCGAGAAGCCGCTCCGATGTGCCGAGAATTCCCTTAAACACCCAAGGGGGTATAGAAGGCCGACTTCGGCACATCGATGATCGCGGCTCTCAGGATCGTCGAAACCAAGAGTTGTGCAGTAGCCGGCCTGTCAGCGGATCCGGAGGCCGTCCTTCCAGACCGCGGCGATCAGGTCCACACCGGGTCGGTAGGCGAGGTGAACCGGGGATGGAGCATCAAGAGCGATCAGGTCGGCCCGTACGCCAGGAGTGATCTGGCCGATGTCGGTGCGCTGCAGGGCTGTTGCCCCACCGACCGTGGCAGACCGCACCGCTTCGGTCGGGGTCATGCCCATCTCCCGTACGGCCAGGGCGATGCAGAACGCCATGCTCGTCGTGTACGACGTACCGGGATTGCAGTCGGTGGCCAGCGCGACCGGCACACCGGCGTCGAGCAACCGCCGCGCGTCCGGGTAGGCCGAGCGGGTACTGAACTCGGCCCCGGGCAGGAGTGTCGCGACTGTGTTCGCTGCGGCGAGTGCATCGACGTCGGCTGTCGAGAGGTGGGTGCAGTGATCGGCGCTGGCCGCGCCCATCTCGCAGGCAACCTGGACACCGGGGCCGGGTCGTAGCTGATTGGCATGGACCCTGCCACCCAGACCCGCGCGTGCCCCGGCAACCAGAATGGCACGGGCCGCGTCGCCGTCAAATGCCCCCTGATCACAGAAGACGTCGATCCAGCGGGCGTGCGGCGCACAGGCGGCCAGCATCTCCCCGCAGACCAGGTCGACGTAGCCAGCGGGATCATCGGCGTACTCCGGTGCGACGACGTGAGCGCCCAGGAACGTCGCCTCCGAGGTGAATTGGGTTGCTATCTGCAGAGATCGGGCCTCATCGCGAACCGTCAGTCCGTACCCGGACTTGATCTCGTACGTGGTGATCCCCGACGCCTGCATCTCCGCGGTCAGCCCGGCGACGCGCGCGGTCAGGGCCTCGTCGCCGGCCGCACGCGTCGCCGCGACTGTGGTCTGGATGCCGCCGGCGGTGTAGGGCTCTCCGGTCATCCGCGCGGAGAACTCCGCCGACCTGTCTCCGGCGAAAACCAGGTGAGCATGGCTGTCGACGAAACCCGGTAGGACGCAACGGCCGGCGAGATCAACGTGTTCATCGGCATCCGGGGCAGAGCCCCCCGTTCCTACCCAGGCGATCCGGCCGTCCTCGATGATCACGGCCGCGTCGAGGAGATCCCCGTACTCCGCGGTCTGCGACGCCAGGAGTCCGATGCCGGTGAGAAGGACGGTAGGCATACACGGATGCTATTGAGCCCCACCGGCGAGAGAGTGGTGTCCCGAGGACTTTGTCCGAACCCCTGATAACCGTGCGCTACGGAAGGAAAAGCATGGAATCGCCGAACTCGTGCCACCGATAGCTCTGCGCGACGGCTGCCGTGTACGCCTCGGCCACCAGGTTGGGTCCGGCGACTGCTTCGAGTAGCAGCAGGTGGCTCGCCTCGGGCTCGTGCAGTCCGCTGATCAGCCCACCGACCACCCGCGGCGGCCGGTCAGGACCCATCACGAGATCGGTCCAGCCCTGGGTCGCCGGCACCCGGCCATTCGGCCGCGCCGCGGTCTCCAGGGCTCGTACGACCGTGGTGCCGACCGCCACGACCCGCCCGCCGGCGGCGCGGGTCGACTCGACCAGCCGCCCGGTAGCCGCCGGAACCACGAAGCGTTCGGGCATCGGTGGCTCGTACGCCTCGGGGCTCGCCACTCCGGCGTGCAGCACGATCGGGGCCACGGCGATACCCAGGGACATTGCCCGGGTGAGCAACTGCGCTGTGATCGGCCTTCCGGCGCTTGCCATCTCGGCGCTGCCGACCGGATCGGAGCCGGCGTCCACGGCGTACACGGTCTGGTAGTCCGACAGCGGGAACTGACGCGGCTGGTGGCCGTAGGTGATCGGCCGACCGTGGCGGCGCAGGAAGGGGGCATGACGGAGGCCCGCTGGTGCAGCGGCTCGCCACAGCCTGGTGTTCACCGCTGACCCGTCCGGATAGGCCGAGATCAGCCGCAGTGTGTGGCCGCCAGGGATGCTCAGCCTGTCCCCGATGCAGAGGCCGCGCTCGGGTCCGGAGTTATCGGCCAATCGAACTTCGATCACCCAGGTGCCGTCATCGAGCGGTGTCGACACATGAACTGATCGGTGTTCTCCGTCGGGCAGTTTCGCCTGGATGGCCGCGGGGAGCGTTGGCGAGGTATTGACCACCAACAGGTCTCCCGGTTGGAGCAGTGTCGGTAGCTCGCGGAAACGGTGATGGGTGATCCCGGCGGGCTGCGCGGTCAGGAGGCGGACCTCGTCTCGCTCGCGGCCTCGGTATTCGGCCGGCTCGAGTGCGGCGCTGGCGACCGGAAGCGCGAACCGGGTCATCGGTTGCGCGGTCAGCATCGTGCTCACGGCGTGGTCTGGGGAAGCAGTGCCGAGGCGCGGTAACGGGCGCTGGGCAGATCCCCGTCGATCAACCGGGTCAGCGCGGGAACCACGCTCTCGGGTTCGGGACGGTCGCTGATGTCCTCCCCCGGGAAGGCCTGGGCATGCATGTCGGTGCGCATGTCGCCCGGATCGAAGGCATAGATGCGCAGATCGGGGTGCTCGGCGGCCAGGACGTTCGTGAGCTGGTCGAGTGCGGCCTTGGACGACCCGTAGCCGCCCCAGCCCTCGTACGGCTCGACCGCGGCATCGGAGGAGACGTTGACGATCCGTCCGTTGCGGCGCTCCAGATACGGAAGCGCGAGCTGGATGAGGGCAAGGGGCGCGAGCAGATTGACCGCGTACACCTCGGCCAGGCCGGCGAGCGGATACTCGGCCAGTGCCGAGAGACCCAGTCCTGCATCGGAAGATGGGTGCTCTGGCCTGCCGGTCGCGTCGCTTGGCCCGAGCGACGAGGCGTTGTTGACCAGCAGATCGAGTCCGCCAAACCTGGCAAGCTCGCCGATCAGGGCGGCGCGGTGGTCGGGGACGGCGACATCGCCGGGCAGCGTCACCAACCTGTCAGGGTTCGCCGTCTGCTCGCGAAGCCGGATGAGCGCTTCCTCGTCGCGGCCGTCGGTAACGATTTGCCAGCCGGCGGCGAGCAAGTCCAAGGTCAAGGCGCGTCCAAGTCCCCGAGATCCGCCGGTGACCATTGCGATTCGGACGTTTGTGGTGTGTATATCGGTTGTCATGCACCGAGAATGCAAGTTAAAGTGAACTTCATGTCAAGGACGCGATATCGATTTGCGTGTCGGTCTTCATGAGGAGCGTCGAACTCCTCCCGATCGGCGAGGTGGCCCACCGCGCCGGCGTGGCCGCATCCGCGCTGCGGTACTACGAGAGCGAGGGCCTGATCACCTCGAGCAGGACCGGTGGAGGACAGCGACGATACGAACGAAACGTGTTGCGTCGTTTGGCCTTCGTCCGCGCCGCACAGAACGTCGGGCTCTCGCTCGACGAGATCCGCTCCGCGCTGTCCACGTTGCCGGCGCAGCGGTCGCCGACGAAGGCGGACTGGGCTCGGCTGTCGCGGTCATGGCAAGCCCGGCTCGACGAGCAGATCGCCGGTCTCACCCAGTTACGCGATGGTCTGACCTCCTGCATCGGCTGCGGCTGCCTGTCGCTGCAGCGTTGCGCGCTGAGCAATCCGAACGACGCCGTTGCCGCGCTCGGACCCGGTGCGCGCTTCCTGCCCGGCGTGCTCCGCAGGACTCCGGGACGTCAGGCCTGACAGGTCGGGCACCAGTAGAGCTTGCGGTCCTGGAGCAACTGCATGGAGATCGGCGTACCGCACACCCGACACGGGTGGCCGGTACGCCGATACACATAGTGCGCGTCCTCAGGGCGTACGTATCCGCGGGCTCGGTCCCGGTCCAGCGGGCGGGTCGTGACGATCCGTCCGGTGCGCAACCCGGCTCGCATGAGGGTGACCAGATCGGTCCACACCGCGGCCCAACATGGTTCGGACAACTCGCGGCCGGGCAGGAACGGTGGAAGGCGGTGGCGAAACAGGATCTCGGCGCGATAGACGTTGCCGACCCCGGAGAGGACTGTCTGGTCCATGAGCAGCCCACCGATCGGAGCTCGGCTTCTGGCGATCCGGGCGTAGGCAGCACTGCCCTTGGCTCTCGGGCGCAGCGGATCTGGGCCGAGTCGAGTCAGGATGGCGCCGACCTCGAGCGGGGTCAGGACCTCGCAGGCGGCCGGCCCCCGGAGGTCGGTCCAGCGATCGTCGACCACCCATCGCATCCGTAGCGCGCCCCGTGGTTCACGCGGATGTCCGGTCCCGGTGGTGTACCTCCCGAACAGGCCCAGGTGCACGTGCACGATGTGCTCGCCGAACGCCGCGAAGAGGTGCTTGCCATGAGCGGTGACCGCGTCCAGGATCCGGCCGTCGACCAGGGCCGCACCGGCTGCGAAGGTGCCCTGCGGGCTGTTGACCCGTACCGGTTTGCCGGCGAAGTGCTGCGTCTGATCTCGGGCCAGGCGGTGCAGGGTATGACCTTCGGGCACACTGGAAGTCTGTCACCGAGACTGTCATCGCCGTCTGTCACCGTCCGCGTCTGGCTCAGGGAGTTCGGGGCGGTTACTCGGTGGCCTGGTCGTCGTGGCCCGTAACCGCGAGTTCGCGCAGCACGTCGGCCAGGGCACCTACCCCCGCCGCGCAGTCCTCGGGCTCGGCGAACTCGTCCGGAGAATGCGAGATGCCGCTCGGGTTGCGGACGAAAAGCATCGCCGTCGGGATGCCGGCCGCCGACAGGATCCCCGCGTCATGCCCTGCTGCGGTCGGCAGGATCGGTACGTGGTCGAGCGCAGCAGCCAGCCGGTCACGAAGTGCAACGTCGAACTGAACTGGTCCACTGGCGGACTCGACAGTGACATCGACGGTAGTGCCGTCTTGTTTTGCTCGCGTGCTGGCCTGATTTCTGACGTCTGCAACGAGACCATCGAGCGTCCGGGGCGTGTCGGCACGGGCGTCGAGCCACGCGATGACCTGCGAAGGAATGGCATTGATCCCATTCGGCGTCACCATGATTCGACCGAAGGTGGCGCGAGCGCCGCGGGATCGGGCCTGTTTGTTGGCCGCTAGGGCGGTCATGGCGTAGGTCAGCATCGGGTCGGCACGATCGGTCATCCGCGTGGTGCCTGCATGGTCGGCTCGACCGTCGAAGGTGAACCGCCACCGACCGTGCGGCCAGATCTCGCTGGCCAGGCCAACCGGCGCGTCCAACTCGATCAGGCCACGCCCCTGCTCGACGTGCAGTTCGACGAAGGTGCCGACCCTGGCCAAGGCTTCCGGGTCCGGTGCGAGCAGATGTGGTGCGCGCCCGGACCAGGCCATCGCATCGGCATAGGTGATGCCCTCGGGATCGGTGAGGGCTCTGGCCCGAGCGGGGTCCAGCGCGCCGGTGAGGATGCGTGACCCACTGCAGGGCACCCCGAAGCGGGCACCCTCTTCGTCACCGAAGCAGGCGACGCCGATCGGGCGACGCGGGGTGAAGCCCTGGGACCTGAGCAGGTCCAACGCCGCGAATGCCGAGACCACCCCGAGTGGGCCGTCGAAGGCACCACCCTGTGGGACCGAGTCCAGGTGAGAGCCGGTCCCGATCCCCGGTCCATCGGTTTCCGGATCACCCCACCAGGCCCAGAGGTTGCCCGCTCGGTCGATCGTGCGGTCCAAACCGCGGCGGGCCGCCTCCTGGTCGAACCACTCCCGGAGTTGACCGTCTTCGGGCGTCAGCGCGAAACGGCGGTAGCCGCCAGTCTCCGAACTGCGCCCGATGTCGCCGAGATCGGCCCACATCGAGACGAAGCTGGCCGGAACGGTCCGGGTTGCGTCCTCCGGCGAGGGGTCGTCGTCATCCCCGGCGACATCAGCCGTGCTGTCGTGCCTCGACGAAGCCGACGCACGATCCTCGGGAGCGAAGTGGGTCATCGGAGCGGTCCGGTGACGGCCTCGACAGCGGCGATCAGCGCGCCGGTTTCGAGTAACTCGACGACGGCCTCCAGCTCCGGGGCGAGGAACCTGTCCGGCCCCGGTCCCTGCACCCGGTTGCGTACCGCGTCGTGTGCAGCCGCTGTCCCAGGTGCGGGCTGCAGTGGCGCACGAAAGTCCAGAGCTCTTGCGGCAGTGAGGATCTCGATCGCAATCACCCGCCGCAGCCCGTCGACTGCACGTCGGAGTTTGAGTCCGGCCGCCCATCCCATCGAAACATGATCCTCCTGCATCGCACTGGACGGGATCGAGTCCACGCTCGCCGGCACGGCCAGCCGCTTGAGTTCGCTGACGATGCCCGCGGCGGCGTACTGGGCGATCATGTGGCCGGAGTCAACGCCGGGATCCCCGGCCAGGAACGGTGGCAGACCGTGGCTGCGCGCGGGATCGAGAAGCCGGTCGGTACGTCGCTCGCTGATCGAGGCGAGATCGGCGACGGCGACGGCGAGGAAGTCCAGCACGTACCCGACCGGGGCTCCGTGGAAGTTGCCGTTGGACTCGACCCGCCCATCGGGCAGCAGAACCGGGTTGTCGATGACGCTGGCCAGCTCACGTTCGGCAACGGTCTCCGCGTGGGTCACGGTGTCGCGGACGGCGCCGGCCACCTGGGGCGCACAGCGTAGTGAATAGGCGTCCTGCACGATCGGGCAGTCCGCCGGATCGATTTGATGTGAGGCAACGATCGCCGAGTCCTCGAGCAGCGTACGGATATTGGCCGCCGACAGTGCCTGCCCGGGATGCGGGCGAAGTGCTTGCAGGTCCTCGGCGAACACCCGGTCGGTGCCCAGCAGTGCCTCGACGCTCATCGCGGCGGAGACGTCGGCGGCTACCAGCAGAGCATGCAGATCATGGATGGCCAGCAACAGCATGCCCAGCATTCCGTCGGTGCCGTTGATCAGCGCCAGGCCCTCTTTTTCCGCGAGGGTCACCGATGCCAGGCCCGCAGCCGCCAGCGCCGCATCGGCCGCAAGCGCGGTTCCCCCGCCATCACGCACATTGCCCTCACCCATCAGCGCCAACGCCACGTGCGCCAGCGGTGCCAGGTCTCCCGAGCAACCAAGCGAGCCGTACTCCCCGACGACCGGGGTGATTCCGGCATTGAGCAGGCCGGCGAGGGCCGTCGCGGTCTCCGGACGTACGCCGGTCCGTCCGCTGGTCAGGGTCCGCAGGCGGAGCAGCATCAATGCGCGGACGACCTCGCGATCGACCTCGCGGCCGGTGCTGGCTGCATGAGATCGGATCAGCGAGCGCTGCAGGTCCGCCCGGCGGTCAGCCGGGATGTGAGCGGTCGCCAGCGCACCGAAGCCGGTGGACACGCCGTAGACCGGAGTGGCCGAGGCGGCGAGGCGGTCCACCGCCGTACGCGCGTCCGCGATCGCGGTCATCGCGCGGTCGGTGAGCTGCACCGGCCAGCCGGAGCGTGCGACGGCGACGACATCGGCTCCGGTCAGCTGGTCGCTGCCGAGCTCGACGGTGCCGATCATGGCTGCCACGCGGGTCAGGCTACGACGTGCTGCCGGCGTACAGGCCTACAGTCTCCTGCCGTGGCCGAGACCGACGACAAAGGGGAACCGGACAGCTCGCCAGCAGCTGCCCCCGACAAGCCGGCGGAAAGGACTCCGGACAAGCGGCGGGCTGAACTCGAGATCGGGTGGGGCGAGCGTCCGCGCGAGCGCGACCGGCTCAGCGAGGACGACGAGCGGCTCCTGCGCGAACGGCCACCGCACTGGGATTAGCGCGCGTTCAACGACCACGTTGGCGCGCCCCGAGGCTCTTCGCTCGGCTTCCGCGCCAGTTGGAAGGTCGGGATGATCGTGAGCGCCCGGGGTGCAGCCGCGCTGCCTTGAACACGCTCACGATCTTGGCAGTGACCGGATCGGACGATGGCGAGGCGCTGGCATGCTTGAGCTGTGGAGACTGCCATCGGTCTGGTCGCGTTTCTGGCGACGGTGGCAGCCAGCGGCGGGTTGGCTCGACGGTACGGCGTACCCGCGCCGCTTTTGCTGGTCGTCCTCGGGATCGCGGCGTCGTACCTTCCGCTCATCGGCCCGGTCCGGATCACCCCGGACCTGATCCTGATCGGGTTGTTGCCGCCTTTGCTCTACGCCGCTGCGGTCAAGACCTCGCTGATCGCCTTCCGGGCCAACCTGCGCCCGATCGCGCTGCTGTCGGTAGGGCTGGTGTTGTTCAACACCGTGTGCATCGGCCTGCTCGCCTGGGCGCTGCTGCCCATCCCGGCGGCCGCAGCCTTCGCCCTGGGAGCGGTGGTGGCGCCGCCGGACGCCGTGGCGGCCACCGCGATCGCGCGCCGCGTCGGCATGCCTCGACGAATCGTCACCATCCTGGAGGGCGAGAGCCTGGTCAATGACGCGACTGCGCTGGTCTGCCTCCGGGCCGCGGTCGCAGCTCTGGTCGGAAGCGTCAGCGTTGGCGGTGTGATCGGAAGTTTCGCCCTGTCCGTCGTCGGGGGGCTGGCCGTCGGGGTGGTGGTCGCTGTGGCCATCGGCTTCGTCCGTACGAAGGTCCAAGATCTGTTCACCGACATCACGATCTCCTTCCTCACGCCGTTCGTCGCGTACTTGATCGCCGAGGAGGTCGGGGCTTCTGGTGTGCTGGCCGTGGTGGTGACCGGACTGCTGGTCGGACACAAGGCACCGGTGATGCTGACTGCCCGGTCCCGGGTGCTGGAGCAGGCGAACTGGGCGACCGTTCAGTTCGTCCTGGAGAATTCGGTGTTCCTGCTGATCGGCCTGCAGGCCAGGACGATCGTCGACGACCTCGGCGACAGTGACTTGGGGCTGGACCGGATCCTGCTCGTCGCATTCGCCATCCTCGGTGCGGTCATCCTGCTGCGAATCGTCTGGGTCATACCGGTCACCTACGCCTCGCGCCTCATTCCCCGGGTCGCGCGCAACGACCCAGCCCCGACCTGGCGCGCGCCGGCGTTGATCAGCTGGGCGGGAATGCGTGGTGTTGTGACCCTGGCAGCGGTCTTCGTGCTGCCCCCGGAGACGCCGCAGCGAGAGGTGCTGATCCTCGTCGCGTTGGTGGTGACGGCGGGAACGCTGCTGCTGCAGGGATCGACGCTGCCATGGTTGGTTCGTCGCCTCGGGCTGGCCGGTCCTGATCGTGGCGAAGACACCCTTGCCGAAGCGGCGCTCTTCCAGCGGGCCGCCCGCCAGGGCGTGGCCGAGCTCGAGCGGTTACTGACCGGGGACGAGCCGCCCGATGTCGTCGAACGGGCTCCGTCGCCGCGGGCTGGACCGGGCGGACGCGGTGTGGGAGCGACTCGGGGCTACGGCCGAGACGCCCAGTGCCGTCTATGCCCGGCTCCGAGGCGCCATGATCGACGCCGAGCGCGCGGAAGTTCTGGTCGCCCGGGATAGCGGCGAGGTGCCTAACGATGTCCTGCGTACGGTGCTCGGCGCGCTTGACGTCGAGGAAACGGTTCTGGATCGGGTGGTGGAGATGAACACCGGCGAGCGATCCGATGACCTCACCGCAGCGCGCAACGATGGCTGCGAGCACCTGCGCGATGCGGCAGCGGCCAGCCCGTCGTCGGACCTGGCGGGCTGCCTGGCCTGCCTGGAGCTGGAACGCCGGGACTGGGTGCACCTGAGAATGTGCCTGGACTGTGGGTACATCGGATGCTGTGACTCCTCGCCGCTGCGGCATGCCGGCGAGCACTACGTCCAGCGGCAGCATCCGGTGATGCGCAGCGCGGAGCCCGGGGAGGCCTGGCGTTGGTGCTATGTGGACGCGGTGCTCGGCTGACGCTCGATCTCCCTGGCTAGGTCGATCTCGGTCGCTCAGACCCCCCCGCGCTAAGCCCAGGCTGGTTCACGCCCGTGGTGGCAACTGCTCTCCGTGGGCGCCGACGGTCGGCGCCGGAGCCACGCCCATCCCAGCCTGGCTGCGAAGCAGGTCGCGGATCTCGGTGAGCAACTCCACATCCGTGGATGCAGTCGGGCCGGCCTCATCACCCCGAGCCCGCAGTTCGGCGATCTTCTTGAGCGGGAGGATGACCGCGAAGTAGATCACCGCGGCGGTGAGCATGAAGGTGATGATCGCCCCGATGAAGGCGCCCCAGGTGAAGACCTGCCCATTGACGGTCCCCGTCCCACCGGTGTCGCCGCCGCCACCCACGAGCCCGATCAGCGGTGTTAGGAACGAGCTGGTGAACGAGGTGATCAATGCAGTGAACGCAGCGCCGATGACCACGGCTACGGCTAGCTCGACGACGTTGCCACGGAGCAGAAAGTCTTTGAAACCCTTCAATCCGGTTACTCCCTTCAGACGCGACCGCGCGCGAATCCCGATGGCTCCTAAGGCGGCAGGAGTGTAGCCGTGAGCGCGCTCGATGCCGCAGCCGCGGCGAGGCGGCCGGCAGTCTCCTGGTCGACGGCCACCACGACCAGGCCCAGCGGTTGAGCGGGATCGGAATCCTCGGATTCGGCAAGGGGGACGGCCAGGATGACGACGCCGGCCGCGACGACGGCGGCAGTCGATGCGTCATCGGTGGTAGCGAGGATGTCGATGCGGTCCCCAGGCCGCAGGAGTGCCGCGATATCCAGATCGACAAGCCGGACCGGACTTGCCACGACTCCGGCGCCGAGACCTGCCGACAGGCCCGGTCCGAGCAGCCGACGATCGGTGATGACCTCGCCTCGTCGTACCGAACCGGTGACGACCCGGCCGACGACGTCGACACCGGGAGACAAGGCACCGTCGGGTAGCTGCTCGCTCGTCCGGTCGGCCGAACGCAGGTCATCGGGGCCGATCGGCAAACCGGCCGCAAGATCGCGGGCGGCGACCAGAACTGCCGTTCGGTGCTCCTCGATCGCGCTGGCCGGCGCCGCGGTCGGTGGTGCGACGGCGAGGACCAGAGCGCCAGCGGCCAGCAGTGCCGCCGCTAGGCGTCGCGCGTTCAGCCAGTGCGGGGACAGTGTCAGCGCGGACAGGCGAGGGGTGGTGGAACGTAACCGCATCCAGCGAGGTTAGGAGCGATCTGGCGCCGCTATAGGTGTCGAGCCAGCATTGTGGACAGCCGTCCGGTGCCTGTGGATCGAGTGCGACTCAGGACTTCGAGTCACCGGAGGAGCTGGCCGAGGACTTGCCGGACTTCGCCGACGCCTTGGCTGTACGTGGCGTCTCTGATGTGCCGCTCGAGGCAGCGGATTCCTTGGATGCCGACTTGTCCTGGTTGCTGCCGGACGACGAATCCGAGGAACTCGAGGACTCCGACGAGCTCGCCGAGGACGCGGAAGCGGTGGATGCCCCGGCCTCGGAGTCGCTGGTCCGCTTCTTCTTGGCGCCGTTGGCCTCGGCACGCGAGTCGTTGCGGTAGAAGCCCGAGCCCTTGAAAACGACCCCGACCGAGCCGTACACCTTGCGCAGCCGGCTCGAGCACACCGGGCAGTCCGTCAGCGCGGCGTCGGTGAAGCTCTGGAACTGCTCGAAACGGTGATCGCAGGCCGGATCGGTGCAGGCGTACTGATAGGTGGGCACGTTCGTGAGGCTCCTCGGTGCGGGTCGACAGTTTGGCACTCTATCGCTGTGACTGCTAACGGCCGGTAGGCCAGTGGTATGCCCGCGTCTTCGGCCGCGAGTCTCGGCACCGAGGCGCGTACATGACTCTCGCGTAGGTTCTCCGCCGTGATCAACCTCGAGAGCGCCAGAAGCCTGACCTATCCGTGCAGAAGGCTCGCCTCGGGTTATCGCGCGTCTCGCGGAGTGACGGTGCTCGGGAGATTTAGCCCAGGCCAGTTGTGCCCGGCTACGAGCCCGGCGAGGGAAGACGCCCAGGCGCTGGTGGACTGCTTGAGGACCATGATCTCGGAGTATTGGACGTCGGCGGTCGGCGAGCCTGTGCAGACCACGATCGTCGCCGGCCCGGAACCGATGCTGGATCGGAATGTTGCGGAGTTCGAAGAGGCCTATCCCTACGCCGTGGCCTCGACGGTGGCACACGGGTTCGGTCACGTCGGACAACATGTGGTCCATCAGCCAGGAATCGACCAGCCGCCGACGCCCGAAGAGTCGCAAGCCCTCAAGCAGCGGGCCGACTGCAGCGCCGGTGTGTGGGCAGCGGATGCGGTCGGAGCTGAGCGGCTGAACGCCGTGACATTCCGAGCGGCCTACGAACAGGCATTGGTCGCCTACGACGCCGGGTTCGCCGCCGGAACCGGCACCGCCTGCGGCCTCATCGGGATCGACTGATGTGACTGATGTGACTGCCGCGGATAAGTCCAGCCTTGATCGGGCGCGCGCCGAGTTCGACGCCGAGACGATCTATCTCAACACCGCGACGCTCGGCCTGCCACCGCGGCGGGCCTGGTCGGCGCTGCAGGTGGCCCTGCAGGAATGGCGTCGGGGGACCGCTGACCCGGTCGACTACGACGCGTCGGTGAGCCGAGCGCGGACGGCGTACGCCGGCCTGGTCGGGGTGGCGCCGGCAGCTGTCGCGATAGGCCCGCAGGTGTCGATGTTCGCCGGGCTGATCGCGTCCTCGTTGCCGCCGGGCAGTGAAGTGCTCACCGCAGCCGGTGACTTCACCAGCATCCTGTTCCCCTTCTACGCCCAGGCCGCACGGGGTGTCACTGTCCGAGAGGTGGCCTTGGAGCAGATTGCTGATGCCGTGACGTCGGCAACCACGCTGGTGTCGGTCTCTGCCGTGCAGTCCGCTGACGGTCGGATCGCTGACTTCGACGCCCTCGAATCCGTTTGTGCTGCAACGGGTACCCAGGTTCTGCTGGATACGACCCAAGCCGTGGGTTGGCTCCCGATCAAGGCTGGGCGGTTCACGTACACCGTGTGCAGCGGCTACAAGTGGCTGCTGGCCCCGCGGGGAACCGCCTTCTTCACGATTCACCCGGAAGCCGGTTCTGAGTTACTGCCGAACCACGCGGGCTGGTACGCCGGGCAGGATCGATGGTCGTCCATCTACGGCGGCCCTTTGCGTCTGGCCGAGGACGTACGGCGGTTCGACCTGTCTCCGGCCTGGCACTCCTGGGTCGCAGCCGCGCCGGCGCTGGACCTGCTGACCGAAGTGGGACCTGCCGCCTTGCACGCCAATGCCGTGAGTCTGGCCGCACAATTTCGGGAGGCCACCGGTCTACCCCACGGCGATTCGGCAATCCTGTCCGTCCAGGCCGACGAACGCGTCCCTGACCTGATGAGATCGGCCGGCATCATCGGATCGGTACGAGCCGGCCGGCTGCGACTGTCCTTCCACGTGTCGACGACTGAGCGCGACGTCGACCGGGCCGCCGAAGTCCTCGCCGGACACCTGCAGCCCTGAGCCTGCGCTGGCGGGTTTGGCCATCACCGCCAACGAAGGGTCATGACCGGACGGACGGGAGTCGCTGTTGCGTAGGGCCGATCGTCCTACAACCGGCAGTCAGGGCTTGCCGAGCCCGACCGTACGGGCGCGGACGATCGCCTCCGAGCGGCCGGCGACCTGGAGCTTTGCGAAGATGGCCGACGTGTGGTTGCTGACCGTCTTGGGGGCCAGGCCCAGCCGCGCGCCGATGGTCGCGTTGGGAAGTCCCGCAGCAAGCAGATTGAGCACATCGCGTTCGCGGGGCGTCAGCTGGGGGAACGGGTCGGCTGTGCGTGGCGGGCCGGACAGGTAGGAGAGCACCCGGCTGGCCACGCTGGGGCTGAAGATGGCCTCACCGGCGGCCACGGCACGGATCGCGCGCACGATGTCGTCCTGTGTGGCGCCTTTGAGTACGTACCCGCGCGCCCCGGCCCGCATCGCCGCGAAGACCGAGTCGTCGTCGTCGTACATGGTAAGCATCAGGACGCCTACACCCGGCGCGACCTTGCTTATCTCGGCCGCAGCCGCGACCCCGTCCAGGTCGGGCATCTGGATGTCGAGCACGAGCACGTCGGGGGCGACGGTGACCGCGGCCCGTACGGCATCGCGTCCGTTGGACACCGTCTCCACGACGGTGATCCCGGTGACCGAGCCGAGCAGAGCGGACAGGCCGTCGCGTACGACCGGGTGGTCGTCGGCCAGGACGACTCGAAGCTCTCTCACCGCATACCGCCGAGGGGTAGCACCGCACGTACGATCCCACCACTGGCCCAGCTGGCTTCGTCGGCTTCGCCACTGGCCCAGTCGGTTTCGCCGCCTCCGCGGGAACCGGCAGGTTGGGCGGGGCCGGCAGAACAGGAGCCGCCGAGTTCCGCCGCGCGGTCGGCCATCGACGTCAGTCCGACCCCGGGCCGCCAGTCGATGCCGTTGCCGGGCCCGTCGTCGCTGACCTCCAGCTGCAGATCGGCGGCGCAGCGCAGTTTCAGCCGTGCCCTGCTCGCGTGCGCGTGCCGGGCGACGTTGGTCAGGGCTTCGGTGACGATCCGGTAGGCGGCGACTTCGACGGCAGCGGGCAGCGGAGGGAGCGGCTCGGCTGCATCGATCTCGATCTGCAGGGGGGCGAGCCGGTCGGCTGCGCGGCGCAACGTGGCGACCAGGCCGAGTTCGTCCAGAGCGGGCGGGCGAAGGCCGTAGACGAGGCGACGGATCTCGCCGATCGCGGCAGTGGTCTGTCCGCGCAGGGCTTCCAGCGACTGCGCGGCGCGCTCAGGATCGGCGATCAACAGGTTGCGCGCGGCGTCGGCCTGAAACGCGACGCCGGTCAGCGTCGGTCCGAGCCCGTCGTGCAGGTCCCGGCGAAGGCGGCGACGTTCCTCCTCGCGAGCGCCGACCAGCTGTTCCCGGGAGCGCTGCACGGCGCTGGACAGCGTGGTTGCCCGCAGCGCCACCGCGAGCGGTACGGCCAGCAGGTCGACGACCGCACGGTCCGCCGGATCGAGCCGTCGCTCGCCTGGCCGTGCGCCGAACACGAGTTCGCCCATCCGCTCACCGCCGTAGTCCAGGGCAACCGTGTGCAGCGTTTCCGGTGCCGTGCCGTACGCGGCCACCTCCCCGGTCGAGTCGCGCAAGGCAGCGAAGGGTAATTGCAACGCCTCGCAGACGACCGCTGGTACGCCTTCCAGGCCAGACCCCGCCGTGGACAGCTGTGCGCCGACCCTCGATGCCGCACGGACCGGGTCGCGGCGGTCGCCGTACAGCGCTCGATCGACCAGCCGTTGCAGGCGTACCCGAAGCGGGTTGAACGCAACCGCGATCACGACGGTGGCCAGCACGGAGGTACCCAGACCGACTTCGTTACGCAGCACGAGATTGGCGACGGCGACCAGGCCGACGTAGGCCCCGACGACCATTGCGGTGAGCAGTCCGTAGAGCAGGGTGCGCGAAAGGACCAGGCGGATGTCCAGCAGGCCGTGGCGCAGGATCGCCACGGCGATTGCTGCCGGGACGAGGGGGATGGCCAGCAGGATGAGAACCGGACCAGCCCCGAACAGGCCCCATGGGATCACGACGAGGAAGACCAGGCCGACGGCCATTGCAAGCCAGAGCAATTGACGACGTTGGCGCTCGCTGCACCGCCGATAGCGAATGCCCAGTCCGATCAGGGCGGCAAGAAGCGCGGCCAGATTGAGTATCTCGCTCAGCGTCCACAGTGGAGCGAGATCTCGGTAGGCGGGAAGAACCAGCCATGGCTCGATCCCCGCCTCGAACGCATTCGGCGCGCTGCCCGAGGCCAGTACGAACAGCGGACTCACCACGATGATCACCCAGAGTGGCCAGCGCCAACGTGGGCTGAGCAGTCGCCCGTCCGGGAACAGGAGCAACACCACCGGCAGGCACAGCCCGATCGACCACGGCCAGGAATAGGCATAGAACGTAGCGACCGTACGGAGTGCGCCCTCCGGCCAATCGGCGTCGATTCCGAACTCGAGCACCGGCGACACCGCGGCGGTCGTTGCGTGTCCGATGCCCTGGGCCAGCAGCAACCAGCCGATCGGATTACGGGGGCGTTGCCAGGCGATCAGTACACCGGCGATCGGAAAGGCCAGGCCCATCACCGAGTTCGTGACGACGAAGGAATTCACGGCCGCTCCGAATCCCAGGTCGACCACCAGGGATCCGACGATGGCGATCACTACCTCGAGGATCGCAATCGCGAGCAGCCCGAAGGCCAGCAGGTTGCGCCGCGAACTGCGGCCGTACGGGTCCGCGTTCCCCGACATCGGCTCGTCTCCCGACGCTGAGTCCGCGCTCACGCGCGCGGGTTTTGCCCTCAACGAAGGTCTGCTCGCGCTCACAGACACCGTGTTCTCCCTCACGGACACATGGTGCTGTGCCGGTGCCCGTTTGTCCCAGGTCAGGTTTCCCGGATGAGCCGGGAGATTGCCCGACTCCCTCGGGTCGGCGGTCTCTGTGGGTGGGGTGCCTCGCGGATCGATGCTGCGTCGCACTGCCGGAGCCCTTCGCCCCGGCCCAAACTCAGGGGAGACCTTCGATGACCGCAACAGTTCAGACCTACGCCGCCGGACCAACAGAGGACAAGGGCCGGCGGTGGCGTCTGCTCGCCCTCGCGGTGATCGCCCCGATCGGTCCCCTCGCTATCGCGGGCATCCGAGCGGTGCTGCCCTACCGGACCACCGAGGACAACGCGGGGATCGTCGCCGGAATAGCTGCCAATGCCTCCGCCGAGAGCACAGTGCTCTGGCTGGGGCTCATCGCCTCGCTCACCCTCGTCGTCGGAGTCGTCGTGGTCAGCTCCGTGGCCGTACGTGGTGCGCCGGTACTCGGGACGATCGGGGCGGTACTAGCAGTGGTCGGGTACAGCTCGCTGTTCATCGGCGTGCTGCCCCCCGATGCGGCGGCTCTTGGCGCCGTACAAGCGGGCGTCGACAACGCCACGACAGCACAGATCCTCGACCAGATGGCGGCTCATCCCTCCGCTGCCATCGCGCTCGTGCTGTTCCTGGTCGGCCACATCCTCGGCACCGTGCTTCTCGGCATCGCGGTGTGGAAGGGAGGCATGGTGCCGGTGTGGGCGGCCTTGGCGCTCATCGTGTCCCAACCGCTGCACCTGGTCTTCGCTGTTGTCGTACCCAACGGGCTGCTCGACGCCGCATCCTGGACGCTCACCGCAATCGGCTTCGCGGCCACCGCCATGACACTCCTACGGTCGTCTGCCCCGACGCTAGCGAGCAGTTGATGCCTAACCGGTCACAGACGACAGGGTGGCGGGCTGCGAATTGTCGTCTGTGACCGGTTGGGTACGGCCGGCGTGATCGGTGTCTGGACTACTTGGCGCGGTGTCGACACTCGCGCTCGCGGGACCAGAACTGCGATTTCAATGGTGCCGTCCGCGGGTTACGGACGGTCGCCGAAGCTAACACAAAGTTCTCCCAAAAAGTTTGGGCTGCAGTCGGATTCGGGTCCGAAAATGTCAGACCCTCTCCATACGGTGTTCTTATGACCACCGCCACCGTGCTCCCAGGTCGGGGTACGGCGTCGCCGGCGGCCGGCGGTCCGGTGGGTGTGGCGCGGGCCGCGGTGACCGAGGCGCTGGCCGTGGGGGTGTGGTCGCGGTCAGAGCCTGAGCTGGTCGCCGACCTGCGGGAGACCCTGGCGTTACGGGCCCAGGTCGACGCGCTGCTGCTGGCCCAGATCGCCGAGGTCGATTCCCGGGGGGTGGCCGGTCGGCGGGGCTGCCCGTCGACGCGGGCCTGGCTGCGGTCGGCGCACCGGATCGCACCGGGTGAGGCTTCCCGGCTAGTCAAGACCTCGTTGAAGCTGCACGACGAGTTGCCGGCGGTGGCCGCGACCCTCGGCGCTGGCCGGATCTCTCTGGCCCATGCGCAGGTG
>JAABUS010003971.1_pt1 | contig 22516 bp, 31 predicted proteins | sample 5560161 | NCBI WGS metagenome assembly JAABUS01 (sample SAMN10711885, study PRJNA513376) | rock metagenome | isolation source: Antarctica rocks | place: Antarctica: Victoria Land, Trio Nunatak nord | collected 2016-01-04
CGTCCCGCGTCGTGCTCTTCCAGCGGCTGCTGCCCGACCCCGGTCCGGTCGAGCTCGCCGCGCTGCTCGCCGGGCTGGGGCTCGGCGAGCGGGCGCCCGCCGACCGCCCCTACGTGGTGGCGAACTTCGTCGCGACGCTCGACGGGCACGTGACCGTCGGCGGCCGCTCCGGGCCGATCGGCGACGACGGGGACACCGAGCTGTTCCACGCCCTGCGCGGGCAGGTCGACGCCGTGCTCGTGGGCACGGGCACGCTCGCGACCGAGCACTACGGCCGCCTCGCCGCCCGGCCCGAGCGGCGTGCCGCGCGCGAGGCGCTCGGCCTCGCGCCCGACCCTCTCGGGGTCACCCTCACGCGCTCGGGGGTGCTGCCCGCGGGGATCCCGCTGCTCGCCGACGAGCACTCGACCCTCGTGGTCTACGCGGGGGCGGACGTCAGCCTGGACCCCGGGACCCGCGCCCGCGTGGAGGTGGTCGGAGACGCGGACCCGGCCCGGGTCCTCGCCCACCTCAGCGCAGAGCACGGGGTCCGCTCCGTCCTGTGCGAGGGCGGGCCGACGCTGCTGGCCGCGCTCACCGCGGCGGGGCTCGTCGACGAGCTCTTTCTCACCGTCGCGCCGCTCCTGGCCGGGGGCGGGGGCACACCGGGGCTCACCGCGGGGTCACCGCTCGCCATTCCCGTCCCGCTCGAGCTGCGCTGGGTGCTCGAGCGCGCCGGCTCGCTCTACCTGCGTCACGCTCTGGCAAGGGTTGCGGGGTAACGTTCGGGCGATGGGGGCCCTGCTCGCCGAGCTGGAGGACACGCGCACCCGCACGCTGGCCCTCGTCGAGCGGATCGACGCCCCCACGCTCGAGGCACTGCACTCGCCCATCATGAGCCCGCTCGCGTGGGACCTCGGCCACATCGCCGCCTTCGAGGATCTGTGGCTCTCCCGCCGCCTCGGCGGCCTGCCCCTCCTCCGCCCCGAGCTCGCCCGGGCCTACGACGCCTTCGAGACCCCGCGGGCCGTCCGCGGCGGGATGCGCCTGCTCGGCGCGCACGAGTCGGTCGGCTACCTCGAGCAGGTGCGCGATCGCGCCCGGGAGGCCGTGGGAGGAGGATCCCGCCCGCCCCGGGAGCGCTCCGCCGAGCTGCTCGAGCTCGTGCTGCGCCACGAGCAGCAGCACGTGGAGACGATGCTCCAGACCATCGAGCTCGCCCACCTCGACCCGGGGTTCCTCCCCGCGCCCACCCCCGACGACGACGCCCCCGCGGCAGCCGGCGCGGACTGCGAATGGGTCGAGGTGCCCGGCGGGCCGGCCACCCTCGGCGCCGGCCCCGAGCGCTTCGCGTACGACAACGAGCGCCCGCGCCATCCCGTCGAGCTCGCGCCCTTCTCCATCGCCCGCGCGCCCATCACCAACGCGACGTGGAGGCACTTCGCCGAGGGCGGCGGCTACGTGCGTCGGGAGTGGTGGAGCGACGAGGGCTGGGCCTGGAAGGAGGAGTACGACATCTCGGCTCCGGGAGAGTGGACCGACGACGGGCGGGAATGGCGCGCCGGCGAAGGCCTCGTACCCCTCGAACCGCACCGCCCCGTCGTCCACCTCTCGTGGTTCGAGGCCGACGCCTTCGCCCGCGCGCACGACGCCCGGCTCCCCTCCGAGTCCGAGTGGGAGCGGGCCGCCCTCGGTGCTCAGACCGGCGGCGCCAACCTCGACGGGGACGCCCTGGGCACGCTTCCCTCCCGCGCCGCCGCGCCCTCGGGCTGCCTGGCCCTCCTGGGTGATGTCTGGGAGTGGACCTCCTCGGACTTCCGCGGCTATCCCGGCTTCGTGGCCGACCCCTACCGCCAGTACTCCGAGCCCTTCTTCGGCCCCACCCACAAGGTGCTGCGCGGCGGGTCGTGGGCCACCGCGGCGCGCGTCGCCACCCCGACCCACCGCAACTGGGACCTCCCGGCGCGGCGTCAGATCTTCTCCGGCCTCCGGATTGCGAGGGACCCATGAGCACCGTCACCCGGGAGCGGACGCTTGCGCGCGACGTGTTGGACGGACTCACCAAGCCCTTCAAGGAGCTGCCGCCCAAGCACTTCTACGACACCCGCGGCTCGGAGCTCTTCGAGGAGATCTGCGTGCAGCCCGAGTACTACCCCACCCGCTGCGAGGAGGCGATCCTCGCGGCGCGCGCCGAGGACATCGCCGCGCGGACGGGGGCGCGGGAGCTCGTCGAGCTCGGCTCGGGCGCGGCCGACAAGGCACGCGTGCTCCTGGCCGGCGGGGACTACGCGCGCTACGTGCCCCTCGACGTCTCCGCGAGCGCGGTGCGGGGAGCCGCCGAGGCGCTCGCCGGGGAGCTCCCGAACCTCGAGGTCCAGGGGGTGGTCGGCGACTTCGAGCACGACCTCGGCCGGATCGGGCCGCGGTGCGGTGCGCGGCTCGTCGCGTTCCTGGGCGGGACGATCGGCAACTTCCCGCCGGGCTCGCGGCGCTGGCTGCTGCGGGAGATCGCCGCGCTGCTCGCGCCGGGTGATGCCCTCCTGCTCGGCACCGATCTCGTCAAGGAGCCGCGGGTGCTGGAGGCGGCCTACGACGACGCCGCGGGGGTCACGGCCCGGTTCAACCGCAACGTGCTCCACGTGGTCAACGCAGAGCTCGACGCCGACTTCCGCCCCGAGGCGTTCGCCCACGTCGCCTTCTGGGACCCACGCCACGAGTGGGTCGAGATGCGGCTGCGCGCCGAGCGGGCGATGGTCGTCCACGTCCGGGCGCTCGACCTGCGCGTCGCGTTCGCCGCGGGCGAGGAGATCCGCACGGAGATCTCGTGCAAGTTCACGCTCGAGCGGGTGGAGGCCGACCTGGAGGCCGCGGGCCTGCGCCGCGCCGCGACCTGGACGGACCCCGACGGCCTCTACGGGCTGCACCTCGCCGAGCCGCAAGGGTCCCGCGCCGCATGAGGATCGAGGGCGCGGGGGCGATCGTCTCCGGCGGGGCCTCCGGGCTCGGGGAGGCGACCGTGCGCGCGCTCCATGAGCGCGGCGCCCACGTGATCATCGCCGACACCAACGCGGAGAGGGGCGCGGCGCTCGCGGCCGAGCTCGGGGAGCGGGCGAGCTTCGTCTCCTGCGACGTCACCGACGAGGCGCAGGTGCAGGCCGCGGTCGACGCGGCGGGCGAGCTTAGGCTCTCCTTCGCCTGTGCCGGGATCGGCTGGGCGACGCGCACGGTCCACCCCCGGCACGGGCCGCACCCCCTCATGCCCTTCGAGACCGTCGTGCGGGTGAACCTCATCGGAACCTTCAACCTCCTGCGGCTCGCGGGAACGGCGATCGCGCGCTCCGAGCCCCTCGAGGACGGGGCGCGCGGCGTCCACGTCTCGACCGCCTCGGTGGCGGCCTTCGACGGGCAGATCGGGCAGATCGCCTACTCGGCCTCCAAGGGCGGCGTGGTGGGGATGACCCTGCCCGCGGCGCGCGACCTCGCGCAGCTCGGGATCCGCGTGAACACGATCGCCCCTGGCCTGTTCGACACCCCGCTGCTCGCCGCGCTGCCCGAGCCCCAGCGCCGGGCGCTCGGCGAGACGATCCCCTTCCCCACGCGCCTCGGACGGCCCGAGGAGTACGCCGCCCTGGCGATGCACATCGTCGAGAACCCGATGCTCAACGGGGAGACGATCCGGCTCGACGGGGCGCTGCGCATGGCGCCGAGGTAACGACTCATACGGACGTCCACGTCTCGGGGCGCGGATTGAGGTGGGGCGGCCGACGGGGCCGATGCTCCCGACATGCTCGCCCGTCGCGCCCTGCCCGCGCTCATCCTCTCCGTCCTCGCCCTCGCCTTCGCCGCGCCCGCCTCCGCCTCCGCCTCGGCGGTGTGCTCGGGGGCCAATCGCCACCTCGACGCCGCCCACGTCCCGGGTGCCGCCCGCGCCACGCTGTGCCTGCTCAACGTCCAGCGGGCCCATCACGGCCTGCGACCCTGCGCGCCTCCGGGGTCCTCGCCCGTCCGGCGGCGCGGCACTCGCGCGACATGGTCCGCGAGCGCTTCTTCGCGCACGGCGCCTTCCTGAGCCGGCTGCGGACCTACACCGCGCCCGCTCGCGTCTGGCGGGTCGGCGAGAACCTTGCCTGGGGCGGCGGTCGGGTCGCCACCCCTTCCTCCATCGTCGACATGTGGATGAGCTCCCCGTCCCACCGGGGGCACATCCTCACCGGGGCGTTCCGCGAGATCGGCATCGGCGTCGCGCCGGGCACGCCCACCGGCGTCGGCGGTGGGACGTGGACGACGGACTTCGGGATGCGCAGGTAACTGCAGCGGCGACCGAAGCGGTCTCCGCACCCGAGAAGCGGCGGTCGCCGCGGCCCCTACTTACCGGAGGCGCTCCACGATCATCGCCTCGCCCTGGCCGCCGGCGACGCACATCGTCTCCAGGCCGAAGTGCCCGTCGCGGAGCTCGAGATCGTTGAGCAGCGTGGTCATCATCCGCACCCCGGTCATGCCGAACGGGTGGCCGAGGGCGATCGCCCCGCCGCGCGGGTTGAGCTTGTCGAAGTTCATCCCCGTCTCCGCGGCGATCGGGATGACCTGGGCCGCGAAGGCCTCGTTGAGCTCGACGACGTCGATGTCGGACATCGACATCGACGCACGCGCGAGCGCCTTCTTGACCGCGCCGATCGGGGCCACGCCCATGTACTCGGGCTCGTTGCCCCACGTCGCGGCGGTCACGATCCGGGCACGCGGCTCGAGGCCGAGCTCCTGCGCCTTCCCGGCGGACATGACGAGCGCAGCGGCCGCGCCGTCGTTCAGCGGGCACGAGTTGCCGGCGGTCACCGTGCCGTTCTCGCGGAACGCGGGCTCGAGCACGCTGAGCTTCTCGACCGACGAGCTCGCCCGTGGGCCGTCGTCCCTGGCGACCCGCGTGCCGTCGGGCAGGGTGACGGGGACGATCTCGTTGTCGAACGAGCCGTCCTCCTGCGCGGCGACCGCCCGCTCCTGGGAGCGCTGGGCGTACTCATCCTGCTGCTCGCGCGTCACGCCGTACTTCTGCGCGACGTTCTCGGCGGTCAGGCCCATCGCGATGTAGGCGTCGGGGTGTCCGTTCCGACCCTGGAGCTGCTCGTTCTGATCGGCGCCGCCGGCGGCCTCCGAGCGCTCGTTGAAGCGCGAGACGAACTCCACCCCCGCCGCGACGTAGACGTCGCCCTGGCCGACGACCACGTTGTTGGCCGCGAACCTGATCGCGTCGAGGCCCGAGGCGCAGTAGCGCGAGACCGTCGAGCCGTTGACGTGGTCGGGGAGCTTCTCCGAGAGCAGGGCGATGATCCGCCCGATGTTGAAGGCCTGCAGGCCCTGGGGCATGCCACAGCCGCAGATGACCTCCTCGACGAGGTCGGGATCGACGCCCGGGTTGCGCTCCAGGAGCTCATCGACGACGAAGGCGCCGGTCTCGTCGGGCCGGAGCTGCGCGAGGGAGCCCTTGAAGGCGCGCCCGATGGGGGTGCGCACGGCGTCGACGATCACGGCTTCGGGCATCGGTGGAGCTCCTCTGAGGAATCCTCACCGAGCCTTCGGTCGCTGAGGGGTGTTGAATGCTAGGGACATGCCCAAGCCTCGCATCAGCCGTCCCTCCCCGGCCATGGCCGTCGCCCTGCTCGCCCTCTTCGTCGCTCTGGGGGGCTCCGCCGTCGCGGCGGGGACGCTCATCGGGTCCCGCGACATCGCCCGGGGAGCCGTCCAATCCATCCACGTCAAGGACGGGACCCTGATCGGGGCCGACGTGAAGGACCAGTCGCTGACTCCGAGGGACTTCCGCGGCTCGGTGCGCGGGCCGCAGGGGCCGCAGGGCGTGCCGGGGATCGCCCGGGCCTACGCGCACGTCTACCGGGACGGGACCCTCGAGAACGCCGCCGCGAAGAGCATCGGGCGGGTCACACGGCCCGCCACGGGGACCTACTGCTTCTACCTGCCCTTCAAGCCCGCGAACGCCGTCGCCACGCTCGACGCCGTCCGCTCGGCGGGAATCGAGACCGCGAAGGTGAGCACCCGGTCCGACGCCTCGAAGGGGGACACCTGCACCGGCGCCGAGAGCGCGTCGGTCTCGCTCGTGCACACGGACGGGAACCGGCGGACCCTGAAGGACGGCGGGTTCTTCATCGTCTTCAACTGAGGCGCTTTCCGAGCAGCGCCCATCACAGGCCCAAGCCACGCACGCCGGGCTCGTCCCAGCCCAGGTGATGGGCGAGCTCGTGGCGCACGGTCCGGGTGATCTGGGCCTTCAGCAGCACGGGATCGTGGCCGAAGTCGCGCACGAGGGCGTCGCGGTAGACCACGATCCGGTCGGGGACGGTGTCGCGGCTCACCCCGTCGCCGTGGTACAGGCCGTACGCCCGGCGGCGGCGACCGCCGTCGGACACCACCACGGCGACGCCGTCCAGAGCGCGGGTGAACTCCAGCGGCAGGTCGTCGAGCGCGCGGGCGACGAGCGCCCGGAAGTCCTCCTCGCGCGACGGGTCGAACAGATCATCGGTGTCCCAATCGTCGTCGTCGGGCTCCTCCCCGTCGTCGTCGCCGTCGTGCGCGAGGCGCTCCGAGCGCTCCACGAGCGCGTCGAACTCCTCCTCGGAGGCGGGCTCGCGCCAGCCGGCGAGGAAGGTGGTCAGGCCCGCGAGCACGAGCACGCCGAGCACCGCGCCGGCGGCGATGGAGACGAGCCGGGGGACGGGCGCCCAGAAGGCCACCGCGCCCAGCCCCACCACGAGGGCGAGTGCCGCCGCCGCCGCCCGCAGGCGCACCGACACCGCTATGCGGCGTCGGTGGCCGCCGGTGGCACCTGCTCGGCCGGCGTGGGCACACGTCGCCACTCCGCGATGTGCCCGGCGACGATCTTGAACGCTGTGGAGGCCTCGGCGCCCTTGCCGCCGCAGGGGTGGACCGCCCCCGGCCCCATCCGGTCGACGAGCCGGAACGTGGCGATGACGTAGCCGTGATGCCGGACGGTGCGGAGCACCTGCGCGCCACAGGGCAGGGCATGGTTGAAGTCCCGGATCGCCGCGCGCGAGCGCAGCTCGAGCAGCGGTGTGCCGTTCTGCACGCGGGTGGGCACGGCGAACAGCGCGGCGGCGCCGTCCACGTCGCCACGGCGCAGCGTGTCGGCCCACGAGCGCACCACGGAGTTGTCTCCGCTCACCGCCGCGCCCTTCCCGGCCGGCTGCTTCGTGAGGAGCCGGGAGTTGTCCTTACCCGATGACGCCTCGCTGCCGCAGCCCGCGACGAGCAAGGCGAGTCCCGCGGAGATCAGGAGACGGCGCACCATCCCACTATGACGCGGTCGAGTGGCTCAGTAGCCCGCGGGGTGACGCACGCGGTAGGCCGCGCCCGACCGCACTGCCGTCTGCCAGCGCGAGGGCCGGGCGCCGCTCGTGTCGAAGCGCAGCCCGGCGACGACCATGTACATGTGGCCGCCGTTGGCGTAGACCGTGATCCACTGCCCCGGCCCGGCCTGCCCGTAGGAGTAGAACCCCGACGAGGCCCGGGGCGAGGCGAGCAGGCCGCCGCCGTGCAGGGCGTAGGACACCGAGCCCGAGCAGTCGTAGCCTGGTCCGCGGAAGGCGAGGTTGTGACCCCCGCCATAGACGTAGGGGTTCTTCGCGATCTCGTTGCCGGCCGTGATGACCGCCTGGACGGCAGGCGGAGCGTCGGCGGGGGCGATCGCCGTGCCGTCGTTCAGGAGCTCGGCCTTTCCGGTGGTGGGCGCGAGCGTGGTCGGCCCGGCGCCGCCCGAGGTGCCCCGACCGGGACCCTTGGCGCTCACGGCGGCGGGAGCCGGAGCCGCGGCGGCCCCGGTTGCCGCCCGTACGGCGGCGCGCTTGAGCGCCCGCGCGTCACCCGGGGTGAGCCGGCCGTCGGCCCGCCGCTTCGCCGCCTTCTCCCACCCGCGCACCGAGCGCTGGGACATCGGGCCGAAGTAGCCCGTCGGGGGCGTGGTGCGCCCCACGCGGGACAGGTAGCCCTGCATCGCCTTCACGTCGCCGCCGCGGTCGCCGCGGTGCAGCGTCCGCTGTCCGTAGGGGGCGGCCAGGGCGGGAGCGGGGCTCAGGCAGGCCACACCCGCGGCCAGGACGGCCACACGCGGACACCAAAGGGCGAAACGGGACAAACGACGACCTCTTTCTCAACGCCTGCGGGGTTAGCTGACGGGCTCGCGCCGAAAGAGCAGCGCTACGTCGTGAGACGATTCGCCCCGGCCGCCATGTTCGACGGCACTGGTTCCCCCGCTCCCGGCCACCCCAGAGGGTGGTCAGGACTCGGCAGGTTTCACGGACAGCGCGGCAGGGTAGCAGAGCACCGCGGCGGAGTTATGCTCTGCCCCATGAGCGTGTTCGGATCCGCAGAGCCCCTCGATTGGACGCCCGAGCAGGTCGCCGAGAAGCTCGTCGCCGGTGAGACCGAGCTCATCGACGTGCGGGAGCCCTACGAGCGCGAAGCGGGCCACGTCCCCGGTTCGCGCCACATCGAGCTCGAGCTTCTGGCCTCCCAGGCCGAGACGATCCCCCGTGATCGCCCCGTCGTCTTCCACTGCCGCCTCGGCGCCCGGTCGGGCATGGCCGCCCGCGCCTTCCGACAGGCGGGCTGGGACGTCCACAACCTCACGGGCGGCGCCGAGGCATGGGTTGCCCGCGGCCTACCCTTCGAGGGCCAGGTCGCGCCCCATTAGGGACCCGGCACGCCCCGCCCGCGCGGCGCGCAGGCCGGGCAGGCGGAAGACGACCCGCGCCCCGCCCTCGGGTGAGCTCTCAGCCGTGATCGTGCCCCCGTGGGCCTCGACGATCGCCCGGGCGATGGCGAGGCCGAGCCCCGCGCCACCCGAGCGCCGCGAACGCCCCGCATCGGGCCGGTGGAAGCGGTCGAAGACGCGATCACGATCGCTCTCGGCGATCCCCGGGCCGTCGTCCTCCACGGCGATCTCCAGCGTGCCCCCGCGCGCGTCGGCGCGCAGGCGCACGAGGCCACCCGGCGTGGTGTGCTCCACCGCGTTGGTCACGAGGTTCCCGATCACCTGCGCGATGCGGTCGGGATCGGCGTCGAGCTCCCCCGGAGGCGGCCCCTCGAGCTCCCACCGCCGCTCGGCGGTGAGCGTCAACGGCTCCCAGGCGTCGAGCACGAGGGACTCGGCCTCGACCTCGTCGGTCCGCACGAGCTGGCCCTCGTCGGTGCGGGCGAGCAGAAGGAGGTCCTCCACGAGGCGCTGCATGCGCACGAGCTCGCCGCGGACCACGCCCTCGACACGGCGGACGTCCTGGGCGCTGGGAGCCGACTGCCGCGCGAGCACCTCGAGCTGCCCGCGGATGACGGTGAGCGGGGTGCGCAGCTCGTGGGAGGCGTCGGCCACGAAGCGGTGCTGGCTGGCGAAGGCGTCCTCGAGGCGGTCGAGCATGCGGTCGAAGGCGTCGGCGAGGACCCGCACCTCGTCCGAGCGGCGCCGGACGCGCATCCGGTGCGACAGGTCGCCGGCGTCGATCTCGGCGGCCGTGCGCGCCATGCGTCGCAGGGGCTTCACGGCGCGGGAGGCCACGAAGAAGGCGCCCGCCACGGCGATCAGCAGCGAGACGAGCCCGGCGAGCAGGAAGGTGCGGGCCACGCCGGCCTTGGCGCGATCGACCCCGGACACCGGCTCGCCCACGCCCACGAGGGCCACCGTGACGCCGGTGCGCTGCACGGGAGCGACGAGCACCCGGATCGGACCGGCGTCGGCGGTGCGCACGGTGTGCAGCCCCGGGGGCAGGCTCGCCAGGGTCTGGGCGTCGGCGGCGCGGCGCCGGCGGTGCGCCTTGGAGAGCTTCTCGGTCGGCTGCTGGCCGAGCAGCTCGGGGTCGTTGGTGATCAGGGGCTGGTCGAGCACGCGGATGACGTAGAGGCGCGCGCCCGCGCCGAATGACGTCTGGTTGTTGACGTAGTCGCTCGCGGCGTGGGCGATCTGGCGCGGTCGCGAGCCGTCGAAGCCGATGCCCTGGGTGTCCAGAGTGGTCTCGTCCTGGGTCAGGTCCCGGTCGATCTGGCGCAGGACGTCCTCCCCCGTGCCCTGGTAGGTCACGAGGAAGACCCCGCCGAGCGCGAGCACGACGATCGCCGCGAGCAGGACCGTGAGCCGGGTGCGCAGGCTCACGCGGGAGAGAGGCGGTAGCCGACCGAGCGCAGCGTCTCGATGGGCGCGGGGCGCCCGCCGACCGCGAGCTTGCGGCGCAGGTAACGGACGTAGACCTCGACGACGTTCGTCCCGGGGTCGAAGTCGTAGCCCCAGACGGCGGAGAGGATCTGCTGCCGGCTGAGCGCGCGGCCGGGGTTACGCAGGAAGTAGGCCAGCAGCTCGAACTCCTTGGCCGAGAGGTGGACCGGCTCGCCCTCGCGCTCCACGCGCCGGGAGAGCAGATCGAGGCGGATGCCGGCGGCCTCGAGCACGGTCGCGGTCGCCTGGTGGGGGGCGCGGAGGTGGGCGCGGACCCGGGCGGCGAGCTCCTCGAAGGAGAATGGCTTGGTCACGTAGTCCGTGGCGCCGGCGTCGAGTCCGGCGACGCGATCCCCGATCTCCGCGCGGGCCGAGAGCACGATCACCGGGAGGGTGGGCTTGCGGGCGCGGATGGCCTCGAGCACGTCGATCCCGCTGCGGTCGGGGAGCATGATGTCGAGGATCACGAGGTCGACCTCCTCGTCGAGCGCGCGGCGCTCACCGTCCCCCCCGTCGAGCGCAGTCCACACGGCGTGTCCCTCCGCGTCGAGGCCACGCTGGATGAAGTCGGCGATGGCCACCTCATCCTCGACGACGAGGATCCTCAACCGGAGCTCCACTTGATCGAGCAGCCCACGGGCGGCGTCTCGGCGGGGTCGGGGGCGCGCCCGTCGAGCACGGCGTCGAGCGCGCCACGCAGGAACGCCGCACCCTGATCGGGGTCGTCGTAGTCGGCGTCGGGGGCGCCGCGGTAGGCGAGCCGCCCCGTGGCATCCACGACGAACACGTCGGGAGTGGTCTCCGCGCCGTAGGCCCGGGCGACGGACTGGTCGGCGTCGTGGAGGTAGGGGCCGGGCCAACCGCCCTCGGACTCGACGCGCTCGCGCATGGCGGCGAAGGAGTCGCGGGGATAGCGCTCGGCGTCGTTGGCGCAGACCTGGAGGACGGACAGGCGATCGGCGTAGTCGCGCACCACGGCCTGGATGCGCTCGTGCCAGGCCAGCGCGTAGGGGCAGTGGTTGCACGTGAAGACGACGACCGCCGGCCCGCCCGACACGCCGTACCGGGTGCCGTCCGTGGCGGGGAGCGAGAAGGCGGGGGCGGTGTCACCGGGACGCATCGAGCGCCTCCTTGAGGTCGGCGGGATCGGGCGTGGGCGCGACGCGACCGTCGCGGCGGTGGTAGACCCGGCAGGCGAGCCCGCGTGGCTCTCCCGCCGGCGGCGGGGCGATGTCGGCGCCGTCGACGCGGACCGTGGGCGAGCCGACGAAGTCGTCGGCCTCGGCCGCGCCGTCCGTGGAGATCTCGCGCTCCTCGAGCGCGTCCGGATCGAGCCCGGCCGCCGCCATCGCCTCGCGCAGCTCGGAGCGCGCCCGCGCCATGGACGGGCAGCCCTCCCACCACAGCAGCTCGACGCGGGTCATGTCGCCTGGCAGCGAGGATACGCCTCGCGCGCCCCGGTCCGTTTCGGCGGTTGGGACCACGGGCACGACCCCGGGCATGGAGCAGCGACGCGATCCCCTGGAGGACTCGGAGACCGAGGCGGCCGCCGCGGAGGCCGCGGCGATCGGGGGCGTGGCGGGCGACGAGGATCTCGACCCGGCCGACCGGCCCGTCCTCGAGGGAGGCGGCGGGGAGGCCGAGGGCTTCGAACAGGCCGAGGATGCCCTGATCGAGAACGCCTCCCACGGTGACCAGCACTCGGGGCGGATGGCGCTCTACCAGCGGGGCGTGCCCGAGGAGGCCGGGGCCGACCCGGCCGTCTACGGCGAGGGCGACGACGTGCACTCGAGTGAGCTCGATCCGGCGGACCCGGAGGGCGCCGCCGCGCGCGACGACCAGAGCCAGCCCGGCTACGACTGAGGGGCGGCGGGACGGAGAACGCGGAGTGCGCGGCGCCGAAGCGGGCGTATGCCCGGCCTCGGTTGGGCACACCTCCTCTCGTGCCACGTGAAGAGGAGCCGACGACGCAGGAGCTCCAGCTCGCCGCCCTGCGGCGCGAGCAGGTGGAGCGCGCGGCGGCGGGAGGGGCGACTGACCCCAACGCCGGACACGCGCACGAGCGCCGGGCGGACAAGACGGCCTACCTGCGCGAGAAGCTCGCCGAGCGGGCCGAATCCGAGCGAGAGGACGCGTGATGGACCAGGACCACCAGGACAAGGCGGACGAGCTCGAGGGCCAGGCCGACGACATGCAGCGCGCGTCGGGGAAGCTGGAGAAGAACATCTCGGAAACGCGGGACGACTGGCGACGCAAGCAGGCCGACCCGGCGGTGGCGGGCGCGGACGAGACGGACGACGACCAGCTCGATCGCGAGCGCCGGCCGGAGGCGCAGCCCCCGGGATAGCGGGCCCCGGCCAGGAGCTCCCGCTCCGAGCGAAAGCTTGTCAGGGCGCCGGCTCATGAGGAGCATCGGTCGGGGCCGGAGCAACCTGAGCCGGAGCCAGATGCACCACCTTGAGCCGGGTCACCTCATCCAGGAGCTCGGGCCCGTACCCCGCCCCGAGCCCCGACTGACCCCGCGGCTCCGCCGCGCTCCCCGGAGCTCCGCCCCACATCGCGTTGACCTTCACCGTTCCCGCCCGCAGCTCACGCCAGGCCCGCTGCGCGTGGGCCTGCGACGGCGTCAGGACCGTCGCGGCCAGGCCGTACGCCCCCGCGTTCGCCTCGACCAGAGCCTCGTCGAACGAGGACACCACCTGCACCGCGGCCACGGGTCCGAACGTCTCCTCGACCATGATCCGCATGGAGCCGTTCACTCCGACCACCACCGTCGGCGGGTAGGCGAACCCCTCACCGTCCGGAACCTCTCCCCCGCAGCGCACGGAGGCGCCCGCCGCCCGGGCCTCGTCCACGTGCCCGGCGACCCACTCGCGCTGCCCGGCGTCGACCATCGGGCCGATCTCCGTGCGGCCCGCCTCGATCACGAGCGCGGCGACGAAGGCGTCGGCCACGTCCGCGTGGACGTAGATCCGCTCGGCCGAGGTACAGATCTGCCCCGCGTTGGCGAACGCGCCCGCGCCGGCCTGGGCCGCCGCCCACCCGGGGTCCACCCCCGCGTCGACGATCAGCGCGTCCTTGCCGCCGAGCTCGAGCACCGCCTTCTTGAGCTGAGCGGCGCACACGCCGGCGATCTCCCGCCCCGTCGCCACCGACCCGGTGTGCAGGACGAGCGCCACCTCGGGATCGGCCACCAGCGGCGCCCCCGCCCGACTGTCGCCCTGGAGTGCGACGAGCACCCCCTCGGGCAGCTCGGCCGCGACGATCTCCGCGAGCAGCGCGCCCGACAGCGGCGTCTTCTCCGACGGCTTGAACACCGCGGTGTTCCCCGTCACCAGCACCGCGGCGATCACCTGCAGCGCGATCGCCACGGGGTCGTTCCAGGGCACGAGCAGGGCGGCCACCCCGAAGGGCTCGCAGACCACGAGGTCGGTCGCGTCCCACGCGCCGTGCAGCGACTTCCCGCGGTGCAGCGGACCGAGCTCGGCGTACTGCTCGAGCGCGCCGATACCCGCCTCCACCCCGCCGAGCGAGTCCGCGGCGGACTTGCCCCCCTCGGCCGCCTGGAGCTCGGCGAGCTCGTCCGCCCGCGTCCGCAGGGCGCGCGCCGCGGCCTTCAACAGCCCCGCGCGGTCGGCGGCGGGAGTCCGCGCCCAGCCTCCGAACGCCGCGCGCGCGGCCTGCACGGCCGCCCGCGCCGCCGCGGGCGAGCCCGCCGGGATCTCGCCGATCCGCTCCCCCGTGCGGGGGTTCAGCACCGCGAGCGTGACCGCCTGGGTCAGAGCTTCGTCACGTTGACGGCCTTGGGACCCTTGGGGCCGTGCTCCTCCTCGTAGGAGACCTTGGCCCCCTCCGCGAGCGTACGGTAGCCGTCGGAGTTGATGCCTGAGTGGTGGACGAAGAGGTCGCGCGACCCTTCATCGGGCGTGATGAACCCGAAGCCCTTCTCGTCGCTGAACCACTTCACCACTCCCGTTGCCACGTCTTCCTCCATGCTGCCCTGCGACCGGTGCCCGCCTCTCGGCGCGCAAGCTAGCAGAGGTCGAAACCCTCAGCCCCTGACCACCTGGACGGGCACGCGGACGGACCCTGAGATGGGGTCCTGGGGGTCCCGCAGGGCCGGCAGTCCGAGCCGCGCGGCGCGGTGGCCCGACCGCCCGCGCAGCCCCGTCCAGTACGCGCGCAGGCCGTCGTCCGTGGCGATCCGACGGATCGCCGCCAGCACCCCCTCCACGCTCTCGGCTCCATTGGCGCTCCCGCCCGCCCCGCCACCGCCCGCGAACGCGGCCTGGACGACGGCCTGGGCCGCGTCGCCGCCCACGCCGTCGGACTCGACCGTGGCGCGGTCGGCGAGGCGGAGCTCCTGGCGCCCGGGGGAGATCGAGCCCGGTACGCGCAACCGGAAACGCCGCACCCGCGCCGGCTGCCGGGCGCGACGCAGCCGCACCGCGACGCTGACGAGCCGGCCGGGGTGCACTCGCGCCGGCGACGACGCCCCGACGAGCTCGAGGCCGCGTAGCCCGCGGCGCACGGTGAGGTCGACGGAGAGCCGCGCCACGTGGAGCGCGCGGAAGTCCGCGCCCTCGACGAGCTCGACGGCCGAGGCCACGTCGGACGCGGCGCGGAAGGGGACGGCGCCGCCGTCCTCGGCGAGCCCGATCTCCGAGTAGCGGTTGCAGGCCCGTGCGGGCGAGCGCGGGCGTTCGCGCAGGACGACGACAAGGCACGACCGGCCGCTCTCCTCCGAGGGCGCGCCGCCGTGGAAGGCCTGCGTGCCCAGCGACGCGACCGCGAGCGGGGCCACGAGCGAGAGGGGGGAGGAGCCGCTGGGCTCGCCGAGGTCGGTCTCGTCGGCGATCCGGGTCTTCGCCACGGCCTTCGTGCCCGCGTCGCCGTCCCGCGTGGTCACCGTCAGGGGGATCTGCGGCGGCCCTCCACCCACGCGCCCGGCGATCGCATCAGGCCCGTCACCGCTGAGCGTCCCGAGATCGTGCCCGGGCGCGGCGAGCTTGTAGGTCGTGAGGTCCTGCGCCCCCAGCGGGTTGTTGATGACCGCGTAGACGTAGGCGTCCTGGAGGAAGAGCGAGCGGCGCCCCGCCCCGTCGAAGGGATGGCCGAAGGCCCACAGCATCGGACCGTCGCGGTAGGTCACCGTGCCGATCGCGCCGAGGGCGACCGCCCCGGAGGACAGGCCGACGGAGAGCGAGGCGCCGGGCAGCAGGCGCTGGGGTGCGAAGCGCGACGCGGCGGGGCCACCGGGCACGACGATGAGCTCGCGGCCCGCCCGGTGCGCGGCCCGCCGGGCCAGGGCGGCGAGTGGCCGGGACAGCCCCGTGGCCGTGAGCGCGGCGAGCGGCCGCGCGTGGGCGAGCAGACCGGGCGCGCGACGCACGCCGACGGGCGGCGACACGGGCTGTCCGATGACCTGCTCGATCGGGGTGGCGAGCGCGTCGAACCCGCCGTAGGCGCCCACCGACTCCGAGATCGCGCCCGCCACGCGCATTCTCCCCGCGGGGTCGGGACACGAGATGGGCGAGCCCGAGAAGCCCGGCCCCACGCCGGTGTCGGCGACGGCGGGGCCCGAGACCCGGATGAGGATGCGCGCGTCCTCGCCGGCGGGCTGGGCGTCCACCACGTCGCGGACGACCGCGTCGAAGGTGTCGATCCGTGTGCCCTGCACGACCGAGCGGACCGTGCAGCGCAGCCCCGCATGGACCGCGGAGAGCGGCAGGACGGGTTCACCCGCCCCCCTTGCCACGGCCGGCAGGAGCGCCAGCGCGGCGAGGACGAGGGCGGCAGTGCGAAGCACGGATCTGCGCACCCTACTCCGGCTTCCGGTCGACGCTCCGTCAGGTCCGATGGCGAGGACGCCGTCGCCGGAGGCGACTCGGTTAGGCTCGCGCGAGCGCATGGCCTCCGTCGCCGTAGTCACCGACACCTGCCACTACCTGCCACGCTCGCTCGTGGAGCGCTTCGGCCTCGTGGAGGTCCCGCTCCACGTCCACCTCGACGGCGAGGATCACCGCGAGTCCGACCTCGCCGACCTCGCCGCCTACTACGCACGCCTCCGTGACCTGCAGGGGCTGCCCACCACGTCCCAGCCCGCGATCGGAGAGTTCCTCGCGGCCTACGAGCCGCTGCTGGCGGGGGGCGCGGACGTCGTGTCCGTCCACCTCGCCGGCGGCCTCTCGGGCACCTGCGAGTCCGCGCGCCAGGCCCGCGACCGGCTCGGGGACGCGGCCGGGCGCGTGCATGTCGTGGACTCGGCCACCGCCTGCGGCGGCGAGGGGCTCATCGTCCTCGCCGCGGTCCGCGCCGCGCAGGAGGGACGCCCGGCGGAGGAGGTCGTGGCGTTCGCGCGCGAGGCACGGGAGCACATGAAGCAGTGGTTCGCCATCGACACGCTCGAGTACCTGCGCCGCGGTGGGCGCATCGGCGGCGCCCAGGCGTGGATGGGGGCGGCTCTGAAGATCAAGCCGATCCTCACCGTGGAGTCCGAGATCACCCCCGTGGAGCGTGTTCGCACCTCCGCGCGCGCCTTCGAGCGGATGGTCGACCTCCTCCGCACGCGCCACGACGACGGCGCCGACGGCTGGGTCGTCCAGCACATCCAGGTCCCCGACGAGGCCGCGCGGCTCGTTGCCCGCGGGCGGGAGATCTACGGGAGCGAGCCGCTCTGGGTGTCGGAGGTCGGACCGGTCATCGGGACCCACGTCGGGCCGGGCCTGCTCGGCTGTGGCGCGGTGCCCTCGCGCTACGTGCCCGGCGCGGGCTGAGGCGCGTCCTCCGCGACCACGAGGAGCGTCGCGGCCGCGGGCGGCCGACGCGAGGACCACACGTCGCGGACCACGATCTGCACGGTGGCGGCGATGGGAATCGCCACTAGCGCGCCGAGCACGCCCAGCAGCTTGGAGCCGATGAGGATCGCGACGATCACGAACAGCGGTGAGACGTTGACCGTCCTGCGGTAGACCACCGGCTGCAGGACGTTGTTCTCCACCTGCTGGTAGAGCACGAAGACGACCACCCAGACGATCGTGCTCGTCGGGAAGTCGTTGAACAGGGTGATGACCCCGACCGCGATCCCGCCGATCGTCGCGCCGATGAGCGGGATCAGGTCGAGGAAGGACATGAGCACAGCCAGCGGGACCGCGAAGGGGACGCCGAGGATCGTCAGGGCGAGGTAGGTGGTGAAGCCGGCGATGAACGAGATGAGGAGGTTCCCCGCCACGTAGCCCGAGACCGCGCGGTACACGCCGTGCGAGAGGCGCCGCACCCGGTCGGACCGGTTCCGGCGCAGTAGCCCGAGCGCCCACTCGTAGAGCGCGCGCCCGTCGAGCAGAAGGAAGAACGTCAGGGTGAGGACGGTGACGAGTGAGACCAGCGCCGAGAACACCCCCACGGTCACCGACTGCAGCGCACCCGCGGCGTCGGCGAGACGCGCGGGGAGCTTCTGGGCCTGCTCCTGCAGCCGGCGCGTGATCTTGTAGCGCCGGTCGTACTTGAGGATGGTCGGGTTCTGCCGCGCATCGCGGATGTAGTTCGGCAGGTCGCGCGCGAAGGAGTTGACCTGGTTGGCGATGGGCGGGACGACGAGCAGGCCCACGCCGACCACCGTGGCGAAGAGCAGGCCGTAGACGATGAGGATGGAGAGGCCGCGGTTGACCTTCCGCCGGGCGAAGAAGTCGACCGCGGGGCCCAGGGCGACGGCGAGGAACAGGGCGATCGCCACGAGCCCCAGCACGGAGCGCACGAGGTAGAGCAGGTAGAGCCCCGCGGCGAGGGCGACCACCGTGAAGGAGATCCGGGCGATCGTCCGGGTGGTGGGCCCCGAGTCGGCGGGGGACATCTCTAGCTGCGGCGGAAGAGCCCGAAGAAGCCGCCGACCCCGCCGCCGAGGACGAAGCCCACGGCGGCCGCGCCGATGACGGCGTTCTTCTGGTTGCGGCGCAGGTGGGCGCGCCAGTCCAGCGTCTTCTTGAACTCGGCCTGCACCCGTTCCCACTCGGCCTGGAGGCGCTCGAGCGACGCGCCGAGCTCACGCCGGTTGGTCTCGATCGAGGCGCGGATCTCCTCCGGCGTGCGGGTGGCGCTCACGAGCGGGCGTCCTGGACGGTCCGCTTGATGCGCTGGGCCTCCTCGATGGCCATCTCGGGCTTGGGCGGGGAGCCCTGCTTGACCCAGCGGTAGGCGAGGAAGCCGGCGACCCCGGCGAGGATGAAGAAGAGCAGCATCGTGACGCCGAAGCCGACCCAGGGGTGGATGTTGTTGTTGAACAGGTCCCCGAGCGCGAAGGCGATCGTGAACAGCAGGAGCTGGAGGGCGGCGAGCACGAAGACCGCCGCGGCCGCGCCGACTGCGGCGGCGCGGACGAGCTTCTGGACCTTGACTCCGAGCTCCGCCTTCGCGAGCTCGATCTCCTCGCGCACGAGGAGCTGGGCCCGCTCCGTGATCTCCTGCACGGTCGGGCCGAAGCGACTGCGGTCGTCGCCGGAGGGAGGGGGAGGCTCAGTTGCCAAGGTGCTTGAGGATCAGGCCCAGCACGAGCCCGCCGGCGAACGCGCCGCCGATGACGACTTCGGGGCGGTCGGTGGCGAGGTCACCATCGGAGGTGGAGACCCCGGTATGGGGGGCGGCCGACGGTGCGGAGGAAGGGAAGCCGGTGGGGACCGGGGCGGGACCGGGATCACGGCTGGGGTCGAGCACGGGCGGCGCGGCCGGCTTGGGGTCGGGCTCGGGCTCGGGCTCGACGAGCGGCGTGACCGGCGCGGACGTCTCGGCGCCGGCGGCGGGCGCGTCGGTGAGCGATGCGGTCTCCTCCGCGGCCGCCCAGCCCGAGCCCGCGGCGCGGGCGCCGACGGCGTCGCCCTCGTCCACCCGGGTGGCCTCCCAGGGCGACGGGGTGTCGGTGTCGGGGCGCTCGGTCACTCCGGCGGCTCTTCCCCGAAGGCGCGCGTCCAAATCATGACGGCGGCGCGCTGGGTGGCCAGAGAGGCGAGGGCGCCGAGACCGGCGAGCAGGCCGGTCCAGAGGAGGCGCTTGACGAGATCGGACTCCATCATCGGCCCGCATTCAAGCGCAAACCGCCGCAGATCGTCTCCACGATGAGCTCCTTGGCCTCCTCGAGATGCTCGGGATCCCCGGGGATGAGGTCGAAGATCCACCCGGTGAGCACCTGCTCGATCGCGCCGTAGAAGGCGAGTGCGGCGAACTCCGCGGTGATGTCGGTCCGGAACTCCCCCTGCTCCTGCGCGCGGCGGACGATGTGCGCGATGAGGTCGTAGGCCTCGCGGATCTTCGCGAGGTGCGTGCGCCCGAACGTGCTCGCCGCGCGCGTGACCTCGACGATGATCACCTGCATGAGCTCGGGGTCCCGGGCGTAGGACTCCACGATGAACGAGGAGATCGCTCCGAGCTTGTCGCGGGCCGGCTCGTCGCGGGCGTCGGTGTCGCGGATCGCGCGGAGCAGGATGTCCCAGCGCTCGAGAAACAGCGTGTGGAGGATCTCGTCCTTGGAGGTGAAGTAGTGGTAGACGAGCCCGTAGGCGACCCCGGCCTCGTCGGCGATGTCGGAGACCCGGCTCGTGTGGAAGCCCTGGCGGGCGAAGGCGCGGACGGCGCCGTCGAGGATGACGCGGCGCTTGTCGACCGCCGGCGCGCGGGTCATCCGCCGTGGACCGTATCGCGCCCGTAGGGGTTAGCCTCATGGTCATGCCCTCTCTCATCGGCCGCGTCGCCGGCTTCGCCCGTTCCCCGCAGGGCCGCCGGCTGGCCAAGCAGGCCCAGCAGTGGGCCGCGGACCCCAAGAACAAGCAGAAGATCGCCCAGGCCCGCCGGCGCCTGGCCTCCAAGCGCTGAGGGGAGCGGCCCCTGACCGGCTCCTCAGACGCCGGGACGGCCTCGGGTGCGCTCGAGCTCGGCGAGCAGCAGCTTGGAGTGCATCGCGCCCACGAGGTCGCGGAGGGGCTCGGCCCCGGCGGCGACGATCTCCGCCGCGCGGTCGGGCGCGACCTCACCGGCCAGGCGGTCGAGCAGGACGCGGATCGCGGCGAGGATCGCCACGTCGTCGGGGCGGTAGCCGCCCGGGCCGCAGGTGACGATGCCGAGCTCCTCGAGGCGGTCGAGGACATTCGCCGGCAGCGCGTGGCGGGCCTCGACCTCCGCGCGCGGGGTGAGCTCGCCCTCGCGGGCGGTGAGCACCTCCCGGATCGCCCGCAGCGGCAGGTACCGGTCCTCCTGGAGCTGCTTGATCAGGCGGATCCGGTCCACGAGCTCCGGTGGATACCAGGCCATATTGCGCGAGGTGCGCATGATCTCGTCGCCGGCGCCGAGCAACCCCTCGCGCAGGTAGTGCTTGATCGTCCCCGTGGAGACCCCCGAGCGCTCCGCGAGCTCGGCCATCTTGAGCATCCCGTTCACGCGCGGAAGGAGCCGGTGGGCGGGGAGGGGCGGCCCGCCACGGCCCCGGCCGCGGCGAGTCGGGCGCGCTCCTCGTCGGAGTAGCCCAGGCCGCGCAGGACCTCGTCGGTGTGCTCCCCGAGCGCGGGGCCGGGCAGGCGGTTGGGGTCACCCGGGGTGCGGGAGAGCTTGACGGGCAGCCCGAGGAGCCGCACCGCCTGCTCGACGCCGGGCTGGTCGAGGCCGACGACCATCTCGCGGGCGCGGGCGAGCTCGGAGCGGAGCGCCTCGTCGAGCTCGAGCACCGGCTCCAGGCAGCAGTCGTGCGCGGCTCCGAACGCGCGCCACTCCTCGCGGGTGCGCCCGCCGAAGACCTCGGCCACCGCGCGGTGGGCCTCCGAGCCCACGCGGTCGAACTGGCGCTCGACGAGGTCCTCCCGCCCGACGCCCACACACCACGCGGCCCAGAACTTGGGCTCCAGGGCTCCGAGCGTCACCCAGCCGTCGGCGCACGCGTAGGGCCGGTAGCAGATGAGCGAGCCCGCGAGCTCGAGCTCACCGCGCTTCTGGGCGGGGCCCTCGCACAGCGCCCGGGCGGCGACCATCGCCAGCCAGCTCATCGAGCCGTCGCACATCGAGACGTCGACGACCTGCCCCTCCCCCGTCGTGTCCCGCTCGTGCAGCGCGGCGAGGATGCCGAACGCGGCCATGAGCGCCCCACCGCCGAGGTCGGCGATCTGCCCGGCGGACTGGACGGGCGCCCCGCCCGGATCTCCCGTGAGCGCGAGCAGCCCGTTCAGCCCGAGGTAGTTCATGTCATGCCCCGAGCGCTGCGTGTACGGCCCGTCCTGCCCGTAGCCCGAGATCGCGCACAGCACGAGCCCCGGGTTCTCCGCGCGCAGCCGCTCGTAGCCCACGCCGAGGCGGTCGAGCACGCCGGGGCGGAAGGACTCGAGCACGACGTCGTACTCGCGGACGAGCCGCAGGAGAACCTCGCGGCCCGGCTCGGTCTTCAGGTTGACCCGCACGGAGCGCTTGTTGCGGTTCAGCGCCAGAAAGAGCGCCGAGCCCGCGGACTCCTCCGCGCCCGCGTAGAACGGCGGCGACCAGCGGACGTAGTCCCCCGCCCCCGTGTCCTCCACCTTGAGCACGTCGGCGCCCAGGTCGGCGAGCAGCAGGGAGCAGAAGCCGCCGGGGAGCAGCCTCGAGAGATCGAGGACCCTGACGTCGCTCAGAGCGGTCACGCCGGCACCCCGCAGAGCCCCAGCGCCGCGCGCGTCTCGGCGACGGTCGCCACCCTCCGCCCCACGTGCTCGCACAGGCCCCGCGCCTTGGTCATCGTCCCGCCCTCGTCGACGATCCGCCGGGCCTCGGCGCCGTACTCCTCAGGCGTGTGGGGGATCGCCGGGCTCATGGGCAGCTCCGCGTGGAAAGTGGGACGTGCTACTTCTACGGTGGGCGAGGCTACCCACGCGCTCTAGGCTCAGCCACGAGGATGACCGCCCGACGGCGACACTCCCTGTTCGTCTCCTCGGAGTGGGAGCGCGAGCGTCTCGTGGAGATGAGCGGGCGGATGCGGCACTTCCGGCAGATCACGTTCGTCATCCTCGCACCGCCGTCGCGCTGAGCGCGCCGTGGATCGGGCCCTGGCCCCTCCTCCCGCTCGTGCTGGCGGCCGGTGGGTTCCTCGCCTTCGACCACTTCACCCCGCGGATGCAGCGGCCCGAGTACGGGCTGGCCGCCGCCTGGCTGCTCGCCCAGGTGATGATCGCGGCGTCCGTCGCGTTGTCGGGCGGGCCGCACTCGCCCGCGGTGGGCTGGCTGGCGATACCGGTCGCCTCGCTCGGCGCCCGTTTCTCCCGTCGGGGGGTGGTGGTGGGCTCGCTCGTCACGGCGGTCCTCCTCCTCGCCGCCACC
>JAABUS010003972.1_pt1 | contig 22512 bp, 30 predicted proteins | sample 5560161 | NCBI WGS metagenome assembly JAABUS01 (sample SAMN10711885, study PRJNA513376) | rock metagenome | isolation source: Antarctica rocks | place: Antarctica: Victoria Land, Trio Nunatak nord | collected 2016-01-04
CCAAACACGATCGCGGGTACAAGGTTGAGCGCCGGGAAAAGATCAATCCCCTCAGCTCAGTATATCCCGCGCAACATCAGACCGTCATCCGTCCTCGCATTGATCCGCAACGGCATCGACCGTATCGGGATCACCGAGGCGAATGGGCGCGCACCTCGTCCCTGCCGGAGCACGGAGTTCGGTCTTGTGAGGATGGCATGGGGGATGTTCAGCGGAGCAGGGAGTAGATTCCGTGGGCCGACTCCGCTGGAGATATGTGTTATGGGTGCTACATGTGTGGAGGATTGTTGGTTCTGCTTTGAGGGGTTTGAGGGGATTAGGTCGCTGGACTTGGATATCAGCTACTTAACTGTTGCGGGAACGGTGGCTCAATGTCCCTTTCGTTGGGGAGATGTTTGGTGATCATGCGCAATCGTGCTCTTTTTCTATGGGGGCTCTATGTCTAAAATGCTATTGGACCACCAGCCGGTTGATGCCTGGAGGGTTGAGGCAATTAGCCCTTCTCACCTCCCTCGGCCACGGCCTTTCGAGCTCGATCCCACGCAAGCGCGCAGGCCACAGAGCCGCGAGCCGACCGTTCAGTCATTCCACCCTAGGCTTTGCAGTTCCTTTCTCACCTCGTTCTCGGTGTCCATTTTCTTGATCTGCGTGCCTTCTAGCTTTTCGCCGCCTGCTCGCCGCATTCTCAGATCGTCAATCGCTCGTAGTTTCTTCAACAGCGCTCGGATTTTCTTCTCCTGCTTGTCTTGAGGCCCGTCGGCCCCGGTCGGGCTTGTCACTGTTACATCAGGCGTCTCAGGCGGTGTCTGCTTCGGAGGCACTGCACTGGCAGGTGGTGTCGCTGGAGTGCCTTTCGGTGCGTTAGGCTGCCGAGGCTCTCGTTGCCGTTGCTGAGAACGAGGCCGACCGTCGATGTTGCTTTTCGACTGATTCCTTTCGTGTCCTCTCCGGTCTCGCCTCTCGGGACTTCGAGCTGGGCTTCGACCGGGACTCGGTGTTGTCGCAGTTGCAACGGCGTCGGCTGCTGGCGCGAGCCCGGCAGCTTTGTCGGCAGCCTCTTTGGCTTTCTTCGATTCTCGCTTCTTCTTGTTTTTGAGTGCTGTCTTGGATAGATTTTCGTCGCCGTCAACACCTTGAGCAGCCCCATCCGTTTCAGGTGCGGCTTCAGCGCCGGGTACTTCCCGTCTCCTAGGCTTGCCAAATCCGTTGACGCCGTTGCCCAGGGAGAGACTACCGTTGCTGACATATGCTGCCCCGCCTTCATCTTCACGCTTGAAGGCCAGAGGTGTGACTTGACCTCGAGCACCGGGTGGACGGTAAGCTCCGGCTGGTTTTGAGGGCGTCTTAACGGTGCCGAGATAAGCCAATGCGGACGCGTGGGGCGTAGGCATAGGATGAAGTGGATCCTCAACCGGACCACCCGCCGGCTTGTGAGGCCGCCATGTCACGTGGTAGAGTTCCTGCAGTTCTTCATTGTACATCAAGCCCCCGCCTACGTGCCATATCCTTACTCCATTGTCCACCCTTAGCCGCGGACTCGTTGTGGCGGTTAGAATGTGCTTGCCGTCGGGGCTCCATTCGCAGACGCTGGCGTTACTGGCTTCAATGGTGCAGATCTTTGTCCGGTCCTTCTCTAGATCGTAGATGTCCATCTGACCTGCAAGGTTACCGAAGCCAGCAACGAGCACGAACCGGCCATGAGGCGAGAACAATATCGTATTACGAGGGCCCAATGCAAAGCTATGTGTGGCGTCCGCACGAATATTGAAGAGTGTAGTCTTCGCAGGCATATAGCCATACACAACTCCAAATTCTCGGGAGTTTGATGACCAAGTCACGTCATGGATTGGACCGTCCTTGTCTGTGTCGGTGTCAGTTTGTCTTCACGCTAAGTAGATGCTTTCTACTCACCAAGATCTATCCTGGAGTCGAAACCTCCATTGGCACTCATAAGGTAGAGTGTAGTCTCGCCATAGTAGCTCTTCCCGGACTTGTCGACCTCGGTTTGCGCGAGCACGATCAGGCTCGTACCCTCGTCATTCCACTTCAGCTGAACCTTGTCACCCTTGAAAAAGCTCTTCTGGGAGACGGCGTTGTCAAAGTGCGGCACATTGAAGACTTTCACCACGGCAGGTTGGCCCTAAAGTCGTTCTTAGCCTTACGCATTACCTTCAGGCAGAACATCCAATGTACCTTTCGTTCAGGTACGAAGACTGCAATTGAGTAGTTCTCGCCAGGCGATAGCGCAAAGTCTGTGACACCTTCGACCCGCAGCTTGTTCCATACAGGCCCCAAATCGTCACTCTCGTAGAATTGCACCTCGTTTGTGACGACTCGAGCACAGTACCGCTCATCGAAGGTATACTGAAGGTTCCATCCGGTCTGTGACTTTTGCACGAAACGCCCAACGACGTTATGCTCGTCCTCCGCTGAGTCGGCTCCTCCCTCTTCGACCACCCTCCACACCTTCAGGTTCTTGACAGCATCCCCATTGTCGTCCTTCGATGGTCGCTGCCAGGTGATGATGTAGGTCCCACGGGGCGAGAAGCCTAGTTCGTAGACATTCTGAGCCGATAAACTTGCGAGTATGTGACCCACGGAAGCATCAACAACAGTGACCCTGATTTGCGTTAGCCGGATCCACAACTGGCCGGCACACACTTCACTCACCGCTCCGGCGACGCCCACGCAAAGTAACGACCGCACGGGGAGTACACGCAGCATCTTAGATTGCCTTCGGGCCTGAAACCCCGAATCAGCGATATTCCCCCCAATCCAAGAGTAATTGTGTTCCCTGGTCGGGCGACTCGTACCTTTGAAAGCCAGGAAGAGACTCGTATACTGGAGCGGCATCAACAACGCCAATGCCTTTCAGCGTTCGGTCTTTCAACCGCAATCATATTAGCCCCTGTTACATACTCCGAAGCTTCGAAAAAATCTGCAGCAGAATTGGGGGATGAAAGTGCCAGCGTGTCAGTAGGTACTCACATGCGAATTGAGTTGGGAGTGCCATGACTAGTCAAAGTCACAGAAACTGTGGCATACAAGAGACTGGCGTTTTAGTTCCGAAACGAACAAGTGCTGGAGCGAGGGGACTGCGCTTCGGGAGCAGGAGGGTGACGACAGACAAAGAAAAGAAATTGAGTGACTTTGTCCTCCGGAATCTGAAGCGACTTTTCGTCACTTCGGCAACTAGCGTCGTGTGTGGACTTTCTGAATTTTTGCTTTACAAGTCACTGGAGTGCCCTCCGTACTTTAGACATTTTGGCTACACGCATCCGCAATTGACTGTATGATGCACACAGCACATCGCACGCCAGAGATCAATCGCCAATGGAGGTAATGAGTTGGTTGACAGCCAGAATATTTAGCTAAGACTAATATAATTCCAAGGGTATCTCTAGTTCAAAGAAATTGAGGTGATATTTCCTCGGAAGGACTTCATTGTGAGGGACCTGCTTTTCGATAGCATCGACCATGGAAAAGCTCACTGAAACAATTGCAATTGCAGTTTGAAGATCCTGGTGCGCCTCGCCTGTGGGCTGAGCCTATCTTCCTTCAAAGTCGAACTTCCCCAGCCCTTTACCATCGTCATGGCTCACCATTGGCCATCCCTCGCCCTCCCTGCTCTCGATTTGATCGCTCATGATCGTCTCCGCTTGCTCCTGTCCGGTCATGCTAACATTTCTGGCATCTCCACGCGGGGTGGTGTCCACCATGTCCCGCCCATATGATATGCCGTCAAGCATGGCTGGACTGGTCTCCTGCACCCCCTGCATTGGGCTCGCGCTCTCATGCCTCCCCTGCTTCAGCGTCGTGAGACTGCCTCCAACATTGGTGGCTCGAGGTCCAGCCCCTCCACGTCCGGAAATAGGTCCACTTACGGTGCTGCTCGCCGTCTCACCGAAGCCGACCAGGCTGGCGTTGCCTTCATCACTCATTCCAGCGTTGCTACTCACGCCGTCGTCCTGGTCCTCACTCATTTTATCCGCATCGTAGATGTCGCTCTCGGCGGTCCGTCCACCCGCGCTGCCCGTCGCCGATGCGCTTCCAACCGTACTTCGTTCTTTCACTTGTGGTGTTATGGCATTGTCAAAGTACCCAGGAGGCTGTTGTTGTTGTGCGTAAGCCCCTCCACCAGGAGCGAGATGGGCTGAAGCGCCTCGAAGCGTAGCCACTCTCTCCAGACCGGCAAGACGAGAAATGCGATCTGCTCGTTCGGCGTCCAGTGTGTTTTTAGAGGATCTCGAGGCGGATGAATGGGCATGCATATGGCCATGGCTTGGTAGGTGACCTGTCTGACCATCTTTGATAGCGGTCGTAGAAAGAGCCGAAAGAGATGTGGTCCCTGAATTTGGTGTACCTCTGCATCAAGAAGTGAGACCACGCACAAGACAATGTCTTCTCGATTGAACAACTACCATAGCTCATCAACGAAGGAGCGACTTACGGGATCCATTCCGAGGGTGTGGCAGGGTCAGAAGGCGGAGGGGGAAGATTAATCAGAGTGGGAGTCGACATTGTTGCGATTGGCACGTCCACGTAATCCAGTCGACTAGGTAGTATGTGCTCTGAAGGTGTTCGAAGGCCGCCGACAGACAGGTTTAGGTGGGGCTCATTGGGGAATTATGGTCGGTGTCGCTGCAATTCTCCAGAGCAAAGTGTACTGCTTTGTTGGGACCAGCTTCTCTGCAATTGAATTCTCCGACTTCACAATCTCCCGGAAAATGTAGTTAAGATAATAGGTAAGGTAAAATACTTTAGAAACACATTCCACACTTCAACAACGTAGCGCGCCAAGCCGGCTAAGCCCCACACTTCACTGGCGTTGAAGATGAATTTCACGCTAGAGCTACTTCAAGGCATCCGCAGAAGTACAACACCGAGTTTGCTCATCAGCTTTTGCGTTGAGTGACCAGTGTGAGAGGACTGTCAAGCCTTCGTTCGAGTCTAGCTTGGTTCATATTTTTCTATCCTGCGTATTACGCAGAGTATAGGCTCTATCATCAACACTCACGGTTCCTCGTTGCTTCGCGGCAGCCTGCTCTACTGATCAAGCGGCCAACAACACTTTCGGACAACCGTTCCTTTGATCGAAGTCCCCCCCCCAGCTTGATATCTTTGATGAGAAAAATTTCACATAGCGAGATGTTACCAAAATTCCAACTTCGCGACATGCGGCGTTCCTCTTCAAGCCCTCCGCCAGCCTCACACAGCGGTCCTAGGTTCTCCTCGAGGGAGCCTCTCGTCAAACTTACGGCGCCAGAATATGACAATACCATTACTGGTCATCCAGAAGCTACACTGAAGTATGTGGATGAAGACGATGGCGAGATCGTGACTGTAAGTGTGGGGTCATGTATACTCGCGGCTCGAGTTAATTTCTTGAACAGGTTGGCACTTCATTGGAGCTTTCTCAACGCCTTGAAGATCCCCTTCCACGAAACAGTGATCCTACTCAACATTACCACATTTTCGACATCGATCGCAAAGAAGACGTGGTTAAGATTTGGCAATCCTTTGCCCAGCGCACCAGCGGTATAGACCGCAAAGAGCGTCCAAGCAAGCTGGAAATGTACAAAGCGCATCTGAGCGGCCTAGAAAGCCATGCACGTAGTGTAACAGGAGCTGTTGCGAAGCCCTCGGAGCAAGATGTTTCGAAGGGTAACGATGGTCCAAAGCCAGATGATGTCGAGGAACGTCGAAGACGGTACTTCTGGGCCTGCGATCCTCCTGAGCTGCACGACATCAAGAGCGATGATGAATCGTCTAGGCTGTTTTCCGATCCCACGCAATCTAAATTTACTACATCGACCCATGAAACTATGGGCCTGCCGGATACTGCAGTAGCCCCTATCCTTACTCACGAGGGAAAACGCCAGGTTCGTCGTACACCCAAGTTTCTCAAATTTCTTGTCGCTGACTCCATTGCTAGGCCCGAGCTGCCGGCCAAAGGATGCGGGCTTTTCCACAAGTAGGAAGGGCATCGTCCACTTTGGACCACTTAGACTACCAGAATAGGTGGGCCTCCTACAACCACTCGAAGCTTTCGATATCTGCGGAGCACGGGCCAACGCAGTCTATCATCGGCAATAGCCACCAAAGACAGGTAAGTCACCTCCCAATAACCAAGCGTTTTCTCGAATCGGAACAACTTGGAGTTTTCAGCATCCATCTTGTCGGTGGCCGCATGGTATCTTCCAAGATACTCGAGCCTCTACATCCGATCAATTCCGTCAACGAGAAATTGACTGACATTGTGTCAACAGGGGCAGTGGGCCGGAGACAAAATAAGGGGACGGACGAACCGTGTGCGACATGCCAAATCTAGCATCGAGCTACCCGATCAAGATACCAAAAAGATTCGGAGTTCAGCCAATGATCAGCCGCTTGCTTTTCATTTTAAAAACACCACCCCTTCTTTAGTCAGATCTACCGCTGAGAAGAATTGCAAGACTGGAGCACCAAATCTTCTGCAAGTGTTCAATTCTGCGTTCGATAAAGGCATGGAGGCCGGGGCAGCTGCCAAGGCTTTGAGGAGAAATAATTGCTCTGAAGCAACGGAACCGTTCGGGTACACAACCTACCTTGAGTCTAGGAACGAGGGGCCTTCGCCAAAATCATCCTCAAGCAAGCAAATAAATCAATCCATCAAGCTGTCTGTCGATGAGGTCGCTCGAGTAGTCACCGAGCTTCAACTACAGACATCTACATCCGAGAGCAGCCAGTTGGCGCAACAGGTTACTCAGACACTCGAGAATGGTCTAAAGGACGCTCTCTCGAAGTTCGACCTATGCCTCAAGAGTATCGCATGCTCGGCCCAGGAAGCGAGCCACGCTACAGAGAAGAAGATCCAACCGCATACTGAAAATATTGGAGATTCAGGGGATAACCTTCAAGGCTCTTCTAAGACCATTACCGATTCACTGCTAAGCAGTCATTTGCAGTCCGGAGCTCAGCCTACCTCTGCTGACTGTAGGTTGCCGCAAGAGGAAGAAAGCGTCTCACGTAGAAAGCAAGCGTCCTCTACGTGTGAACCTGGACGAACGAGCAGCTTACGCTATCATGGCCCTACGCACGTTCATTCCTCTGAAGGTAATACTTCTGCATCCAACCACTCAGCAGCACCTGCGTTGCCTAGAAAGGCTCACGCATCAACGCCACAAGAAGAATTCAGACAAAACCCACACGAAAGTGCATTAGAAGCCGGCTATCGCTTAGGGTTGTTGAGACGTAATCTTTTAACAAGCTCTGGGCCATACTATGTCGGCTGGGATAGTTCAATACCGGCTGGCGCTTCTATAGCAAATGCTCCCATCGAAGCCCCGACCGGAAAAGAGACCCGCGGTCCAAACGTGGCTCCATCGTATGACCAGTCTCCAGAAGCTTTCACTGGTACTGATCATCCTTTCGCACCCAGATTTCCGCCATTGCCAAGTATGGAGCCATTGCAACCTGCGCAAAGCGCCCTTCATGCGTCCATGATTCCTGCGTCGAACGCCGACCACCGCCTCCAACAAGAATCCGCAAGCCTTGTCACGGGTTTGGCATCGTCAACAGGTCCGCCACCAACCACAACGCCGATTTATGAAAATCCTTCTCAAGGAGTTCTTGGTCATATGTTGTTGCCCGGAGATATATCGCCAAGTACATGCTGTCCATTTCCGAGCGAGTCATCCGGCAATTTCTTCAATCGAATGACTGGCCGCGATGCTGGCGCCGCCCAATTCGAAGCATCCTTGGGAAACACCGATGGGCTCAGACGTAGCGCGACAGTAGCGGGTCTGAACAATAGGTACACCACTAGCAGCCGTCGCCCGTACTCAATCAATTACGACGGTAACGGTAGGATGCCCTGGACCGATTTCTTAAGCTCGCGTCCTTCCCGTGCTCCGCCATCTCCACCTGCCAGCGATCGTGCTATGACAGCATCATCCAATAGAATGAAGGATCTCTCACCATGTCTTTCTATGCCAGGCTCATTCCCATCAGCCAAGACTAATACTGAGGAGCGCGCTACCGATTCATTGCTCCTCAAGGCCCGGAACTGTGCGAAGCATCTGCAAGACCTTGGGTTTGGCGATGTGGTGGATGGAGGGCCGGAGAGACTGATGGTGTATGCCCAGGCTGCTGAGGGGGATCTTGTCAACGCCATCGATATGATTGACGAGGAGCAGAAGGTGTATAAGGAGCACAGGTATCATTGAGCAGACGAAGATGAGGTGATTGCGAGAGCGTCTGGATCAGGTACGCAATGCGGAAGCATTGCTATTGAGCTCGCTCATTGGAACGCACTCGGTCTCGCGCCATCGGGAGCACAGAGATGGAGATTTCCGCAGAATGTAGATTGCCATCACAAATTCAGGTCTCACGGCTTTTCCGTTGTATATTTGCAGTGTTGGCGATTTTCAAGTCTCAGCAGGTGACAAACAATTTACAATTTCATATCATTCACAGTGGTAGCTTTTGCGCCAAAGGCTTCGCTAACAAGATGATTGCAATCGCCATCGCCATCGCCATCACTGGTCAGAGTCAACCACCGGCACCAACTACCAATGCTCCGTTTTTCAGACCTCATGAACATGAACACGTATCTGCTACTCCGCATGCGTGCATCTATCTACTGCCGTACCCTTATCGTCTTGAACTTCCTTCGAAGAGACCGATTCAAGAAGCGAGATACATCTAGACAACGCTCGCTCTCTTTTCTCACTCCGACGACCAAACACCGTGATATGTTATACATTCTAATGTTGCTACTTGTCGATCGATTGGAGTCTAGCTTGCAGACATCGAAAAGTCTTATTATCGATGCAGTAATGCAGTATCGGCAACGATTACTTTCCCGTTAAGTATTCAAGGGGGCTTTCACTTTCTTTTCGTATATTTTCCGAAGGCTGTAACAAGAAAACCATTCTACGCACCCCCCTTTTCGGTAATCACACACCCAACCCCTCCCTGGGGATGCTACCTGTTCTTTTGGTGTGAAACCATGTATCTTCTCGTTGTTTTCCCAGTCTATCAACCTGATACAAGACAGTGGAATTCGAGGTCGTTGCAAACATGCAATAGGAAAGGAAGGAAGCAAGAGAAACCGCCCGCGTTTGAGCCAAAAAAAACGGCCGTTTCCCATGCGGTATCACGTGTGTTCTGGAGGAGCAATGATGGCTCTTACTGAATGCGAATTGGAGCTCCAGTCCAACGTTCCATATGGAGATCAGAGGTCAGGAAAACAACAGGAAGATACCTATTTTACCACCAGGAACCAGGCGTCTTCCCCGGGGGGGGCGGTCGTTCATTTCGATTCATTGCTTTGAGTCCCATGCCTTGTTCAGCGGGCTTGTCAAGGCCAGGTGCGCTGACCTGCAATGAGAACAATGTAACGAATTTGTATTAATTTCATAAGAAAGATCTAGAACGGACGCAGCTCTTTCATGGTAACAACAGGTTTGCAGAGGGGGGCCATGTTCGGCCTATGTTTATCTATGTCACTAGTCCAAGCTCTTCGACGGCCCAAGGCCACCGGCTGTGCGCTCTTACCGTCCTTCATTCCGTAATGCTCGTGGCCGAAGTTATATTCCCTGTAGTATGATTTGCGTCCTTGGTAGACAGCTTTGGATATTGCGCCTGTCGCGAAAGCGGAGACGGCATGGATGTTGCTCTGGGAGGATCGTGAAACCAAACACTTGCCTCCATACTGCCAGCTAACAGCGTGCCATGATTTAGGCTGACCCTCTTATAAAAGACGACTGTCCTTGCTTGATCGAACAAGATCAGTGGCTCATGGTCGCACATACGGCTGGAGGACATCGTGGTGAGCTCAGGATTACTCTGCACGATCTTTGAGTATGACCATACACCAGTAATGATGAAACTCGTGCTGGATCTTGCCGTCTCTACTAAAAAAACGGGCGGTTGAGAGGCCGGACCCAACATATAAAGCCAAGACGGCGCAATACATATGATCGCGCTAAATGACGACTAGAGTCTTGGCGTTCCCAGTCACTCCTGTACTTCTGCATACATGTAGCTTAAGTATTCTCGTTCCTTAATTAAGTGCATACTAGCCTTCGTGCACCGAATCTCTGAAAAAACGTTAGTACTTGCCGTATTGTTAGTAAACTATTCCGGTGAGTAAGCTTCTCGGTAAAGTGTTGAATAGCGACGGTCGTCGCCAAAGCCTTCGATCACATGCTACTCAATCACCTAGCGTCTATTTTCCACCAGTCGAGGCCCAGATCGATAGAGGTTCTCAAGAGTGCGGGGCTACATCCCGTCTTGCAAAATGTCTGTCGCCTGTATCTGGCAAAGTAGAAGCAAGAGGGAAGGAATGCGGGCCTAGTCGGGTGTACGAACTGGAATATTGGCAGTTCAAGGAGACTGAGCCGTCATTGAAGCCAGACCATGTAATGACCAGTGGTGCGCAAGGAAGCTTTGGTAAATAAGCACGCTCATTTTCTGGGATGAGAGCCGCGGAGATGCAAGCGGACGATATTGCCCATAAGTTTTGGGATGTAGAAGCCCGCAAAGAGAAGCGAAGCGTGGAGCCTGGCAAAGAAGTGAAGGAGAGACGATTTTTTTCACCCGGCAGGCTGCGATACGTCGGAGCGAGCACGTTGTGTATAATTCGCTCTTAGTCTAGGGCACTCTGACTGAGCGCAGCTCTAAAAATAATGTAATACTCTTGAGATAAACAAATCTATACAAGTGGTCCCGCACACAAACGTAAGATATCTATATAGAGAGAGTATAGCAGAGAACCAGCTGCTTGCTAAGCTCCAAAAGTCGTTTTGAATGAACCGCTGGTGGCTCCATTCCAGCCACAGCCACCACTATCAGCCCCATTGCTATCAGTGCCGAGCTGAGCTCCAGACTGTGAGCCGCAGTTCACGAGCTTGTAGCCTGTCATGCACGTGGTTCCTGAATTGCATTCAAATACGCAGGTGCTCATGTTGCTGGTGCATGATGGGCCGACCACCTCCAAAGAGTGTCCGTTCCCATTGACCAATCGCGAGACGTCGACGACGCCGGAGGAAGTGAAGGTGTACTCTGCCCAGGTGTTGGAGATTTGTCCGTTGACGAGGGTGGTGTCAGGATAGACGGCAGACCAGGCACCCGATTGTTGGTAGGCGAAGCTGATTGTTGTGCTCCCTTGTGGGGGAAGGGAGACAGTGATGAGGGGCGTGTGGGCGTTTACCCAGCAGGCGCCGGGGCCCCAAACGACTAGGATGATGCCGGAGGTGTAGCTATTGGTGAAGGAGCTTGTGTATGCGCCTCCGGAGCCGATCCAGACGCCGCCGGAAGGGTCTTTGGCGTTGGTGCCCGTAGCCTGGAAGCCGAGAGAGGTGAGTTTTTTGGCGTCGTCGGATGTCAGGCCGGAAGACGTGCCACCAGTAGAGCCGGTAGAACTCGGCTGCGAGGCCGTCGCTGTGTTGGTTGCAGTATTTGCGGTGTTTGTCGCAGTGTTTGCCGTTGCTGTAGTCGTTGCTAAAGTGGTCGCAGTATTGCTTTGGCTGGTGGACGGTTGGTTTGTGGTCACAGACACAGTGGAGGCTGTAGAAGGCGGACTAGGCCTTCCCCACCCATATCCTGGCTCGCGAGCTGCAAGCGCTCGGTTATGGACGATACTGAACTGAAGTGAGTGAGCGGTCAACATAGGGATGGGCAACGACAACGCACTGGTCGAGAGCTATTGGCTCCTCGTGCTTTCTGGGATGAAGATGAGGCGCATATCCGTGAGGCCCGGCAACGGCTTGACCAACAGCAATCGCGAGCAAGACTGACACAGCTCTTGGCCACCACATCTTCAAGCTTTGCCTAACGATAGTGAACGTTGAGGGATAGATTTCCTGATGGTGACTGCGAAGATATCACGCTCCTCTTGTGCGGGCGCGCAGTAGCGGCGGTAGGGGAGAAGGTTTACGCGTAGAGAGAGGATGAGAGATATATAGAATATATTGCAAACAGTACCAGACTGAGCCAAGAGAAGCGGAGGTTTGAATACTATAGGGAGGAAAAGACAAGAGATTGGTTTATAATTGATAATAAGACATCTGAAGGGGGTCAACCAGCCCTTTGTAGGCCGGAGCAGAAGGCTTCCTTGCAGAGCTCTGCTCTTCGAGCCATGAGCGGAGCAGGCGAGAACGCGAAAAGGTCCTTGTCAGGAACCGTAGTTTCATGCAGAAGAGCCAGGCACAAGTGGAGCAGCCCAGCAACAGGTGGCATGGATTTTTTCTCGGCCCTGAACGCGAAAGACCGACCGAGCCATTGAATGCAAAGAGCGACCTGGATCATGAGCCCATCCTACCATGCAGCTACCGGCCTGCAAAAGCATTTCCTCTCGCCGTTGTCTGACAGCACAGCGATTCTAGAAGTCGAATCCAGGAGAAAAGTAAAAAATATGCGTAGCCCTTTGATGTTAAGGAACCTTTGTCTGTCTAGATGTCATCCAAAGGTAGCAGTCGTGAGAAGCGCATGAACGAGCAGCTAGGAACAGTGGGTCAAGCAGATTCAAACACGCCGACACTGACATGGCGTGGCTTTAGACTTTGACGCTGACGACAGGGGACTGGGAGAGAAGGCCAAACATGTGAAACGCAGCCGAGAACAAGAGGGTGTGCCGGAATGCCAAGCGCTCTCGAACCAGACCTGCGGCAGCTTCTGCGGCACTGCTAGTACTCGTCACCTATTAATGCAACCCACCTTGAATGCAACCGCTGGTGGTTCTGGCGCATAAACCTTAGGGTGACTACTCAGAACCCTGATCTTTGCACTAACTTCACTAGCGGTTGCATTAATAGATGGGTTACATTAATAAGGTAGGTGAAAACGAGTATAAGTAGTGCCAAGCCTATGGTTGCATCCCCCCTACTTCGCATCCGCTTCATTGCTCGCTGCACTTGAGAGGAGAAAGAACAAGACTAATAATTCCTTCGAAGACTGGGCGGGCATCGGACTCGACGAATATCCAAGCTATAATCTTACGGCATGTGACGTCGACGATCCCTCTTCGCTTGAAAGCAAGCAGATCCATCAGACGTCGATGATTCGCCCATGAGGTCGAAGAGTACGTGTTGAATGCGCTTACGGTATCATCCTAAGAATCCACACGTCGCACCTGGAATACGGCTATATTGCAATTAGACTTGCATTGAGAGGCGAGAAGGTTACACCATCTCCTCCTTGCACGAGCGTCGAGTCAAAACCCACCTGATTGGCGACATGGTTGTTCCCAACCTTCATTGAATCTAGCAACGACATTAACACGACAATGTCCTATACTTACTGGCGCTTTGACGTTGTCTCGAACCCTGCTGTGACATGTCTTTTATCGAGGTCCTAATTGAGAGATCGCTGTGTTTTTTTCACTCTCGTAGATGTAAATACTTTGGCTGATATAATAGGAAATTATAAAAACCTGAGAACCAGATATCACGGGACTCGAGGCTGATCTTCTTTCGGCTTCGACGTCATCTTATCCGCACTTCGATGACAAGAGCGAGGTCGAAACATTTTCAGTAAGGTTTTGTTCACACCATCCAAGTACTCACTGTGTAGATTCGGCACGTAGCTAGTTCGCTTGCTGTAGGTCCTCTCCTCCTGAATATCCAGGTCCGCTCTGTTGGCACTGATAGCATCATCGCATCTATCTCGGGTTATCAGATAGCGTCCTTCGAGGTGCACTCAGGCCTCTTTTCTGGAGTGTATGACAAGTGATGGATGTTCCAAAAGCAACAGCCCAATAATGGTTTTTTGCCACGAAGGTTTTCTTTACAAAAGCATTCCTTTTCCACAACATACGATGTTCCAAATCACGACTGCAAGTGAACATCTAGTGGCTAATCGCGCGGTTGAGATACTGTAATGTCCGTAAAGAGTCTCGGAGGGCCAAGTCCACTAAACCTGAGAATATGCAGGCCACATCAAACGCGCAATGCATTAAGATGAGCTGTGTTGCATTGGTTCGCCGGAGTAGCCTCAAAGCAACCGCCTGCCCTTAACAAAATCGGCATCCGAACCACGTACGCAGAGCTTTACAAGGTTCTAGATTCACTTCTTAGGTTGGATGGTAGGGTACTGTCAGATGACCCAAGAGCACAATGCGATTACGATAATGCTCCGCTACCAACTTTCACTGCAGCTGAGGAGTATAGGCGCCTTCTTCTGTAATTGAACTGAACAGCGACAGGCCTAAAGCGAGGCAGAAGCTCAGTCATTCAATTCATAGTTGATCTTCAACATACAACGCGGGATGATGTCAAAAAGCTATGACCATGGCGCCAGGAGCATTCCATCGTCTCGAATTCCATTCCTTGCAGCGGGAAACTCACGTGTCTTCTCCAATCCCTTAAAGGAAACCCTTTGGGATCTGAGATCGAAGAAAAAGGAGCCATGGCTTGCAGAGCTCTGTACGCCACCCTGGGTTTTCCAGCAGCCATCGCTGCTGGAATAGTCAGCACTATACGAATACCAACAGGTCCATGTGTACCATATATGCAACCTACACACTTAGCCATGGCTGGCTTCCCGCTAGCACCCGGCGTGGTACCGATCTCTGCCCTGCCCACCAGGTCGCTGGACGCTTCAGCATCGCCCTCAGCCAATGGCCAGAGATCATCGCCGCTCGCTGCCGTGTCCGGCTCTACGTCGAACGACTACATGTTCCAAGTCAAACCACAGAGATCTTTCCCTTCTCGCGGTGTCGACAACGAAATAGCCTATGTTGCAGCGGGCGGTAGAGAGACATCGGTCTGCGGACAAGGAGAGATCTTCACTCTGCAAGACAATACATTATCGACTGATGGGCTCTGGGTATCTGCCCCGCCTAAGACCTCCTGGACTCGTTTTGCGGTATCTGCACCAACGGGCGAGATGGTCACAAACTTCACACTGATGGATGGATATCTAACTTGGTCAAATCAAGCCTTCGATGGCGGCGTTGCAAATTTCTGTGCGATCAACAAAATTATTCTTGCTGTCTACAACGGCACTGCGCCGACGGACTGTGTGCCTGTAAAGCTAATGGCAATACAGACCAGTACGTGTTAGGATCCTTGGGAAGATGACGTACTACTGACACGTAGCATAGCGTTCGCTCTATGCAATGACACCAACGCTGCTGCTGTGACAGCATCGACATCGAACAGCTTGGACTCGTCTGTTCCCGTCTCTGCGGACGCCACGGACACTCCATCCCCGTCCTCTATACAACCAATGACGAACCCTGGTACTGTGGACGTTTCATCAACTTTGCCGGATGCGCCAACAACATTCAATTCAGCCAGCTCCGTCACGATCTCTCCATCGAGCGCCTATGAGACCTCCTCGCCGCTCTTGAGCAGGTACGGCATTTCATGGTTGACCTTGAAATGTGACTGATTCGTATCCCCATGTACAGTCCAACGGCTAAGATTTCGACATCTGGTTCGCCGTCAGCCAAGAGCAGTCACTATACGTCTCACGCATCAAGCAACACTATCTCCACTTCTTCCACGGTATCCGGTTCAATATCGTTCCCGACAGATAAAAGCTCCTCAAGTTTGACATCCAGCCCCTCCTCCATCATCTCAATCGCAACAACTACTCGGCCATCAATATCGTCAACCACGGTTACCGCTTTGTCGGCCAGTCCTCCAAGTTCATCATCCACAAGCTCGACCTCAAATAGTCTTACTGAATTAACTTCGTCGTCAGCGTCAGGATTATCGAGTCTAAGCCCCTCCTCTAGCATCGGAATCATTTCAATCGCAACGACAGACTCAACAGCAGCACAAGCTTCAGACCTAAGTGCGACCAGATCAAGTACACCTAGCTCAAGCACAAGCTTCAGTGCAACATTGAGTTCGAGTACAACAAGCTTCAGTACATCAAGCTCGAGCACGTCAAGCTCTAGTACATCAAGCTCCAGTGCATCAAATTTCAGGCTAACAAATCCTGGAACTATAAGTTCCAGCACATCGAGTTCCAGCACTACAAGCTCAAATACACCAAGTGCAGCAGCTTCGACGTCTGTGTTTTCGTTTCTTTCATCAACCACTACAAGTCAAAGCACAAGCTCAACTTCAGCCCCGCCGTCGACATCCTCCCCATCATCAACCGCAGCACCCACTAGCCAAGCCGCAGCCACTGTCTCTCCAACGTCAGCATACACATACACAACCGGCGTCCGCTTATCCCATCCTACTCCTTTAATTGCTAACGCCGTTGACTCTATTGTAAGCTCTCTTGTCCGAGTGTCTTCTACCCTCTTTAGAGCGTTTCAAGAGCGTCGAGACATGTCTATCGAGCATCCGGTCGGAAGACTTGCCCTATGCCCTATGGTTCCATGTTACAATTTTGAGAGAAAAAGCTGACTCGAAATTCATGAAGCAATACGACGACGTTGCTTCGAACGTCTCCGTTACCTTCCCCATCCAGCTCTACGAACAACGAGCCCGGAACTTCACCGTCACAACCAACGGCGTGCGTCTCCCCTCCCTCCCCTCCCTCCCCCAACGCCTTGCTAACACCTTCCTGCCCACAGCTCTTCGCCGTCGGCTTCGCCGACATCGCCGACGACACCATCAACACCGCTCTCTACGCCTCCGCTCTCCCACCTGGCACCGTTTGCGTCTTCTGGAGAGACCTCGTCGCTGGCCCCACCGCCCAACAAGGCATCTACTACCAGATCGACATCTACGGCGCCAGCTCCCAGCTAAGCGTCGAATACATCCTCACTCCCTACGTCAACCCCACCAACCCCACCAACCCCTCCACGCAGCTTTACCACGCGATCCTGGTCTACAATGACGATGCCGTGGGCCTCGTGGAGCTGTTCTACTTCTCTGACGGCGATGGAGGCGCAGACGCAACGATCGGCGCGCAAGGGTTCGATACGAATCATTCTCCGCAGGCGGCGCAGTATGATTACAATACCACGGTGGCCGCGGGCGACTTGGTTGATCTGGTGACGGATCTGAATGCTAATCCGAACGGGACGGCGACACTGAGGAGTTTTGCTGTGGAGTGCTATGGGCCGGGGACGTTCCCGGCCGGGACTTGTCATTGATTGGGTGAGTGTCGGTTGTGCAGGAGGGATGTGCAGTTGATCAATTGCGTCGGGCGACGACTTTGCGAGGTCGTGGTTTGCCCATTCCAATGCCGAGATCCTGGGAATCTGTTCATGGGCAGGCTTTCGGTGAATACATGTTCGTCGCCTCTGCTGTTCCCCGTGCATGACAACAATGTGCCGGAAGCCCCCAAGACTGGGAGTACAATGTCGCCACTTCCCCGATCAGCACGCTACAACCGAAGCTCTGCCTGCAAGACCATTCAGCTTTGACGTGAAGAACACTCTCGTCATTGCAAACTACTCCTTCAAAAGTCCGTCATTGAATAATCGCATGTCCCAACATTTCAATAACTCGATCGATATCTCCGGTACCTTTCTCGTCATCCGCGAGCGCCATGTCGGACTTCACACATCAACTCACCCTACACCATAGCCCTATCCACATCCTGACCCCCGAAACTGCCAACGCCGGCCGGCTCATGTAGAGCATACCACACCCAGTAGTACCAACAACGCCGCCGGCACCCCTCCTTCAGATCCTCACATCCTCGCCTTGGGATCACTTCCCAGAGCTATTGCTCCCCTGGCCGACAGGCCAAAGGCAGTAAAGGTCTGTAAATACTAACATGCCAAGAAGCTTTCCTTCAAAACCACTGAGGGTGTGCTGCTGAGCCTCACAACAGGAAAGTCCCTAGATGAACTAATGTAGCATGCCCATTCTTGATGAAGCAGAGACTGTTGAGGAACATCTTCACGCAGGTGAGGGATCCAGTAGAAGATGATCGAAGAGAGAGGGGAAGTAAGAGAAGGGTCTTCGGGACTTGTGGGAAGGGGGGGGGGGAGGGGGTTTAGCGGTATATTGGTGCTAGTAAGGGGTGGGCGCCATGGCGGGTTTAGAGGTGCGGATCACTGTGCGAGTTGCTCCTGCAGTTCGGTCCCATCGTGTTTGTGATGTATAATCCGCTCATCCCAGAACAGGCTTCTCAGAGAGCATCTTAGTCACTAAAAAGTAGGTGTTTCAAATCTATGGTCTGGTGGTATGAATATATACAATGTAGAAAGAAAAGCCGACGCTGCACTCGAAAGGCACGTATGTCAGCAGTGCGACTTGCAGTCCTGATTGAAAGCATCGGTCATGGCCGAAGGGCACGCTGTTCTCCTGTACAGCACCATTTGCCCACCATCTAAGCAGCTATCAGTAACGAGAAAGCTTGTGAGAGCGAGAGTGATGGTTAACTCACGTTCCCACGTCGTGCCATCTTGTCCTATGACAGGGACGTTGCCAGCTGTAGGGTCGGTGTCGACGTCAAAATGAGCGCTGCATCCGAAGTCATCCGAAGCAGAGGCTGCGTTGCTGGAGCACCAGTTGGGCGCTCCGGCTTGGTTGTAGCACGCATCCTAGAGATGATTCCACGTTAGTAATAGCACCAGAGAATCAAAATACGTAGTTTGAGAGAACGTTGGAGGAGGTTCAATGCAGTGAGAAGACAGGGAAGACCAAGGGTTTACTAACTACGACCATCATCTGTATTGTCGATCCACCTTTCGTACCACCGTTATAGGCATTCACCCCAGTCGTCATCAATTCGTAGCATACTCCACAGCTTGTACCACAGCCTGGCTGACCCGCTGAATTCAGAGATCCACCAAAGAGTTTTTGGTTGACAGCTCCTGAGTAGATCCCTTGGCCGATACCGAGGGACTCGCCCGTATTGGCCTGCCAGGATGCTTGCCCGAAGTTGCCATTTCCACACATACAGGACGTTCCCATGTACCCGTAATACTAGATTATGTCTTAGCTCTGCAACCATGCCCTACGATGCGTCTGTCAGGGCGAAACCATACCGAGGTGCTCGCGACTCCTTCCCAGCCACCTGGGACAGCCACATTACCGCATCCACCAACGCTCGCCGACGCGTTTGCATAGGTGCTGGTCAAGTCCTCCCCCGTGCTCATTGAGCCTGTCTGACCTGATCCCGTCTGACCTGATGTCGCGCTTGGCGCAGGGTTAGAGGTTGCAGGCACAGATTTTCCGCCGCTGCTGGGAGTGCTGCCACTTGAGGCAGTATTGGAAGTGCCGGGCATGTCGCCGGGTTTCTGACATTGCCAGGATGGACCATCACTCCACACTCCGTTGATCGGCTGCCGACATTGCGCAAAGGCTGGAGTTCGGGTGTAAGCTTGATATTCTGGGCGGACTTGGCCATAGAGCTTACTATCGTCCTTACATATACATTGACTTCCATCTGCGCATTGTAACGGGCCGTTGATTCCGATGCTCGGCTCATTGCATGTACCCCATAGCTCGACGGTTGCCCGTTTCGTAGCTGGGATTGAATGAACAACTGCGAAAAACAGCATACACGATAGAAAGGTTTTCATGACGAGAACAAGAGTCAGTCAACGCCGTGCAAGCGCCGGTAGCGTGACCAGCTCTGAGGAGATAAACCTTCGATCAAGGAGGAAAAACCCACGGAGGTCTACGATCGTCACAGGGAGCAGAAACGGAACGTTTATAGAGACTTGCAGCTATGATGCTACTCATCCATGGGGGGATCAAGCCTACATGAAACCATTCGGAAGGTTCACGATGAATTGGTTCTAGCTCTCATGCAAGGACACTCCAAAACAATGTCGGCAGAAAATTAGAGATGCTGATTGACCCGCAATGGTGCAGGATCAAGAATTGGAGACGGGTGGAAAGAAGCTCGTCGACGATGATTCGAGGTCCCAGTCTGACTTGCGACAAGACCCACCGACGCACTAATTTGCATAGAGAGCCTGAACGCCTACGAAGGTACCGGACACGATCACGAAGCAGTCCGAATTTCTGTACTATAACCTGGCCAATATGGAAGCATGTATATTCATGACGCGGCAGAGGCGCATAAGGGGAACCCTGTGAAGCTCGTAGAACGTGAAACTCGCGGCAGAGCGTGGGGATTTGAGCCGTGACCCGTGTTTCGGGTTCAAGTCAGATCTATTTCTCATGGTAAAATTCTGTTCGGTCGGATCCGATCGCCGATTGGGGTCCTTTTGAGTGTTTCGGAGAATTCTGTGGCGTGGGGGCATGTGTAGAGGTTGTAGAATAGGCTTGGTCCTGGACGAATCAGCTCACTCGGGATGCAACGCAGCCTCCTCCCTGTGCCACGTATCTGCAGATGAGTCTCTCGAATCCGCCCTCATCTTGAGGGCTTCGCGGACTACATGCAGTAGGATGAAAAGACGCCTTGACATAGTGAAACTTGCCCTGAACGGGAGGGAAAGACCGAAGTATCAGCCGTCGCAAGAGTAACTGCAAAGGTGCCTTTATTTTCGACAAGGACGTGCTCGACGTTACAGACGTCGAAGACAGAAAGCAACTTACACAAGTGAAAGAGGTGCCAAGCCTTGAGAAAATGTCAGCCCGCTGTGATTGGCTCTACTAAGCGCCTCATCTTTTCGGTCTAGCGTTTCAACTATGTAATTATGCCGTGCTTAACCCAGAAAGTCCTTTGTACGTGGAAAGCATCTACGCCCCCTTGGAGGGTGAGAATGAGGTGGCCGGAGTACTGTCCAGGCGACTACTCAATCTACGAACTGAAGGACACAAAGCCCGATAATGTCCCTTTATTCTTCCTTGTTCTCGAGACCAGTCCTACTAATCGTCAGCTTCCAACGCCTGCTGATCGGATTCTCGACTTTCGATACCTTTGTGTGATAGAATCCAAACACCCCTTGCTCGGTCTGCACGAAGGTTTGAAGCCCGAGTAGCGCTTTGACATCGCTTTTGACAGCTCATAGAATGTACTCCTTCCCCACAAGCGGTCGATTATTGACAATTTTCCCGTTCTGGGAAACTTTCCTCTTGGACAGAACCCAATTCCTAGGGCGTCTTCATTGTTCTTTATGGAGACCAATAGCCCGTTCCCTGGTTTATATAGTCTTCGAATCCATAAAAACATTTGCTTCTCCAAGCGCAGTCCCGGTGCGTCTAGGTCCGAGCGCTTCTCTTGTGTGTATTAGCCGATGAGGGCGCGTATATCTCCACAAATGACTTGATGCCGCCTATGAGCGAAGACTTCTTGGGGTCGGCACAGGCCAAAACAGTCGAGCTCTGTGAGTGCAGAGATGACGGGACTTGCAGTGCCAATAATAGTCTGCCTTAGGTTGAGCCCCGAGCTTATATACTCTGATTTCAGCCATGTTAGGGTGGCAAACAGCTTTGTCAATTAACATCTGATCTATATTATCCATCAACTTATTGCTGCAGTTGTATATTTAGACAAGCGACTCTTATAATTCTGGCAGTTCCTCGTATAATCGTCCATTCATATTCCCGTCATGTTCGCGAACCCACTCCTTGTTCTTACCACAACTCTCTCCCTCCTCTCCCCCGCCCTCTCCACTCTCCTCACCGACACAGCCAACAACATCGTCAACGACCCCCCCTCATCCCGCTACTTCAACGTCATCAACCTCTTCTCCTACGACCAGACCCTAGCTATCCAATCAAACACCATCCCCGGGGGTCCCAAGAACGCCCCCGGCTCCTTCGTCCAATTCTACCTCAACGACCAAGGCAACGGTCGCAATGGCGGCTGCCAGATCAGCTGGAACCCTTCCAATGGTACATTGCCACCCATCAACCAGACGCAGCAGTTGGAATTCGATGCTGCGAAGACGGCGACGTTGAGAAGTTATAGCGCCCCTGGGGAATTTGTGGTGGACATCAAGCATACGTAGGCTTTCCCTTCCTGCTGCGTCGTTTTGCTGCTTCTTCCCCATCGATCGTTCTGCTGCTTCGGTCTGCTGCTCTCCTCTGCTGCTTCTGTCTCTGCTGCTTCTGGTCTGCTGCTTCTAGTCTGCTGCTCTTCCATTTCCAGTCCTGTCTGGTGCTTCTCTCTACTGCGAGGCTCACCTACTCCTTTCCGAGATTACAGCATAAGAGTATCAGACAATATTTGCTAACATAACCGCTAGGCTCGAAGTCAGCGGGATTATGCAGGTCAGGGAAGGGACATTAAACATCTCAAAGGCGAACACAGACTGGATCTGTGCCGACGGCAGCTGTCGGTTCAAGACGGCGCATTGGACGAGAGTGCCGTTCGAGGAGAGCACGATTCCAGCGGCTTGAGTGGGGGTGAGGCGAACAGGACAAAATCCAGGCCTGTAACGCTCGTAGATGATGTGAAGATCAAAAATTGGAAACTTGCAAGCACGCACTCGGGAAAAGGGGGAAACTACTTCCGGGGTCAAACTTGATGTCGTGGGGACCGATCACGCGTATCGACGAAGCTCATGTACATGTGGGAGAAAGAGAAAGACAACTGCACAAAATCAACGGACTTCGTATTCCACATTCTACTCCGCTCCTAACCTTGACCCGTACTCATCCACCGGAAAGACACAAATCAACAGAACCACCGACTTAAAGCGAACGACAAAGACCAAACATCTCTGGGCCAACTCTTCAAATTCGG
>JAABUS010003975.1_pt1 | contig 22501 bp, 22 predicted proteins | sample 5560161 | NCBI WGS metagenome assembly JAABUS01 (sample SAMN10711885, study PRJNA513376) | rock metagenome | isolation source: Antarctica rocks | place: Antarctica: Victoria Land, Trio Nunatak nord | collected 2016-01-04
CGCTCTATCTCGGCTTCTTCCAGTTCGTGCACAACGCGCGTCGACGTGGCAAAGCCCTGCTCGGCGCTCTCATTGCGGCCCTGGTAGCGTGACCCCGACCCACCACCCCGGAACCCGACAAGAGCCTTGGAGGATGGCATCGAGGAGGGCTCCCACACCGGCGGCCGGGGAAGGAACGCCATTGGTATAGATGGTGCGCGTGTGTGGCTCATAGACGCCATAAAATAACTCGCTGCTCCGGGAATGGCTGGCGGTCTCCGGGCTCCTCCGCCGGGAGCGGTAACGCCGGCATGCCTCCCGTTTCTCGGCGAGCTGCTGGATGATCTTCTTCCAGTCGAACGCGACATCCGGGTAGAGCCGGCGCATATCACGCTTCTCTTCCGCATCGATCTTGTAGCTGCGAACGCGCATCATCTCGTGATTGCGCCCGAGGGACTTGATCGTGAGATAGCAGAAGCCCTTTCTTGCGGTGATAAAGGCGTTGCTCTGCTTGCGACCCAGATCCTTGTTCACTGTCATCTTGGCTTTTCCGGTTTACGGGTGCTGTGCCGAGCCTCTGGGCATCATCGCCACATGCGCTGCGCAATGTCTTTCTCCTCGGCGCCGACGGCATCGGCGTAGATCGCGGTCGTGGTGAGCTGGGCGTGGCCAAGCCATTTCTGGACCATGTTGAGCGGGATGCCGGCGGTGACCGCGGCCACCCCGAACCCATGCCGCAACCCCTTGGGCGAGGCGTGCACGCCGTCCAGCCCGGCCGACGCCATGACAGCGTGCACGGCGCGCCAGCCGGTCATCCGGCTCCAGGGCCAGAGCCGCACGCCAAGTCCTTTGCCGCGGCTGGTTTGCAGCTCGCGGATGCCATGCACCATGTCGAGTGTTCTATGTTCGAGGCGCCTGAAAATGACAGCGCTAATCACCGCCACATGCGGGCGGCGATGGAGCGCTCCTCCTCGCCGACTGCCTCGGCGTAGATCGCTGTCGTGGTGAGCTGGGCGTGGCCCATCCAGCGCTGCACCAGGTTGAGCGGGATGCCCTGGCCGACGGCGGCGACGCCCATGGCATGGCGCAGCCCCTTGGGGCTGGCCTGCGCGCCCTCGACCCCGGCCGCGGCCAGCACCTCCTTGATCCGGCGCCAGGCGGTGGCGCGCGACCAGGACCACAACGGCTGCTTGGCGGCCGGCCCGCGCAACCCACGCAGGCCGAACACCAGGTCAAGCATGGTGGCGAGCTCGGGCGGCACCGGCACGGCGCGGAACACGCCCGTCTTGCGCTTCTTCAGGGTCTCGAAGGTGATCGTGCCCGCGGCGACATCGACCCGCTCGGCCGTCAGCGCCAGCGCCTCGCTGATCCGGCAGCCCGACCAGCCCAGCGTGTGGCAAAAGGCGCGCACGTCGCGCGGCGCCCGGTCGGCGGCGAGCAGGAAGCGGATGTGCTCCTCACGGGTGAGGTACTTGCACCCGCCCGCCTGGTCGTGCAGCGACATCATGGGACGACCACCTCGATCACGCTGCCGAAGCGCCGGAAGTCCGCCTCGTTGAAGGTCAGCAGCCGCGTGATGCCGTGCGTCAGCATGGTGGCCACGATGTTCGCATCGTGCACTTGCTTCCCACCAGACGGGTATTGTGCGAGCAACTGCAGCAGAGTTCGGGTCACTCGAAGCCCATCCTCGGCGACATTGAACTTGGCGAGAAAACCCTCGGCATCCGCAACTGCGGCGGTGCTGGACAGAGCCGGCTCCGCCGGTTGCGGACGGGTCACTACGGCAAGGTACTCGCGCAGAATCTGCCGACTGAACCAGAGCGAGCCGCCTTCGCTTCCCGCGTGGCGCAAGCCGGCGGTTGCCCGCGCATGGAACGGCGACCGTTGCCGGCTGGCATAGACCAGGATGTTGGTATCGGCGAAGACGGGCTCAGCGGCCATCGTCGCCGTACATGTCCTCGCGCCGGAGCGAGATGCTGTCGTCCCAACCCATGTCGTGGATGGGGAAATCATCCATGGTGAATGGCTTGCCGGGCGGGGGACTGCCAGCCACAGTGATGGCAGCCTCATACTCCCCTGGGGGCAGGGGTATGGCGGTGGAGATGGCGCCGTCGGGGGCGACGGTGATATGGATGCTGATGACGGTCATGGCGGCCTCCGGGCGGGCTGGATCGAGCGATCCCGTGACCTTTGTTTCACGGATGGCGTGCGCCGGTCCAGCGCCGTGTGCGGCGGGCCGGCGAGGAGCCGGCGACGGGCCAGGGTTTCCGGGCCGGCGTTGGTTCGCCGTGCGGGGCAGGGGCCTTGGCCGCTCCCGCCGGCGCGCCGCATTTTGAAACACTATTATCCATAGTGTTTCAGACCGGCATTTCCGCCAGCCTGGGCGGCTCTCAGTTTGCAATCGGGACCTGCCGGACGCCTGGCCATATCTTGCGAAGCGCCGCCGCTGCCTGACGCTGGATTGCGGCCGGCGTCGGACCGCACACCTGCCGATCGCAGATCGCCATGGTTATGACGTCGTCGACCTTCGTCGGGTCGGGCGCGCTTGCCACCACGACATTGTATCGGCCCGCCCGCAATGGCTTGCTGCATCCAGTACAGAGCGTCGGCGTCCGCCGCGATCCTCGCCGAACGATAGTCATCATCTCCGAGGTGGCATTTGCGATTCGGCTCGCCGCAGCATCGCCAGCGTGCGCTAAGGGCCCGAGCTGAAATAATCGCTACAATTCAGTCGTGGTATCAGTCGTGGTATGTGTGGCGCCTAACGAAGCCTCGACGGGGCTTTGGATCGTTTATCTTGGCTCAGACCCTAAGTGTAGCGGCGCGCAATGATGAACGGCTCGACGCGTAATCAAGGGCCATTCCCGACGCACATTGATTGAGACTGGGGCGGGTGCCTGGCGCACGGTATTTGGGTTCTTGCCCACTCTCGATGATCGAGTTTGGGCATCCCTATATAAAATGAGTGAACTTACTTTCGTGCTTGTTGCCGGACGCAACCCACGTCCGGCTCGAAACCTGGGCGCTTGAGCCCGCCCAATCCGCCATCACCATCAACCTCCGCGCGCGCCTGGCGACGGCACGTTGCCCGCTCTGCGGCAGACGGTCCAAGCGCATTCATAGCCGCTACGGGCGAACGCTCGCCGACTTGCCCTGGGGCGAGCATGCCGTCACGGTCCAGCTGAGCGTTCGACGCCTGTTCTGCGACAACGCTCGGTGCGAGCGCCGCCTTTTCGCCGAACGCCTGCCCGATGTTGCATTGCCCTGGGCGCGCAAGACAACGCGCCTTGCCAGGCGGCTCACGGCTGTGGGCCTGGCGCTCGGAGGTGCTGCCGGCATGCGCCTTGGCCGCAAGCTCGGGCTGAACGCCAGTCGCAATACGCTGCTGCGCCTGGTCCGGCGCGCGCCGCTGCCCGACGTCGCAACGCCGTCTGCCCTTGGCGTGGACGACTGGGCATTACGCAAACAGCACACCTACGGCACCGTGCTGGTCGACCTCGACCAGCACCGTCCGGTGGCGCTGCTGCCCGGCCGCGAGGCGGACACGCTGGCAACGTGGCTGCGCGAGCACCCCGGCGTCGCGGTGATCTCACGCGATCGCGCCGGCGCCTTCGCCAAGGGCGCCCGCAACGGTGCGCCCGGGGCCGTGCAGATCGCCGACCGCTTCCACCTGCTGCAGAACCTGGCCGAGACGTTGGAAGTGGTGTTCACCGCCCATGCCAAGGATCTGCGCGCGGCCGAGCAGGCCTGCCGCGAGACCGTGCCCGCGGAACGCGGCACCGTGCCCATCCCGCCGTCCCAGCCGCAAGCAAAAGCTCGAATCCTGGCCGTCGCGCGTCGGGAGCCGCGTCTGGCCGCACATGAGCAGGTGTGGAGGCTGCGCGGCCAAGGCTACTCGGGGCAGGCGATCGCCCGCCACCTCGGCATCAGCCGCTCGACCGTGTTCCCGCTGGGAGCGCTGCTCCGCAGCCGCCACCTGCGCAGCGAAGCCTTTCCCGAGCGCAAAAGTCGTCGTGATGCTGGACATAGCCTGCTCGATCCCTGGCAGCACGTCGTGTTCGAGCACTGGAACAACGGCCACCGTCACGGCCGCCGGATGTTCCGCACGCTGCAGAAATACGGCTACCGGGGCAGCTACCCCACGCTCGCGCGCTATCTCCAGCGCCTGCGCGCGGCGCAGGGAACCGTGGCGGCGCGCAAGCCGGCCAAGCTATCCCGGCCAGTGCTGGTCGCAGCGCCTCGGCAAACGCTGACACCGCGCACTGCAGCCTGGCTGGTGCTGCGCCGGGCGGAAAAGCGCAGCGCTGACGACCAGGTGCTGCTGGCTGACCTGCGCCGGTACATCCCTGAGCTGGACGAGGCAGTCGCACTTGCTGAAGAGTTCACCGGCCTGATCCGCGACCATGCTCCCGACCGCCTCGATCCTTGGTTGCGGCGGGCGCGAGACAGCACCGTCCGCCAACTGCGCAGCTTCGCCAAACGTTTGGGGGACGACTATGCCGCCGTGCGCGCTGCCGTGACGCTGGCGTGGAGCAACGGGCCGGTCGAGGGACACATCAACCGGCTGAAAACCATCAAGCGCCAGATGTATGGCCGGGCTGATCTCGACCTGCTCGAACGCAGGTTCCTGCTCGCAGCTTGATCATCGAGAGTGGGCAAGAACCACATTGCGCGCCGCTATAGCTAGCCCCAATACGGTTCAGTTAGCGGCGTTAGGTACCCGGCAATGGATAGCAAACCGCTTGGAAAGGACCGTCCGACACTCTGGAAAGCGGCCTAACTGAACGGTATTGTAGCTAGCCCGAATAATTCATCGGACCGCCCGAAATCGGCCCAGGCCACCAAACACCTGGGCCAGAGATTTCATTGCAAAAAACTTCATCAAACAGCCCATTCGCATAGTTGTGAGCGATATAAACGGCTTGGCTTTGATCACGCATTTCTCGTGAATAATGCGGGCTAGCATTTCCGGGGTGTTTCCTGTGCTGTCCAGGGTGTGCACGAACCTAGAGAAAAGTGCACGGCAACGCTGGCCATTGCTGCCACGAGCGCAGCGGCATGCGTTCAAAGCGCTGATAAAACTTGGCTTTCTGTTCTTAACCCGGGTTTTCAGGTGAATGCGGCCATGTCCTCGAAACGGGTGAGGCTGGGCTAACTGCGCCCACACCTTTGATTTGTGCAACACGGTCGCCCACATTCGAAGGGGCGCATTGTCCTGGTCGATGACGAGGACCATGGGCATCGCTTAGAGACTGCTCTCTTGTTGTTCAGGGTCCAGGCTGGTGGGTGGCTGGAAAATCATGCGCGACGCCTCGGCGAGTTCCCGATCAAGCGAGAAGCCGAGCGCGAACTCGCGCCCTGCCCAGGCGATCCGCTTCGCCTTCTCGTCATGCGTGAAGCACCAATCAAGTTTCTCTTCAAGGTCCGCGAGATCGGCGGCAACGGGAACGTAATGCCGCCAAGGCACGAGGCGCGCCGTGAACCACTGGCACCAGTTGGTCTCGACCTTCACCACGCAGGATCCCAGCCGAAGCTTGGCAAGGAAATTCCACGAACTGGCATTACCGTCTATGTCGATGACAAGCTTGTAGAGGCCCATCTCCCGCAAAGGGATGAAGTCCTTCAGCAGCCCTTCGGAGGCGAGCATGGCTTTTATGCCCGCCTGCTCGTGTTCGGAAACGGTTTGGGTGACCTCAGTGATCGCAGCGTCGCAATTGAGTCCGAACGAGCGCATCGACCGGCAGAGCCGTACCCTCGGCAGGGTCTCGATGGATGACGATGTGAGATTCAACATCCCGCTCGTCGAGCCACGCCAGACGGCAATGTCCTTGCGGCGTTCCCAGGGCGGCAGGTCGTAAAGGCCCGGGGAGAGGAAGCGCTCGTAGCCATCGTTTTTGAAGTAGTAGAAGTCCGGAACGAGCCGGACTCCGGTCCATGCCGTTCTTGCCTGCCACGACACGCCCTCCGCGTCGCGGGGGGGTATCCTCTGCCTGGAACAAGGTAAGGGTGCGGTCGCGGGCCGGTCCCCGCGCCGCTGGGCGCACCTGATGCAGGCGCTCAATGTACGCCAAAGTGGCGGCAACCCGGGGGTGGACGTTTCCGTTCCACTCGGACACGATAAACGCGGGCTCGTCGAGGTACCCTCCGTCATGCACGACACCGATCGACAAGGTCGGGTTCACGTCGGCCTTGAACATGGTCAGCAACGATACCGGGCTGACAACGACTGTACCGCCCATGCTGATTGTCTCCGTGTTCGTCTCGGGCGTGTGCTTCAGGTCTAGGCAGAGGGCTTCTGCAGGATCCACTTGGGCGGCTCCACCTGGAGCGGGCAACGCATCCTGGCCGAGAACTCCCCGGCTGCCTGAACCACACCGGGCCACCCCTGGTCGTAGTCGTCCCCGATTAGGAACCCGCCAGGGGCGAGTAGCCCCCAGTAGTCCTCTACGTCCCTGAGCACGTCCGCGTACTCGTGCGCCGCATCGACGTGGACGATCTCCGGGCGGATGCCGAAATGTCGCAAGACGGCGGCTGCGGTCACCGAGGTCTGGGGCAGCGGCACGACGTAGTCTGTAAGGCCGGCGGCGTGCACGTTCGCCAGAAACGTCTCATACAGATCCGGCCTTCCGTTCCGGCGTAAGAACAGACCGCCGAGGCGCGACCAATGCTCCGGCGATCCCAGAAAGGTATCAACCGCGACAACGCACCCGTCGATCCCGGACAGCTTCATGGCGTTGGCGAGGGTGAAGGGGTAGGATGAGGATACGTGTAAAACTCATCACAGGCCCATCCGGACCGGTTTTACACTCCTGTCCAAGAAGGTTTGCCTTGCTGGACGCGCAAGCGGTCCCGCTATCCTGTTGAAATATCATGTTTTAATTGCCACAGACGGCGAACCCTTTTCCGGACAGCGAGGCTGGTCGTTTGCGCTGGCCTTCGAACCTGAAGCTCCGGCCGGCTCACGGCAGTATGCTACACAATTGAATAATCTAAGTTTTTTGGCCAACAAGTTCCCTGTAGCTACTTTTCGCCCGTATCCCGAACCACCCCCGTGATGGTCGACTGGCCTTTCCAAACGCCAACGTCGACAACGACTCTACCGCCGTGCTCCGATGTCAGCCGTTGCAGGGCGCTGTGGTTCCCATTCCAGCCTTGGACCTCTTCGGAGGCAGGCCCCAGCGCGAAGTCCTCCCAAATATTTTCTCCATACAAGGTCTGCATCACAGATCGGGCGACCGAGGGCACATGAACCTCCGTTGGGCTGTAGACAAAAAAGAAGACGCCGGACCACCCTCACACCGCGTTCGCCGATGAGTCATCAGCAAGATTTCCCAGGCTCTAATCTGGGAGAGGTGTGTCAACTATCTCCGGCGCTGGGACATTTTCCTATCAAGACGAAGATGCTCTAGACGGACGTCGTTCCGCACGCGCTTGAGAAATCGACGCGTGTCTTGATTTCTTAAAACTGAGTGGTTCTTGATGTCCACCGTGGTCAACATTTTGAGATAGACTAATAGAGGCCCCCTCTTTGCATATTGCGTCAATATCATTTAGTCGGGCTTGATAGCGCCTGGCAATCGCGGAAACACTATATCTACTTTCAACAAAATCCTGTCCAAACTTGGCAATGGCTTTAGCTTTAGTTCGATCAGCTAATACAGATCTCATGCATTCTACAGCAGACTCGATACGGGGCTCAGCCCACTGACTACCCCGTTCGACAAAGATGTATTCTTCTGGCCGCGGCTCAAATAAGTCGTAATCAACAAGATAACAAGTATCAGTATTGCAGAACTCCATATTACCAGAGTAACCAGTTGCTATGACCGGCAAGCCGAGTTGCATTGCTTCAAGCATGCCAAAACCCCAGCCTTCCGAGCGATGGAGTGACACATAGCAATCACACAAAGTTTTCAAATTAAGCAACTCAGCATAACTGAGCGTTTCGTTAAACATAATAAGCCTCGAGTCTTGTGCACAATATGCAGAAATTTGAGCCCACAACCGCTGCTGATAGACGTCATCCACTTTAAAACGGTTTTGCGTCTTAATTAACAGAGTGACGTCGCGTTTTAATGGAAACGCCGCTTGAAACGCTTGGATAACTGCAAGGGGGTTTTTTCGCCCTACAAACGAAAACGAGTCAAACGTCGCTAGGAAGATGAACCCTGCTTGATCCAGTCCAAAGTGGCTACGCGGTAAGCTAAGTAAGTTGTTGAGGGGTTCGACTGCCATGCCGACGTTGACGACCGGTATATCTGTATATCGTGAATAAATTTCACGGTTGTATTCGGATGACACCCAAATTTCGTCCAGCATCTTTAATGCTAAATGGTGACAAGTCGGTATGCGGGAAAGCTCCCAAAAGAAATAACCTATATTATATGAATTCTTGTAAACATGTTGATTTAGATAGGCAAATGCCAACGGTATGGATTCAGCATTTAGATGTATAATATTTATAGACCTTCGATCGACTCTATTTTTTGATTTAAATTCTGAAGAAGACTTAACTGGAGCTGGATTATCCATGTCGAAATTACGAAAACTAATATCTTGCTCAAACTCCTGTAGTATCTGAGCCGAAATCCTTGATGCTTGTCCAAGACCGGATGCCGCATGTAAAGGTCCAATTAAAGCTACACCATGCAACAGGGGCCCGATGGATGCTTTCTCTGCGTCATAGCAGACAGCCGAGTTACCGTTGAGAGAAGCCTCGACACGACGCCCTAATCGAAGAGAGTAGCCCGCTGCTTCTATAGCGGAAATTATCTTCTCACGAAGACTTCTGGCCGAGAGGAGGCGTGCTTCGCGGTCCTCATCGAGATCGGCTATCTGCGGATTGTCTTGCTTTTCTACCGCATACGTTTCCTCAGGCTTCGGATTTTGTGGTTCACCGATAGCAGCGAAGATAGAGTCCAACACCATGTAACTAGGCATGTCTGCTAAGGGTGCAAACATTTGGCCCACAGACTCTCGTGGAAGAAAACGGACTAAATGGGGCTGAGTTGCACACAGAATTATCAAATAGGCTATAAGTGCTGCACGATCTACTTGCAAATCAAGGTTTAGAAAGTGCAGCTCTGGATGGACTTGATGATATCGACAAACAAAATAATTTGTATGAAATCGCATCCAGCGTTGATTAGTGTCAACTTCGTTCAAGATGTCTATGTAGTAGGTTGGTACGAGTGCATCTTGCATTCTTAGAGTTGGTGAATGCTCCGCACACCACCAATATATAGCCTCTGTGGCTACACGCTTGTCATTGAGATTCCAGTGCTGACCGAGCTCACGGCGAATAAAACTAAAAGATACGATACTAATCGGTCGAGATAAATCTAGAACAGGCACTGGCGAGTTCATGAACGCAATCTGTATTGCCGAAAGAGGCAGTTTCTGCTTACGATGACGTAAATACGTTGTTAAATACCAATCAATTATCTGTAGCTGATCGCTTAGGTCGCCATTTATATCAAATCGTTCATCAATTCGAGTGCGATAGCACTCATATGCTAGATACTCAGTCACTAGACTGTCAGTCTTTATGTTGCCAGGAATCCCGAATAGCTTGTCTGGCTGAGCTCGACTTTGAAATATGGACTCTTTCATATGGAACCTTTGCAATGTTTAGCTTCATATAGAAGCTACTAGACCATTCATCAAATCTTTGTAGGGCTGATACCAAGTCTTGCCTCGAAGCGTGCGAGCTAAGTCAAAACTCGCCGACACAAAGATGCTGCTGGTCTCAGCATCGATTGGTGTTACCGTGAGATCATGTCCGACTATATTCCATGTAACTATGTTGATCTCAAAACCGTGTCGCCCGTTTCCTATGCCCGCCTCTTGCAGATCCTGGCGAAATACATCTGCTTGGCATACAAGTCTCTCTCCACTTGTAGAGAGTAGCTCTACTGTCACGGCACGATCAGGTGTTGTCGCATCATACGCCCAGCCTGCAATCAATCCTTGTTCAAAGACGTCGATACTCAATTTCCAGCGGTCACCCATGTGCTGCGCATTCATCGCCATACCTTTGCATATTTACGTTCGTTATCCGCATCCTCTGTTCAACCATGACGCGATTAAGCGGTTCTCGTGATAGTTGCACTGTTGGGAATCATCTGCAATCCCCGTTCTCGTTGGGGATGACCCGCACTACCATTTGCCATAAGATGGCGGTGTGCTATAGGACCATAAGTTGTAAGTGTGAGTGCTTGTGCTCGTAGCTTTAGTCACCGGCGTCACCGGCCAGGACGGCGCGTATCTCACCCAGCATCTGCTGGCCAAGGGTTATGAGGTCGTCGGTTTGATGCGCCGCTCTGCGTCGTCGGACGTGATCGGCGAGCGGCTGCGCTGGCTCGGCGTGCTCGACCACGTGCAGCTCGTGGATGGCAACCTCGCGGACCTTTCGAGCCTGATACGGATCCTACAGGCGCATAAGCCCGACGAGGTCTACAATCTTGCGGCGCAGAGCTTTGTCGCCGCGTCCTGGCAGCAGCCGCTGCTGACCGGAACGGTTACCGCGTTGGGTGCGGGGAATGTGCTCGAGGCCGTGCGCATCGTTCGGCCCGAGGCGCGATTCTATCAGGCGTCGTCGTCCGAGATGTTCGGTTTGATCCAGGAACCCGTGCAGTCCGAGCGCACGCCGTTCTATCCGCGCAGCCCGTATGGCGTGGCGAAGCTGTATGCGCACTGGATGACGGTGAACTACCGCGAAAGCTTCGGCCTGCACGCCAGCAGCGGCATCCTGTTCAACCATGAGAGCCCGCTGCGCGGCATCGAGTTCGTGACCCGCAAGGTGACGGACGGGGTGGCGCGCATCAAGCTGGGGTTGGCCAGCGAACTGCCATTGGGCAACCTCGACGCCAAGCGTGACTGGGGCCATGCGCGGGATTACGTGCGCGCGATGCACCTGATGCTGCAACAGGATCAGGCGGACGACTACGTGATCGCGACCGGCACCACGACCAGCATACGGGACCTGTGCCGTACGGCGTTCGCGCATGTCGATCTGGCATACGAGGATCACGTCCGCACCGATCCGCGCTTCATGCGCCCGGCCGAGGTGGATGTGCTGCTGGGCGACGCCAGCAAGGCCCGGCAGCGGCTGGGCTGGGCGCCTGAGGTGTCGCTGGACGAGATGGTGGCCGAGATGGTCGACGCTGACCTGGCCCGGCACCGGGCGCGCATGGCGCGATAGCCGATGCCGCCCCGCCGCATCCTGATCACCGGTGCCAGCGGGTTTGTCGGCCAGCACTTGCTGCCGGCGCTGCGGGCGACATTCCGCGACGCTGAACTGCATACGCCGGCGACCGATGTGACGGGTGAGGCAGCGGCCGCTGCAATGGTCGGGGCGGCCCGGCCGGATGCGCTCGTCCACCTTGCAGCCGTCGCGGCCATCCCGGCGGCCCGGCTCGATCCGGCCCACGCCTGGCGAGTGAACCTGCTAGGGACGCTGAACGTCGCGCGGGCGGTGCTGCAGCATGCGCCGGGCTGCACGCTGCTGTTCGCCTCCAGCGCCGACATCTATGGCGCGTCGTTCCGCGCGGGCACGCCGCTCGACGAGGATGCCTTGCCGGCACCGCTCAACACCTATGCCGCTACCAAGGCCGCCGCCGACCTAGCGCTGGGGGCGATGGCGGCGGAGGGCTTGCGGGTGCTGCGGGTGCGGCCGTTCAACCATACCGGGCCGGGCCAGACGGCGGAGTTCGTGGTACCAGCGTTCGCCGAGCAGGTCGTGCGGGTGGCGGCCGGGCTACAGCCGCCGGTGCTGCGGGTGGGCGCTCTCGATGCCCGCCGCGATTTCCTCGATGTGCGCGATGTCTGCGCCGCCTATGCACTGTGCCTGGCCCATGCCGACGCGTTGGCGCCGGGCACGGTGCTGAACGTGGCCTCCGGCCAGCCGCGCCGGGTCGGCGACGTGCTGACTGCACTGATGGACGCAGCCGGCGTGCAGGCGGAGGTGGTAACCGACGCCGGCCGCCTGCGCCCAACCGACATCCCGGTTGCCGTCGGGAACGCGGCGCTGGCCCGGCGGCTGCTGGACTGGGCGCCGACGATCCCTTGGAACCAAACGATTGTCGACGTGCTCGCCCATTGGAAAATTAAGGTAAATACATAAACAATACTGTAATTATGAGAGAGAATATTCCTATTATTAGGTCAAAATAAAATAGAAGTCTTAGAAGGAAAATGTCTTGAAGGAATACAAAGGAATTATAACAGTGAATGAATGGATCATTTGGTCCTATCGTATCCTGCTCGGTCGAGAGCCAGAAAATGATGCCGTTGTACGAGCGCACGCGAAGGAAGACTTTTCTTTAAAAGGACTCCGCAATACATTAATAGGTAGCGAAGAATTTCAGGCTTTAACAATGCCGCACCCTTCGATCTCGCTGGAGGAAAGCGAGATGCGCCGCCTCAAGGCCGAGTTTTCTGTTAGTCTGTCAAAAAGCTGTGATGGTTTTTTTGTAGATTTTCTCGGTGTACGTACTCGTTGTAGCTATCTTCCCATCAGTTACGCCGGGTTTTCCGGTGCGGTAGAACAAGCTGAGGGTGTTAATGCGGTTCCTTTACACGAATCAGCAGAGATCGTAGCACTCTTAGCTTCAGTGAAAGAGGCTACACAGGTTTTAACTGTACTGGAACTAGGTGCAGGATGGGGTCCTTGGCTTGTTGCCGGTGCAGTCGCAGCACGGCAATGCGGCTTGGAAGCTCGTCTAATTGGTGTAGAGGGGGATAAAGCTCACATCAGTTTCATGCGCACTCATATGGAGGATAACGGGCTTGATCCGGACGATCATCGCTTAATCTGGGCGGTGGTCGGAGCGGAGGACGGTACTGCCCACTTTCCTATTCTACCAGATCCAAGTGCCGATTGGGGTGCCAAAGCAGATTTTTCAGGAGACCGCGATAGACTATCCGCAAGAGCTTCTTCCTATATAGAAGTTCAATCTAGATCAATTAGCTCTTTAGTCAGGGAGTTAGACAAAGTCGACATTGCGCACTGTGATATCCAGGGAGCCGAGGCGGATGCGCTTGAAAGTTCAATAGATGCAGTAAATACAAAAATTAGACGCTTAGTGATCGGTACTCATGGTCGTGCTATCGAAGAACGATTGATCACGTTGCTTTCCAAGCATAGCTGGATATTGGAGCATGAGAAGGCTTGCACATTTCAGCAGACCGACACGCAGATGGTTCTGCTCAACGATGGGGTGCAAGTATGGCGTAATGTTGCGATACCTTAGCTCGACTTTGGCCATTAGGCGGCATTGCAGAGCGCGTAGGTGATGTTTTCGGTAACAGCCCAGGTCTTTCAGCGGGGTTAAACCACCCGTAGGTCGTCGATCAATCTGTCCGGCTGACTGGTCAGTGTCTCGAGCATATCCCAACTTTGCTTCCTGGCGGTCGAGAGAAGCGAGCGGATCAGGCCAAAATCCTTGGCGCCGTCCTCGGAGCGGAAACCGCCAGAAATCTTCTGGCGCAATTTCATCATCCGTCCGTCCCGTTCCGCGAGGTTGTTGGTGAAGGGTACGCTGGGATCGGTGAGGAACCGGAGCACGTCCGACTTTCGGGTGCTTAGGCGCAATAGTAGGTTGTGACCAACCCGTCGCGGCGGACGGCCGCGGCGGCGGGACTTTGCCAGTGCGGGTTGCGCCTCATGGAACGCCATGCCTTCCGCGAGAACCGTGTCGTAACATCGCTCGATCAGGGCGATCAGACCCGGCTTCAGTGGCGCGCCTTGTTCATGCGCAAGGTTCGTCGCGTGGCTGGCGCGACGCAGCAGGCGCTGCATCTTGCACGCCCAGTCCTCGTTCTCGATCTCGATCAGCGCCTTCAGTTCCCGCAGGTGGTGCGCATTGCACAGCGCGTGCAGCACGCCGGTCATCGTGTAGTAGGGCTTCCAGTGGTCATGCACGACTATGCCGCTGACATGCGCCAGCAGGCTGCCCCGCTTCGCCGAGACGCGGTAGAAGGTGAGCCAGACCGTCGAGGCGATATGCAGCCACTGCGTCTTGCCACCGATCCGGAACCCGGTCTCATCCATATGCTTGACCGGTGCCGCTGCCACCTGGTCGCGCACCGCATCGGCGAACCCTTGGAGCCGTTGAGCGCAGTCCTGGCTGATCCGCGCGATGGTCGCGGTGACCAACTTGACCCCGAAAAGGTCGGCCATCAGTGCCGCGAGACGCTTTTCGGGCAGCAACTGATAGTGCAGCAGATACAGCACGAATGCGCTGATCCGCTTGCCGTATTGCACCGGCGCGGTCACCCCTTCGGGGAACGCCGCTCGCGTCTGCGTGCCACAGGCGGCGCAACGGCAGCCGTGTGCGCGGTGCTCGGTAACGATCAGCGGCCGCGGTTCCGGGAGATCAAACACCTGCCGGGCCACATGATCCGTCGCCATCGCCGCAGTCAACGGCTCGCCGCACGCAGCGCAGATCTCTGGGTAATGGTCGATGGTGGCATCGGGCTTTTCAACCCGGCGCAGCGTCTCACCCGGATGGCCCTTCTGACCACCGCTCTTCTTGCCGGACGGTTCCCGCAGGCTGCTGACCCGCAGCGGCTTTTTCAGTCCGTCGCTGGAGGGCGGCTTGCCGCTGTTGCTGCTGTTCAGCCCAAGACGACGCTCCAATTCCGCCAGCCGCCCGATCAGCGCCGCATTCGCGGAGCGGAGCACCGCATTCTCCGCCTGCAATGCCGCCATGGCCGCTTCAATGCCAATCGCGGCCGATACGTCGTCTCCGGAGCCTGTGTCATCGGGCGGTGCCATTGACACGTTGACTCGTACTCAGCCGTGACCTGTCAATGCCCCCTCCAACGAGATGACCTGGGCTGTTACCAAGCAGGTTATCCCATGGCCACAGTTTAGCTTGGCGTTACAAGCCAAAAGCCTCTCATTTTTGACTGTAAGTCCAAAACATCATCCTTCTGCATCAAGATAAAGTCACTCCCGCTGACTTAATCTCATGGAAATTGCCTCTCGGACAGGGATGTTGGTATCTGACGTAATCATATTGGTGCTATTATGCATTGATTATCGTTGCATTATCAGTTACTCGCCTGCTGATACAATGTCAGGATGAACTTCGATGGCGACTATCTCGGGTGGTTCAGGCACACAAATCACGCTGGACGCAGGCAGCAACGACCGGAACGGCTTGGCAGCGAACCTCGCCAATCAGATCACAGCGGCGCTGAAGAGCGGTGCGTTGACACAGACAGACAACACCAACCCACCGACGGGGAGTGGCTTCTACGTGTCGGCGGCGGTGAATACGACAATTGTTCTGGCGGCGAATGTGCGGGCGCTAGCGCTCACCGGCAGCGGGGCGGAGTCGGTCGTTGGCTCGGGCGGGCAGAACCAGCAGATGCTCTTCGGCGGCGGCAATCTGACATACTACACGAACGGTGGTTCAGGCACTGTGGTGACTGGCGATGGCAGCAACCTGCTGGGCACGCCGACTTCGGGCGGCGGAGCGTTCACCTTCATCAGCGGCGCAGGCAACGACACGGTTGTCGCGGCAAGCGGCAACGACACGGTCTCTGCTGGCGCCGGCGCGAACTTGATCGACACCGGGACTGGGGCGGACCTGATTTACTCGAACGGCAACGACACCATCGGCGGCGGTGCCGGCTCCGGAACCGACACGATCATCGGCGGAGCAGGCGCAATTCTGGTTTCCGACGGCAGCAAGAATCTGTATTTCGTAGGCGGCTCGGGTTCAGTGACGGTCCTCGCTGGCACAGGCAGCGACACGGTTTTTGCGGGCACTGGTGGCGGTCAAATCACTGGCGGGTTTGCTGGCAACAACCGGCTGATCGGCGGCGAGGGCACAGTGGGGTCAACGCTGTTCGGCGGCGGCGATGGCGACGTGCTGTTCGCGCGCGGCAGCGGAACCTCGCTGTTGGCGGCGGGCGCAGGCAACGAGACGCTCACGGGTGCGGGCTCGACGGGCAACAACTATTTCTTCACCGGCCGCGGCAACGCGCTGATCGGTGGCGGCCCCGGCAACGACACGATCTTCGCCGGCAGCGGCAACGCGACCGTCGACGGCGGGACAGGCAAGGACCTAGTTGCGATCGTCAATGGCCGGGCCGGCGGCTCAGTCCTGCTTAACGGCTTTGGCAATAACAGTCCTGATCAGGTCACATTGCAGGGCTATGCGGCGGGCGAGGCGGCTCGGGCGATCGCCGCGGCCGGCTCGTCCAACACGATCGTGCTGTCCGACAACACCCGGATCACGTTTGGCGGGGTGAGCAGCGTGACGGCCTCCACATTCGTTTAGGGTCGGAAGAAGCTATGGGGCGACCGGCGAAGGATCGGTATCATCGTTGGTCGATGCAACTGATGGATGTTTTCCCATGACTCAAGTTGATGACCTGAGCCGTTCTCTCGCCGCCTTTGATCAGAATACCAGTCTGGTCATGGTGGTCGAAATGAGTGAGGCGAGCTGGCTGGTTGCTGGACTGGTTCCCGACGTTGACCGCCAGCCTTTGAAGAAGCTCGAGCCCGATCCGAGTGCGTTGCTGCAGCTGCTGGAGCGCTGGCAGGCGGAGGCGATGAAGGCGGGCCAGACGATCGGACGGGTGACCCTTGCCTATGAGGCGGGACGTGACGGGTTCTGGCTGGCGCGCTGGCTGCAAGCCCGTGGCATCGAGGTTTATATCATCCATTCGACAAGCGTCGCCGTGTCGCGCGAGCACCGCCGGGCCAAGACCGACAGGCTGCTCGACCAGGTCGCGGGCGCGGTGGCCTCGTTCACCGGCGACGGCGCCTACGACCGGGATCGCGTTTACGCCGGCGTCGCCGAGCGCCATCCTGAGGCGGCTGTGGTCGTCCCGCCGCGCACAAGCGCCGTGCCGAGCGACACGGCCGAGAGCGAGCCAACACAGCGCGACCGCCACCTCCAGCACATCAGCAAGCACGGCCGCATGGCTTGGCAGAAGCGGTCGGGATACAATGCGCGCGCTCGGGCCGAAGCCACCATGGGCAGATGGAAACAGGTGATCGGCGACGAGTTGCGCGCGCATACGGATGAACGGCGGGCGACCGAGGTGGCGGTCGCCGTCCATGCGCTCAACCGTATGCTGGAGTTCGGACGTCCGAGTTACGTCCGTGTCGCCTGACCTCAGACGGGGTTGGGGTCAGCGCGCCCACGTCCCGGATCCCTGTACCACGCTACCACACGCAACAAAATCTGACCGTGTTTATCTAATAAGTTGAATGTTTATGTGTAAATATCGCCAATGTGGCCACTATCCGCTGCACTGTGGGAATCATCTCTATGCGCTTCACGGAACTTCTTCAGACAGCCGAACAAGTTTCTCCGCCCGCTGAGATCAAAAGCCGTCGTCGCCCAGGGCGCAACGACCAAGCGAGCCCGCATCTGATCCCGCTGCTGCGCAGCCCGGCGACAGCGGATATCCCCATGCCGCCATTCGGTGAACTGGACACGCCGCCCTTAGGCGACGACTTGGCGCCTGTACGAGGCATCATCTTCGGCCTTGCGCTGAGCGTGCCGCTATGGGCCGGCATCGCCGGGGTAGTATGGGCAGTGCTGCGCTGAATGGACCGTGCGTGTGAGTGGGACGGTCTATTGACTGAATGGACGTCTTCCTCCAGTGGCGTCGATACACCGTCCTGCCCAGACGCACGATCCTCGATCGCCTTTTCCCCCCGCTTGGGTGTGATCGGGCCACCTGTGGTTGGCGAAGCCGACACGCTTTCGATTTCAAGCCCTCGTGGCGACGGGCGGCTCGGCTCGAGGCTGGACGCGAACACTTTTTGATCGTCCTGGAGACGCCAAACAAGAAACTGGACGCGGCTACGATCGCCTAGAAGAATTCATAAATCGTAATATTCCGCCTCGAGATCAGCAACACAGAAGCCCGCTCATCGTTGTAACAGCCTAGGTCTTTCAGCGGGGTCAAACCACCCGTAGGTCGTCGATCAATCTGTCCGGCTGACTGGTCAGTGTCTCGAGCATATCCCAACCTTGCTTCCTGGCGGTCGAGAGAAGCGAGCGGATCAGGCCAAAATCCTTGGCGCCGTCCTCGGAGCGGAAACCGCCAGAAATCTTCTGGCGCAATTTCATCATCCGTCCGTCCCGTTCCGCGAGGTTGTTGGTGAAGGGTACGCTGGGATCGGTGAGGAACCGGAGCACGTCCGACTTTCGGGTGCTTAGGCGCAATAGTAGGTTGTGACCAACCCGGGGGTGTAAGCCCGAACCCCAGAAAATTCCGTCGTAGGTCGAGAGAGCGAGAACTTTCCCTAGAAAGTGGATTTTCGGGAGAGTTGGCGATCTGGGACCGCGCAAAGCGGGACTTTGAGGCCGCCGGACGCTGCTCACCAAACATCGTTTTCGGGAAAGTCGAGCCAATACGCCTTTACGACCAGCTAGGTTAGTTCGGCACCCATCACTGCAAATTATTGATATTGTTATGTTTCCGGAAAACTCTCAGCTTTGAGCGTAGAACCCTTGGCAGTTGACGGAATTTTCTGGGGTTCGGGCTTACATCTCCAACTTGCCGTCACCCTGGATGACCTGGCTCTTACGCCGCAACTCTTGTGCGAGTTTGACACCGTTGAACCGGCGGACCCCACAAAGCAGGGCACGTCGCAAGCCCGCTTCTACAAACGGCTCGGAACGGTGGAATACGAGGTGTTCGCAGAAATCAGGAGAACGGCTGAACAGGTCGCGTTCAAGACCATGCTGAAGCGACGAGTAAAGGAGAACGCATCGTCCTAGGGAACCCCCATGTTGATGCGACTCGTGATGCGCGCGCAACGCGATCTGGCACCCCCCGGAAGTTTACGGCGTGACCGGCCCAGGGACGACATGCCAGACGTATGCTTTCCGTAGGCGCAGGACAAGGGAACCTGATGATTGTAGCAAAATTGAAATTGCCTGGCCAATAAGGCGGCGCCTGATAAACGTTCGGCTGCCAACGCGCTGACGTGTAAGGTGGTCAACATGCAGACCGTGGCCATCATCAGTCAGAAGGGAGGTGCCGGCAAGACCACGCTGGCCATCCACCTTGGTGTAGCCGCTAGCGTAGCCGGGCTTGTGTCGCTGATCGTGGACACTGACCCGCAAGCCACGGCTAGCAAGTGGAGTGCTTGGCGCAATGGGGGTGATCCCGAGGTCATCGACTGCGCAGCACACGCCTTGTTGCCGAAGAAGCTGCAGCAGGCTGCTGGGCTGGGTGCGCAGTTCGCTGTCATCGATACGCCACCTCATGCCGATATCATGGCTCGCGAGGCGTGCCGCGCTGCTGACCTTTTGCTTGTTCCCTGCCGTCCGCGTGCATTCGACCTAGACGCGATTCAGACCACGGCTGAGCTGGTTAAGGCGAGCGGCAAGCCAGCCTTCGTAGTCTTCATGGCCGGCCCTCCCCGGGCACCAGTTCTGTACACTGACGCTACCCAGCTTGTGCAGCAGTTTGGTTTGCAGGTTGCACCCGTCATTCTTCCGGACCGAGCCGCGTTCCATCATAGCACCGAGCGGGGTAAGGCAGCGGCCGAGATCGAGCCTGACGGCCGAGCGGCTCAGGAGATTACGGCTTTGTGGATGTGGTTACGTCAACACGTCAGCACGTTGACTGGTCAACAATTAAAAGCCGGAAGAAAGACAGCATGAGCCGGTTCGCGGGATTGAAGCAGCAACGAGCGGGCAAATCGCCAGCACCCGCAGAGCCAATCCAACCGGAGAGTGGTCGGACACGGAAACCGCGTGAAGGAAAGAAGCTGATTGGAGGCTATTTCAGTCAGGAGATGAGCCGTGCCGTAAACGTGCTTGCGGCAGAGCAAGGCACCAGCGTCCAGGCGCTTCTAGGCGAAGCGTTAGATGACCTGATGCGAAAGCATGGCAAGCACCCTTTTGGAGAACGATAAGGTTACGTGTCAACACGTAAAACTGTTGACGAACTGACGTAACTGGATGCAGGGTGGGGCATCTACGACACGCTACCGCGCGACATCAAACTCTTACAAAGCAATCCTACGCAACAGTCTCGACCTGATACTCGCGGACGTGTCATGGTGTGTGTTGCCTCGCATACGGCGGGGCGCGTCCAGGAGACCACAGACGCCCAGTAAATAGAAATGCCAAGGCCCGCCTTTGAGGGCGGGCCCAGAACACATACCGGCCGAGGCCGGGAAACTCGACGCTCTGAACAAGCACGAGAATCCCCCAATTAGCCGATTTTTGCAAGCCCTGTCTTGCCACGGGTTTGCACGTCCTGGCGCCAGCCCTCCCAGCCTCTTGGTTCAACCGAGGAAGGGACTGCTTTGCCTGACGTACAGCCCGCTGCCGCCGGCACCGGACACCATTGCGCCCGCGTGTCGCCGTCCACGCCCAACCCCCACCATCCCCGCCCCTGGCACCGAGGCAGCCTGTTCGGCGACGGCCCGCGCCGGCCCTTCAGCGCCGACAAGCGCCGGGCCTGGCTGGAGCGCGCCGAGCTGGAGCGCCGCGCCGGCCGGATGACCTCTTTGTATGTCGATGTCGCCCGGGTCTTGCTCAAGCGGTTGAGCGTGGACGGGCGGTGCGACCCCTCCCACGTCACCCTTGCTGCCGACGCGGCGTGCGGGGAGCGCACAGTGCGCCGTGCCTTGGCGGCGCTGGAGGAGGCAGGACTGCTGACATGGGAGCAGCGCCTGGTGCGCCGACCTTGGCCCGCGGGCGGGGCAGGGGCGACCCGGGCCGAGCAGACCAGCAACGCCTATGTTTTCTCCCTGCCCACGGGGCCGATCGCCGCGCCGGTGCCGCGGCCCGTGCAACTCAGGATGCCTAACTGCGGCGGCCAAGATGGCCGGGAAACCTCTTTAAAGATTATTCTTACTAGGATTCCCACGCTCAGCGAAGCCGAACGGCAGCAACTGGAGGCCCTCCAGGCAACCCGCAAAGCACAACGCAACACCGAGTGGATGGCAAAGCGCGCCGAGCGATGGCGAAAGTGGGGCTGGCTGCCCCAATAGATCACCGTACACGACAGAAAGCAGTGCCACGGTGCTCGCTGCGGGCAAGGGGCGGGTCCTCCCCGTGCTCGCCATGCTCGCCGCCGAGCGGCGGCTGCGCGTGGCTGCGCGCGGGTCCAGTCCCGGCGCCAAGCGGCGCCGCCCTTGCCCTCCGCTGCGCGCCGCAGTCGCCGGGAGGCGTCGGGACGAGGAACGTCCCGAGCCATCGACGCCGCCTCTGGCGGGTCGAACAAGGAACTGGACAAGATGCTTCGCGCCTCGCTTGCCACGGCAGTCACAGTGTCGCCCCCTGATCCGACTCGGGCCGGACGGACGCAGCTGCCTCCGCCAGCATCGGCCCGTGCCGGGGGCAGTGAGGCGGTCCGACCTGGTCAATCCATTTGCGCGCGGTGCGAACGATGTAGCCGCAGGTGGGGCAGGCGCATTTGACGTGCCGGTTGGCCTGCTTGCGGGGGCCGGTGGTGATCGGAGCGTCCCCGGCATCCTGGGCTGCCGCCAAGGCCTCACGATCGGCTTCGAGGCGGGCATGAGGCAGGGGTCCGGCGGCGTCGAGGACGGGGGCGATGAGGGCGAGGAAGGCCGGCCCTGGGCTGGTGGCGCGCATGGGGCCGACGAGGCCGATGCTGTGGGCGACCTTGCGGTAGGCGGGTCCCCGGCCAGCCCGGATACCAACAGCGGCATGAACCAGCTCGCGGGCGAGGGCCGCGGCGACAGGCAGGGCAAGGGCACCCTCGGCCTCGGCAAGATCGGGACGGACGAGGATCTCGAAGGTGGCGTCGGCGCTGGCGGCGCTATCCCAGCACTCGCCGGTGGCCTTGGCGCGGCGCCCAGTGGAGGGGAAGCCGATGGCGATGCGTAGTCGCTCGGGCAGGGGCGCGCCCATCTGGGCGAAGGCCGGGCGGAGGCGTCCGGCGACGTCGTTGAGCCAGCTTTCGCGGTTGGGGTGGGGATCGGGATGTGCTATGGACATCGGGCGCTCCTGGGCCGTTGGTGGCGGCTCCAGGCTGCGGGTCCCCGGCGCGAACGGGACCTAGAAAAAATCCGAGGACAGCGAAAACCGCCGCCGCGCCGTGAACACGGCCTCCAGGAGAGCGTGTTCACGGCCTGTCGTCTAAGCTTTGTTGTTCCCCTGCCTCAGTGGGTGAAGCCGAGACCGGGCGTGCCGTCGGACATCATCGGCGGCGCAGGAACGGCGTGCTACCGGACCAATCCATAGTGTTTCGTCCGCAGGTAAGTGTCCGACGCTGACAGTCATTCATTTGGAAGTTGCACGAGGCAGGTCGGGATTTTGCCGTCTCCTTTGGTGCGAAGAGCGGGTCCGTTGGTGACGCAGCCCGGATAGACCTCCTCCCCGGGCCACCACGTTTCCTTGCTGCGCTCCACGGCGAGCCGCATGATCGGCAGGAAGGGGCGGAAGGCCCATCTCTGCGAAAACGTACGTTAGCGTATTGCACGCAATGTCATGGGTCGGGTTAGCGGAGGCTGGGGAGCCGGGTGCCGAGAAGTGCTTGAAGACCGAGCTCGACGTCGCTC
>JAABUS010003976.1_pt1 | contig 22499 bp, 18 predicted proteins | sample 5560161 | NCBI WGS metagenome assembly JAABUS01 (sample SAMN10711885, study PRJNA513376) | rock metagenome | isolation source: Antarctica rocks | place: Antarctica: Victoria Land, Trio Nunatak nord | collected 2016-01-04
ATCGAAAATCAGACATGTTGCATAAGATCGCTCGTAGACAAAAGATGCATGTGATCATCAAGTAGACATCGTTATCGATGCTGTCAAGATCTTTGTTTGTAAGAGTAAATTCTATGGGTTACGAAATTCTTATGTTCGTTTGAATATGACTCAATGATCTGTATATACCTAATCTCAGCTGTAAGACATCAATATGTCATCTTAGATTGACAAATTCTCGTTAATAAGCACAGAGATTTTGTCAATGAAAACATTGAAGCACACACAGAATTGAAGTTGAGCACAAATAGAGTCTAGCCTGTTACAATCGCGTTACAGAGCACGTCGAAGACACTCAGGCGTAGTATTATTTCCTTCATCTACTTACTTGGTAGACTGAACACTGAGAGAGAACAAATTTGTCGATGGCCCGAGGCAGCGAAGCTTCTCTGCACATATACGTGAAAGACTGTCAATGGGTGCGATTTGGCTCGATCGAGTAGGTTGAGAAAGATATTGCGAGTGGGAAGTGATTTTGTTATGGTGGGAATGCAGCACAGCAACCATTTATAAATCATTTCTTGTTTGACTAATCTTAGTGTCGTGACTGTGACATTTCATGATCTTAGGACGAGCTAAGCAGATTTCACATAGACGCCTAGACGTTGCTAGGCGCTCTCAAACAAACGTTTCGAACTGAAGACATCGTGATAGTCATTTCAAGGGTGCTTCGTAATGCTCTCTGGCCTCATAAGCTTCTTGCTCAACGCAAAGGTCTGCGACGTCTGCTCAGAAAGACTCAGTGAATCTCGATCAGCTTCATGCTTCAACAGTCACGTCACAGCAGCAACTTCATCGTTGGCAGCAGCAAAGTGTAGTGGGGATTGAGAGGCTAGCAGCTCTTTGAATTCATAGTAGATGCTCTCGAAACTCAGCCGCTCGTTGAAATCGACATCATAGCTTGCTAGCGTTTCAAGCACGTCGATGAAATCACATTCGGGCGCAACTTGGATGGCGCCAGACTGCGAAAGAAAGTCGTGCGTCATGTTTCAGAAGCATTTCTGTCAATCTGATCGAATTCTGGCGAGCTGCAAGCGAGAGAAGAAAGACGTTGCAACTCTTTTTTCCGCAGATATCAGCTTTGTTGATATCGATGCCGTGTTGAAGAAGATATTCTACAAGATCGCCATTGTTATTAGACTCTGTCAAATACAGTGATGACTCATTGAGAGATAAATTCTGGTTGACGACGTCTGGCACAGTCAGGATAAATTTCTCGAATACGTATAAGCTTTCCTTGCGAAGCGCTGCCTCTATCAAGCTGCGCTGTACGAGCTTGTCGTAGGGAATATCATGCTCATTTCCAAATGCCAGTACTGTGGGCACAATCGAAGCATGATCATGAAGCGCGACCTGATCGATCAAGAAAGCGAGATTGAGCGTACGTCTTGAATAGACCTTTTGTTCATCATTCATTGCGAGTTCGACGTCACTTATGCCGTAAATTCTGTGAGGGTTAGCTAAAGCAATAGTAGCTCATTTAGTTTCCGTCAGCATTGCGCGCAATCGGTCAAAATTATTGTTAATGCAGGGCTCGATGAGTGAAGCGACGATGTCTGATGGCTTCAGCGCGTCCTCAACAGCGTCATCAGATTGGTAAAGTTGAGGTCTGCTCAACATGCTTAGCAAATTTGGAAAAATGTTTGCAGAAGCTTTCAACGAGACCTTATGTGAAACCTGATGTTCAAACGATGATCCGAACATCATGCCTGATTCAAAGACTGCGTCAGGCACATAGCGTAGTACCTGCCCTTACGTCGCTGCAATTCCTCATGCGTGTCAATTTCTGTGATCTTGTCATTCTTCATGACGAAAATGACATTCGCATGTCGAATAGTGCTGAGTCGATGTGCGATGATGATCGTTGTTCAACTCAATGTCGCTTCGTTCAGCGCTTTCTGCACAATGCATTCACTTTGAATATTCAGCGTAGAAGTTGCTTCATCAAGCAACAACAAATGCAACTTTTGAATCAACGCTTTAGCAACTGCAATACGTTGTCTTGTCAGAACCGTGCCTAGATGAGTCAACCAGCGAAAGTCAGGGTTGAATAGTGCTTGATCTTTAGAGATAGCTATAACTGAATATTAAGAATACAGAAGAAATCAAAGAGAGTTTCGAGCTGTATCTATAGTAGAGCAAAACAAAGAGAACGAAGCAGGTTTGCTCGAGTATCGAAAGCGCTAGAATAGAGTGTTGAGGCTAGAAGTTCAACATGAGTCAAAACCTCTAGAGCTTGTTGACTAGAAAACTCTATTCAATCTCGACACACTCGTAACATGTCTCTGTTCATTGAAAAATTGAAGATTCTTCGAGTCACAAGATGTATTCAAATCTTTAAGCAATGAAAATATAAAATTCAGAATGTTGATCTGATGACAAGCTTCATGCACTTTCTCTTCAGAAAACTTGTACTTCAGATTAATTGCAATGTTTTTGCAAACAAAGTTAAAATACAAAGATAATTCTTGCTGCATCAGAAACATGTAACAATGATAAACATATAAAAACATAAGTGAAATGTCATTTTCATTCAATGTGATGCAATCAGATGTTGAATTATAAAAGTGTTTCAAAAGTAAAATGATTGTGCTTTTGTCACAATTAAAGAATTCAACAATTGCAGCATGCATTTTAAATTCAATCTTCATCAAAATTTCTTACAATATTTTAATAGCATTTTATTGCTTATATTGAAATTCAATGTTCTTGATGTCAATGAATTTATTTTTGAACAACTTTCTGTCTTGATTTTTATTGATTTTGCGAATATTGACTTTGATAGTTCAAAGTTAAAAAATGTAATTTGTAATAATTTTGATCTTAATAATTGAAGTTGTATACAAAAAGAATTACACAATGCTTTGATTTTCAAACATCATCACAATGAAGATAATGAAGAACTGTGTTGTAATATACTCTTTACTTGCAATCAGTTAAAATTCATATTAAAAGTTAAGATTCATGATGAGAAAGTTGATTGATTATGAAAGCGCATAAAGTATGAGCATCACTATTAGACTTAAAATCATCTTGATCATAATGTTTCTTAAAATTTTATTGTATTCATGTAAAATTAATGTTTTTAAAGTTAAGAAATTGATGATTTTGATTAAAATAATAACTTCAATGATTAAGTCAACACTGCTTGCAAATCACTTTTTTATTAAAGTTTTAAGCTTTTAATCAATTTGAATGCAAATGTATTCAGTAATAATGAGAAGAGAAAATTCATTAAAGATAATGATAATGATAAGATTTAACTTTCAATTGAACGTAATATCAAGAGCATTGCTGAATACAATGTTAATCAAAATGTTCAGAATAAAATCAAGATTCTGAAACATTAATTTCTGTAATAATATTAATATAAATGATAGTTTAAAGATCATGAATTTCAAAAAGTTCTTAAAATGATCAAAGAAGTTCTGATCAAAGTATATCATACATTTAATTATTTTTTAACAAATGCAATGAATAATTGCTTAATCAATTATATTGCAGACTCATTTAATGCTGAAATATTTAAAGAGATTTGTAATCATCAGTATGAAGAATATGAAAGCATAAAAATTAATCTGATCTTTTGCTTTCAAGCTTTGTAATGAGAAAATGTTAATAAGATGAAAGTGTTACAATCTTGATTTATTCTCAACTCTATTCTTGATTTATTCTTGATCTCAATTATCTTTAATTGAGTTTAGTGAGCATTTAAGTTAAAAGTGATGTCATCAAGTTTTTGCATCATTTGTGTAAAACATCAATTCTTTCAAGTTTAGCACAAAGATCAGAAATACACATATTGTTACGAAGCGTGTTGACATTGAATAGAATCTAGTCAATAGACTCTAGAAATTTCGATATGTGAACAAGAAACAGCGATGTTTTGAATTAAAATATGCTGAAACATTTCATCTATTCGAGCTCTAGCAAATCGACTACTTCGTTTCTTTGTTCGCTCTACTATAGATACAGCTCGAAACTGTTTTCTTTCTTCTGTATTCTTAGTTTCCTAGTTAGAGCTATCTCTATTGATCAAACATTTTATTCAGCTACGCACTATCTCGCTGCAGTGTGATTAGATTCTAGACACGATTTCAACACATATAAGCTGCAAGTTTTATTCTGTAAATACTTTTCTTTCTTAACATTTATTTATTAGTTAAATGACACTCATATGACTCACTTTATGCTGATCTTTAATAGAAAGAAGATGATTGCTTATGTTGAATACATGTTATCATTAATTAAACATTCAAAAACAATGATTAAATATTATAAATATAAGTTTGAATATTTTTTCAGCATGATTTAGATGCATTTTTTTTCAAGTGAGTATTCAACAGTTTTAATAGAAAAATGCTTGACTTTATACTTTAAGTTCTTTGACAGAATTTTGAACTATGTTCATTAAAGTATAAAAGATTGATTAAATACTTTCTTGACATTGTTTCTTTCTTGATCAGCAATGAAATTCATCTGTACATAATGCTGACTACGAATTTACTATTTAACTACAGTAAAGTTTAAAGATTATCAAAAGTTTGAATGACATCAAAATGCTGCGTGATGATGAAGCGCTGTGCATTGATCATGTGCAGAGTTTTCGCGATTGCATAAACTTCAATAATCTCAATGCACATGCTACAAAGCAATCTGCACACAGATGAGAAAGTCAAATAGAATGCAGAACTATGAGAAAAATCACTTATGAAAATCATTTGATTCAGTATCTTGTCATTGCAATGACAAGAACTGAGACAGAACATTCTTGTGTTTGATCTGTTGAGAATGATTAGCAGAAAGAACTCAAATCATAAACATTCTTTAAATTTACATGTTAACTACATAGATTTTGTTAAGACTGCGTGTCTGTTACTATGATATAAGCAACTCACAAGACTTGTTAAGTTTGACATGAGTAAACTTGAGAATCTCATTAATATCGTTTAACAAATGTTCAGACACAGACATTCTATACATAAGCAATACGCTGATGAGAAGACTTTGTTAAAAGAAGAGAAACACAAGCGAATTAGTAAAGAATAATTGAACTACGCTATCTGATTAAAAGTGTAACATATGAACATCTTTGTAAAATATGATCAATCTGCATGAAAAAGATCTTTACAGATAATGTGAAACAGATGAGTTGCACATCTAACAAGTGAAGTGAGCATCTGCAAAGCATAATATACAATGACGATGACTGTCAATCTTAAGAATCTCATTTCTTCATTGAGTTCTGACTCTTGAATGTCTTGATGATAAAATTAATCTTTAGTTGAAAACATATTTGTATAGCTTGAAAGAACAGTAGCATGTATCAATGTGATTAAAGAAGAAATCGACTGTGATATGCATGCATATCACAGATGAAACATCTGCAATTCATGCTTAAAAAGTAAACTGTTGAAATTTGAGTAGTGAGAGATTTTGTTCATCTCAATCTGTGAATCTGTCATAAGAAAACTCTTTGAGTAACTTCTTGAGTCTAAGAAGAAAATTAGCATAGAGATTGTGCTCTATGTATGTTGCATGCAATGTATACAACATATTTTTGATAGATTCTCGCTGAAATGATTTCGATTAATGACAGCATCGCAATAATGCAGTATTACAGAAGTCAATGAAAGCAATGATGAGAAAAATATGAGAAATGCATTGCAGATGTTCACATTATTTCAACACAAAGATTGCATCTGTTCAACAAGATGATAAAGATGCAAAATGATCTTCAGAAAGTTGAAAGCATTCTCATCACTTACATCAGAATCAAATTCATAGATTTGAATGTTTATCTGTACTTCAGAAATGTTTCAAATGCATAATGTGACTGTGATTGAAATCATCAGACAACGAAACATGTATTCATGCATTGCTTGAACTGATTGCATTTGCGATCAAGAATGTTACAAGACATTGACTTCTTGAACTATTAAATAATCGTCACTATTACAAAGAGTTTCAGAGCAGCTGCAAGAATAATGACGAAAACGAAGCTTTTGAAGCAATTTAAAGTGATTGAATCATTTATTCTTTAATGTGCAATCAACATGAACTAATTTGATACATAGTCTTATAATAATAGTTTCAACTGCGTGAAGCAGTTGTATAGAAAGTGAGTGATTTTCTATTTCAGAGAGTTTTGTTCACTCGTTATAAATAATATAGAGTTTCTCATGAGTCAACTTAATCAATGTCACAAGAGTGTATGAATTTATTATTATTATTATTTCTTTCTTTCAATTTTTTATGAAACTCTGATGCTTCAATCTCAATGTTTAAATTTTATGCATGCATTATAATGATGTACAGATTGTCATGCTTGAGAAGTTCATTATGAATTTCTTGCTTCATAATCTTTTCACTCATCATCACAACAATATTATCAATCATTATGATCATGATGAGTTTATGCATAATAATGAGAATTATCTTGTTAATCAACACATAATGAAGAGCATCTTGAACAACTTTCTTTGCATGAGAATTAAGTACATTAATTACTTTGTTAAGCAGTAAAACTTTTGAATTCAAGATGATATTTTTAATGATGATTACTTTCTGTTACTGTTCATTGTTTAACATGCTCATTCTTTCATTGACTTGTATGTTGTATCTCTTGAGCAGTCTTTCAATAAAGTCATATACATTGCTGATTATACACACTTTTTATATCAGCTTCATTTACATTTTCTTAAAGAAATTTTATTGTTCATTAATGAAATCTTTGATAATATTTTGAAAGATTATATCTTGAAAAAGAATAAACTTCTGCTGAATAAGTCTGATATTACTTTGCAATCATTTCATGTTATATTTAATAATGTCATGATCATTCATAAAAATCAGATCTGAAGTGAACTGATATTATCTTTTTAATAAGTTAATCATGATCAACTTGTTGCAATCATTGAATTTAATCAAAGCAATCATTTTGTTAATTAATATAAATAAGTTCAAGTTTTAAAACACTTATGTTGTGAATTGCATTAAATATGCAAAGCACAAGTCACGAATCTGAATTTCTTTTATTAAGAAAGTGAATTGCATGTTCTTAAAAGAAAGTAAATTCAGTAAAAATAATTTGTCAATAATAAAGAAAAGCTCAAAAGCAGTAAACAAAACATTCATGATGAATTGAAGTTGTGATGCAATCAACATAATGAAAGTTGTTAAAAGTCAATTTAAAATGAGTCATAAAAATGTCATTTAACTAATAAATAAATGCTAAGAAAGAAAAGTATTTACAAAAAAGAACTCAATTTTTATATGTGTATTTCTCAGCTTTATGCTAAACTCAATTAAGTTGATGTTTTACACATATGATGCAGAATCTCAATGACATCATTTCTAAATCAGATTCTTGCTAGACTCAATTAGAATAAAATCAGACAAAAACTAAATGAAGAATAAACGAAAACTAAAATCGTAACATTACTTTTCTTTCTTGAATATTCATGTTTGCATGAATGTTGTTTCTTAGTGCGCTTTTCTTGAATATTTGATATGAAAGTCATTAATCATTTCTTGAGCATTCATAAATTTGTCATCATCAACATTATATCAGTTGAGATTGTTATCATAGCTTTTTCATTTGACTCAATATTGAAGTTATCTTTGATATCATTAAGAGTTCAATATATCGTCAATTTTTCATTTATCTTCATTATTTATCACTATTGATCTTGAGAATTCATTCTTCTAATCAAATGAAGAATCATTGATAACAAGATGAAGAAGCTCTGAATGAAATACATCATGTATATGCATAGTCTTGAATAGTTTCAATTTATAGAATGAGTTAATGAAATTAATGATCTGAAAAGAATCAAGCATCTTGTCATTCAATTTTTTGAAAAGTCTTGCTGTAATAATGTTTTGTTCATTCAAAAACATCTTTGATTCAATCTTGTAATTGATCTTCTTTCTATGCTTATTAGCTTAATTCATCATTTGTTTTCATGTTTTGATTAGAGCTTCATGAGCGAAGATCAATGTCTTGTTTATTTATTCAGATATATTCTTGACTCAATTGATTTGCAAGTATTCGTGAATACTTTCATACTTGATGATGTCAGAGTTGAAGCTCATATGAGAATGAAAACTCTTGTTCATGAAGAAGAAAGTCAAGAAAATGACTGAGAACAAGACATTATTGTCAACAAACTTGATTATGAATAGTCATTTAAATCAGTCATTCTGCATATATGAACAGAAGAATTGAAGATATTGCTTGATGTTCTGATTGACTCATTTACTTTGATCATCAATTTGAAAATGATAGACGATGAATAATTGAAGAAAAATGCTCAGTCGTTTGCAAAGAAACTTTCATAGTATAGAGATGAATTGCGAATCTCAATCAGATACTATGAAGCTTGACAAATCATAAGTTTAATATATTCATTGAATCAGCATTTTAACTGTCTTTTTAACTGTGATATCTTCATCATCAATGATGCAAGAAATATAATGTCTTTCTTTTAACAATTTGCAAATGACAGTCAGAATAATGTTATAATCATATGAATCAAATAAATTGATAATGAAGTTCATTGCTATGTCTTGTCATCGCTGTTCAAATATTGATAGAAGTTGAAGTAAGTCATTTGATTTATCTTTAAATGCTTTTGAATGTTGATAAATATAACAGTTTTGAATATATTAATTTATCGTTTTTCGCATGAATAATCAATAGTAGTTTCGCTTTATGACTTTCACAGTTCTAAGAATATCAGAATGATCAACTGATGATTGATCATGCATCTCACAAATCAAATTCATTTGTAGAAGTTCATTAAATGAAACTCATAGCTGATTATCATGATACAAGATTTTATTCTGAGTTCAACAATTCTTCAATTTGATATCTTCATATTATGTCTCGTCTCTTACTATTGCTTCGCGAAGTAGCATACAATTCTCATCAATTTCATTAGTCTTAAGAATCTGTTTATAGATTGATTCATTAATGTTATTCTTTAAATCAGCAATTTTCATTCAATTCAAAGTTAGAATAGTGATTCATTGATAATGAACGCACTCATTTTCTGAATCTCTGAGCACGACGTCAGCTTAATGAGTTAATGCATTAATCTTGATGTTTTGTTTATCAGATTAATGTATTATTCTGAAGTTGAAATCAACAAACTTCTGAACTCAACATATTTGATGTTTGCTCAACTCTTTATCTTTCATCAACGAAGTGAGTGCTTGATGATCGATGAACATCTTGATAGAAATGTCAGTTAACTTCAGTTCAAGTCATTAATGTTTAAATGCTCAAATGATGATCAGAAGTTCTTTATCATATATTTCATAGTTGCATTCAGCAGAAAACATGTTCTTGCTATAAAAGACAATTAAATGTAGTACTTTTTCATCATTATATTGAGAGAAAACTTCATTATTAACATAGTTGAATGAATCAATTTCAAGAATAGTCTTATGAGTTTAATCAAAGTGACGTAGTATAAAAGTTTTGATCATACATCTCTTCATATAATTGAAGATGATTTAATAAACTTCATTTCATTCAAATATGATCTTTTTTTGAGTAAGTTGAATCATTGAATGAACAATCTTCGAAAAGTTCTTAATGAAACATTGATAGAAATTGCAGAAGTCAATAAAAAACTGCATCTGAGTGAAATTATTGATTGTAAATTAATCAACGACTGCTTGCATCTTTTGCAAGTTCATCTTCAATTCTTTAATTAATATTAAAAGTTCTAGAAAAATGGTTTTTTGAACATGAAACTTGCACTTATTGATGTTTATCTGTAAATCAGCTTCTCGTAGTTTATTCAAGATCAATCATACATGTTGCTTGTGTTTCTTCAAGATCTTGCTGTAAATGATAATGTCATTTAGATAAATTTGATAAAACTGATGTAAATATTTGAACAACACATCATTTATATAATGTTAATAAAACGTTGATTTGTTAATTAATTCAAAGAGCATTACATGATATTTGTATGAGTCAAAAATAATAATAAAGATAGTTAAATCTTTGTTATCTGAGTGCATGCATAGTTTGTTGAACGTGATAATGATGTTTAATTAAGTCAGATACTTGCTTTCTTGTATATGAGTAAGAATCTCATCTATCAATGATAAAGAGTAGTGATTTCATTTGATCAAAGCATTAAACTTTCTGTAATTAATGCAGAAACGCAGACTATTATCTTTCTTTTCAATGAATAAGATAAGTGAGACGTATAATGCAAAGCTGAAGAAAATGAACTTTTTGTTTAAATGATTAATCAGATACTTTTTTATCTTCTGAAGCTTGTGATTGAATATCTAATATAGTTTGCTTCGAGAAAGCATTTCTTCATTGATTAACTCAATTTTGTGATCATAGAAATGATGCAAGAATAGTTGATTGATCATTGCTCAATCAAAGACATTTAGATAGTTGTGATATTCAGAAAAGAGCTTGATCTTAACTTGCTTGAGAACTTCAGCGTGAAAAAACTCATGCAAATTCACTTCTTCAGACTTGTTTTCAACTGTAGTTATGAGTCAATTGATTTTCAAGATGATAACAGCAAAGATCTTGATGTTTAATCATTTGATTAACATTCTATATGTTACAGTCTTTATCATTGCTATGTTTGTTGAATTTGACGTCGTTTAGAGATTTTGACGTTAGTTAAAGTCGCGTTACGCGATTTCAACTGTTTAATTAGTTTAACTGACTTTTCATTGAACTAATTAAAAGAAGATGATTTCTGACTGAATTAAGATGTAATGAAAGTGAAAGATCTCTTCAGTATATGAGTAGAAGTTCAGCTTTTCTGTTTCGTGATTGTTTTATTGCTTAAGAGTAAAACAATTGATTTCTGACTAGAAGTGAAATTCGAAAATTGAAGAAAATTGATTTGCATATCAATTACTAAATTGATTTTGTTCATTTATGTTTTTTCAAGAATTATTTGATGTTGATTTAATTAAGTGATCAATATAAAAGTTGTGTTAATCATGTGATTTTAAACAGTCAGATTTGAATAAATGACATAAGTAATAAATTTCTTAGTATAATGATCGTTGAATTCTCGAATTGACTTTGCTTTGATCAAAGTCAGAAACTTAATTTGCAACTTATCACAAACAATCTGTGTAATTACTTCATCAATGAATGAATAATCAGCAGCTTTGATGTTAATCAATGATTTCAATAAGTAACTAATTTCATTGCTAGAAAGTATATATTCAGTAGTTAAAGATTCAGAAGCAAAAAGATCATCTGACATGCTCATCATTGAAGAAATTAACACATCTTTCATTACATCTTTGATGAAAGTCTCTAGTTTTTTGTCTTGCTATTCTTGAAAGACATTTTCTCATTCTCTTTATTCTTCAAAATGATGATCTCATGTAAATAAAAAGTGAATGTACAAGATGCAAAAGTATCAATCTTGTTCAGCTGAAAGCAATTCTTGAACAAATGATCAATAGTTTTGCAAATGTAGCAGATAATTGATGATCTTGCTGACTTAAAGATAAAAAAGATAATTAACTTAACATAATTGATTATCAAAGTTGTTATTGATAAAGAAGTAATATATTTATCAGATACAATAGTGACTTTGATGATAACAATGTAACGTTCGCTGCGAAGTTGATAATTGACTCATTGTTTACTATTCACATCTTGAAGAAAGATTCTTAAGTGAGTGAGCAAAGTAAAGTTCTTTGAACAGACTGATAAAGCATTCTGCAAGCAATTATTGATTTTATTCTGAAGATTGTTCATTAGAATATAATCATTGTATTTGAGATAATTAAATAACTTCATAAAGTTGAAGTAAAAGACATTAAAAAACTTGTCTGCTTATCTCAAAGCGTTGTACTTATAACAACACTTTCAATTCTTATTCAGTTCATTGTATATTTCTTTCAGATGCTCAAATAGCTCGTTGATCAAAATGTATGAATGTGAAGCATCATGTTGATGTTGAGCAAAGATGTACTCAGCAGCATCATCTTTTAGTCTAAATATCACATAAACAATACAAATATTCTCATTATTGAAGTAATTAACATTTGTTTGAAGCTTGTTGATTATCTTGATTCTTCAACTGTCTCATATTGATTCATCTTCATTAATGAATATAAATGAGTTTAAAAACTTAAAAAACTTATGATGATCATTGTTGAATAAAGTGAATGACTTTTGTCAAGTATGATTCTCAATAGAAGCTCAAGACTTTGTAAACTATCAAAGTTAAGATTGATTCATTGAATGTTGTTTCTTTTTTAAACTCAATACTTTCTTTTGTAGTTTGATGATAGTTTCTTCTTAAATGTTTATTGTTATTTGATTGATCTTTAGCTTATTAAGTCTTTTGATATGATTGACTTGTAAATTAATTCATTACTTATTGAGTTTTAAAATCATGTTTTGTTAATCTTTTAACTTAATCAGTATCTTGATTATCTCATCTGACTGATCAATAACTCATTGACGAAGTTGTTAACTTATGTTAATGTTTTATGAAGTAGCAACATTCTGAGATTTCACTGAAGCATCAAAAGAAATAAGAAAAACTCATTTACTAGCAATGCTTTTAAGCAGATAAGCTGTTCATGATTCAACTGATTCAGAGTCGTATGTCATTATAAGAAAGATAAAGATAGATAAATTTGATTATGATAAGATTGAGTGATTGATTAGATAAATTTAAGTAAATTTGAAAGTATGTTTTAATGAAAGTAATTTGAAGAATTTCTTATGAATTTTCTGAATGAATGAAGTAGATTATTTCATATTGTTTACACGTTGATAGCAAAGTAGTTGATTAGCATTTATCTACTGTTAGAAATTGATCTAAAGCGAGTCATAAAGATATCATTTAACTAATAAATAAATGCTAAGAAAGAAAAGTATTTACAGAAAAGAACTCAATTCTTATATGTATGTTTCTCAGTTCTGTGCTAAACTTGATTGAGTTAACATTTTACACATATGATGCAGAATCTCAATGATATCATTTCTAAATCAGATTCTCACTAAACTTGATTAAAATGAAATCAAACGAAAACTAAATGAAGAATAAATGAAGATTAAAATTGTAACAAAAGTAGCATTAAGCATCATGTTAAGAATAACTGTAAAGAGTATTTCAATATTATTAATACAATTAAAAATCTTTTTAGAAAATGAGCATAATTTCAAACATGATTAAAAACATTCAAGTGAAGAAAAGAATGTTAAATAAAAGCAACTTCTTATTGTCTTTCTTATGAGTTATTTGTAAATATTCATTGTATCTATTTACAATTTTTTGCTGCATTTCAAATGCATAAATAATCTGTTGCGATCGTGCACTTCGAGTTAGTCTAACATAGATCATGTCAGACTATCATAAACTAGTATAGAGCTGATGTTGACACGCTAGCGACCTAGCGTGCCTTCGTGAGTAAAATTCACGACGTGTTGCATCTTCTTTCTTCTTCAGCTTTGAACTTCTAGTTAGAATACATGCATATGATTCGCTCTATGCAGACTTATAACATTAGTTCAAAGCTCATCAATCTTGCTGTTGACGTGTAAATGATATAAAAACAAGCTACATCATTCAAACTTGAATCAGAATTGAAACTTGAAAATTGAGTTCAGAAGACTCATTAGAAATCAAGAAATTTCTAGAACAGAACAGAAGAACATGAACGCGTTGCTTTAGACTAACTTTTTACTGAGTTCATCATCAGAACAGAAGAACACGAATGCGTTGTTTTAGAACTGAAATCAGAAATTTTAGTTGAATTTCAATCAGCAATTTTCTACTCACATAATGACTAGAAGCACAGAATTATCAGAATCAGTAAGCATTGCTCGCTATGAACTTCAAAATGCTGAAAGAGAATCACTTTTATCACAGAATCAAACAGCATCAGAAGAAGAAGACATGAATGCATCATCAAATACAGAAGAAGAGAACATGAACACGTTGCTTTTTGATCACGAAATGATCAAGATCAGCATCAGCACTGAACTGAATGCTTGAATAAGCACTCATGAAGCAGACGATCTCATTGTCTTTATCAAGTACATGTATCAACAGCATGACATCGAAATCGAGATTTACAATGACATGATTCAGATGTTGAATAACGTCAACAAGATCAACATTGAATTGAAAGCTATCAACATTGAGTTGAAAGTTACGCAGATAACGTTGAACATTGTTTGAACATGTTTACAGAAAAAGATGAAGAAAAAGAATGTGATTATACATCATCTAGAAGCAACATTAAGTTGACTAAGCACTTTAATTTCGAAAAATCGATTCTCGAAGTTGATCAAGCTATCTGACTCGTCTCTGTTCAAAGATTCAAGACAGAATGTGAATAATTAATTGTTTTGAATGTGAAACAAGCTGAAGATGAATAAGAATCATTTTTCTATCGAAGAAATGAAGATTGCATATGTGAAAAGTCGAGTCGATGAAACGATGATCAAACACATAGCATTCAGAATGAGAAACATGATCACAAACTCATTTCTTGAAGCAGAAGAAATACTGTCAATTCTAAATAAGATGTACAACGACTTCAATCAACATCATATGACTCAACGACAGTTTTTGAAGCTGTATCAAAACAAGATCTTCTTTCATGAATTTTGAATGAAATTTCAAAGACTTAGTGTGAAACTAGAATACAATAACGAAACTTTACTAGATGATCTTCAACATAAGATTAGCTCAGATCTTCAGCGAGTCATGATCAATGAACAAACTATGAATTTGAATGAATTCATCAACATTTGCATGCAAGTCAACGTTTGATTGACGAAATTGAATGCTCGATTAGTTCTCAAGACATCAACGACTCAAGTCACTCGCTCTATCGCTAGCATCTTGACGACGATCACAACTGCGATCTCAGCTTCAATCTCTGCATGAAAGAAACTCAGAATATTGAACGTTGATTCTGCTAAAGAGAAGATGTTTAAAAAAAAAACTCTGCTTCAAATGCAAGAAGTCAAAACATAGAGCACGCGACTGTCTTGAATCAGCTTAGATGCACGAAATCGCAGCGAATTCGAAAAACAATCTGTCTTCGTCAAAGTAGTGATTGAGAGCGATATACTCATATTTTGCTTCATCAGCATGTCTGATGATTCATTTGATTTCAAGTCGTTCACTGTTGATGTCATCTTAAATAGTCTAGAAAAGATATTCAGATCTTTCGCTCTGATAAATACTGAAGTCACTGACATGACTTTCATTGATGAATCTTTGATGTCAGAGCTATGTGAATGCTTTGATATTCAGTCAATATCGCTGTCAAAATCAAAATCAATTTGATCGTATGATGAAATTTCTGATTGAAAGTCAATTACACACACTCTGTATACATCAATCATGATACAAGAACACAAGAATAAAATAATGTCTTTATTGATAACTCATCTAGATCAGCACATGATAATCATTGAAAATTTCTGATTGAAAAGAAATCAAATGTTGATAGATTCTGCAAACGATTGATTAATATCATCATTGAAGATTTGAACATTGAAATCTGTTGTTTTGAAAGCAAGCAGTCAATCAGCATTTCACAGAGCTGAATCAAACAAGATTTGCAAAATGAAACAAAAGAACTTGAACTCAATTGTTACATCAACAATCATCTTGAAGAAACTCATGAATCAGAAATCAGTGAATAGATTCATTGAATCTGCTTGATTCATTGAATCTGCTCTCATAGCAAAGCAAAGCACTTAAGTTGACTTCGATCAACTTTGTCTCTTTCAGTCAACTGAGACAAAGAAATTCGTTAATATTGTCATGATCAAAGTCGTTATGTATTGAACTCTAGTCAAGAATAAGAAGATCAAGATCTTTTTCTTGATTATTAGTGAAATCAATCAAGCGCTTAGCTCAGTCGAAGATTTCGCGAAACTGAATGAAATGATTTCTGTCATGTCATTAAATGAACTGAAGAAGAAGCTTTCAATAGTTTATCACGACTTTCTGAATGTTTTTGATAAAGAAAAGATAACGCAGTTGCTCTTGCATTGATCATACGATCATAAGATTGAATTAGAAGAAGAGAATTAACTCTTTAGAAGTTGATTGTATTTCATGTTGAGCTACAAGTTGCAAAAGATCAAAGAGTATCTAGAAGAGAATTTGAAGAAGAAGTTTATCACATTCAGCAAAGCTTCTTTTGCTTCATCAATACTGTTTGTTGAAAAGAAAGATGACAATCTTCGCTTTTGCATGAACTATTGAAAACTAAATGTTCTGATCAAAAGAAATCGTTATTCAATACTCTTGATAAACGAAGTACTAGTTCGAATTCAAGACAGTAAGTATTTGACTCAACTCAACATTATCATCACGTTTAATAAACTGCACATGAGTTCAGAAAGCGAAGATTTAACTACTTTTGTTACTTTCTTCAACATCTACAAGTATAAAGTAATGCTCTTTGAATTGATCAATGAATCTGCTTTCTTTCAGCATTATATCAACGATGTGTTGTTCAACTGTCTGCATAGATTCTGTCAGACATACTTGAATGATATTCTCATCTACAGTAAGACATTGAAAGAACATAGAACTCATGTGAAAGAAGTGCTAGAAAAGCTTCGTGAAGTCGATCTACAGATAAACATTAACAAGTGCAAATTCAAGATTCAGAAAATCTCATTTCTTAAACTACTGATATTCATCAATGTTCTGCGAATGAATTCTTGAAAAGTAGATGTGATTCGAGACTGAAAAGTGTCTCGATTGTTGACTCACATGCAGATCTTCATTGACTTCTGCAATTTTTATCAACAATTCATAAAGAACTTTTTAAAGATCGCTCAACTCATGATAAAGCTGACTTGAAAAGATCATTTCTTTGAATGAACAGAGATCTGTCAGATGATCTTTGAAGAATTAAAGTAACAAGTGACAACAGTTCTCATTCTGAAGCATTTCGACTCGATCAGAGAAGCTATTCTAAAAACTGACTTCTTGAACTATGTCAACGACGAAGTATTGTCTCAGTATGACGATGAAGACATTCTACATTCAGTGATCTTTTATAGCAAGAACATGATTTTCGCAGAATGCAACTACAAGATTTATAACAAGAAACTGCTGATCATCATTTGCTGCTTGAAGTACTGACATCTTGAATTGAAATGTACGAATATTTCAATCAAGATCTTCATCGATCATCTGAATTTGAAGTACTTCATGATCATCAAAGAACTGATCAGATGACAAGCTAAATGAGCTGAGAAGTTATCTGAATATAACTTCAAGATCATATATCAGTTGAGAAAACAGAATCTGAAAGTTGACGCACTGATCAGAATATCAGACGTCAAGTCAGTTGAAGCAAATGATGATCATAAGCTATATCAGCATCAGATGCTATTATCAGAAGACAGATTTGAACTTCAGTCAATAAAAGATGATCAGAAAGCTGATCAAGATCTGACTCAGATTCGAAACTTGAATTGAAAGTTAATCAAAATTCGATCGAAGAGATGATTTCTATTCAGAATCAGATTATAGTTGAAAATCAAATGAATCAACTGTGCTTCAATATTTAAATAATCATGAAACAGAATAGAAAGACTTGTCAAGATATTGATCTAGACAATTGCAAAGTACTTAATGAAGTACTCTGAAAAGATGATAGACTATGAGTTTCTCAGTCAATGATCATTCTATTGATAAGAGAAGCACATGATCTTTTGATCAGTGATCACTCTGACATGAATCGAATGTTGAACTTGCTGAGACGATCATATTGCTGATCGAAGATGAGAATGATGATCAAGCACTACATTCAAAACTGTTACATTTGTTGTAGATCAAAAGCATTGAGAGATCAAATCAATGAACTGCTGAAGTCATTGCTCATACTCAAGCAGCGATGACAGAACATATCATTAGACTTCATTATTGATCTATCAGAAAGTGATGAAAGCAACGCGATTCTGATAGTCATAAATCGATTGTCTAAGAAACGACACTATATATCATGTTGATCAGATGACGAAGAAATCTTTGCAGAATAAACAGTTAAGCTACTGTTGATATGAGTCTTCAGAATTCATGAACTATCAAGATCAATAATGTTCGATCGTGATTCACAATTTATATCGATTGTCTGAAAGTCTTTATGTCTGAGACTAAACATCAAGGTGAAACTATTCATTGATTATCATTCTCAAATTAATGATCAGACAGAAAGAGCGAATCAGAATGTAGAATAATATCTACGAAGCTACTGCTCATATATGCAAGATGATTGATTCATCTGATTATTCATGATTGAATTCGTTGATAACAATGCTATTTCATCGTCAATTAAACAGTCAACGTTCTTTCTGAATGAGAACTTTCACTCTCATATGAGCTTCGATTCGAACTCAATCAAATATGAGATCACTCAAGCTAGAATCAAAGCAGACAAAGCAAAGAATATATTCAAACACATGAAATAATTTCTAGCATTAATCAAGCAAGTCTTGACAAGAGTCAGAGTCACAATGAAGAAACAGATTGACAAGCATTGAAAGAAAATCATCTACAAGATAAATAACATGATGTTTCTGAATTCTAGAAACATAACGATCTTACAATCATCAAAGAAGCTAGACGATAAAATGCTAGAACTCTTCAAGATTCTGATTAAGATTGAACATGTTTATCAACTGAAACTATCATTGATTATGAAGATACATTCAGAGTTTGCATCAAATCTGCTGTGACTAGATTCAAAGAACTCGCTGAATAAACAACGAAATGAATCGTCTGACTCTATAGTGATTGACGATGAAGATAAATGAAAGATGAAAAACATACTGAACTTCAGACACTATGAACGAAATAAACGATTACAATATCGTGTCAATTGAAAAGAATACGACGTTGATTTACATTGATACAACGTCAATGAAAGTGAATTCGAAGAATGCTCGAAGATCATAAATGACTTTCATGAACAATATTCAAACAAGTCAAGATAGAAATTGACTTAAGAAAAATCGATTGAACTGCAGCAATGAGAACATTGCTAGATGAAGAGAGAGAGTAATGTTGCGATCGTGCACTTCAAGTTAGTCTAACATAGATTATGTCAGACTATCATAGACTAGTATAGAGCTGATGTTGACACGCTAGCGATCTAGCGTGCCTTCGTGAGTAAAACTCACGACGTGTTGCATCTTCTTTCTTCTTCAGCTTTAAACTTCTAGTTAGAATACACTCATATGATTCGCTTTATGCAAACTCATAACATGATCTTGATGAAGTTCATTGCATTCTAAGCAAAAGTTGCTGTGCAAAAGTAAATTCATGTCTAGATAAAAATGATGTTAAAAACACTTTCATATTTTATAATAAATGCTTTATTACTTACAATTTAAGTTTTTAAAAATGCATTAAAGTTAAAACATTCTGCTATCATCAGAATAATGATTGACATTATGCTCATGATAATGAGAGTAAGCTTTTGTCATGATTTTAGCATGTGTTACTTGAAAGATGTTGAAAAAAGAAATGTTAAATCACTTAAATGATGTTGAACAATATTATAAATAATGATAGATGTGAGATTATTAGTGATGTTATGAGAATTTCTCGATATGAATGATACTCAGCGTTCATGAGATATAAGAATCTCTGAATAATCTCTTTCTTTTCTTTCTTCTTCATGCAACGTCTTGTATTTAAAATCTAGTTATTAGAATTTCATTCTGATTTCATTCAGTTCTCAGTTCATGACAGCTTTCACTGAACAGTGAGTGTCATAATATATATCAAGAAGAAGAGTAAGATGCTTTGAATGAATATATACAGTTTTTTAATAATATTTTAATTGACACAATTGTCATCTGAAAGCTTCTGTCAATGATTCAATACTATGTAATGCATAAGCATGTATTCATCGTAATTTGTGTTACGATAAATTCATTGTTTTTTTTGTTGAAATGTCATATTTTCTGTCTCAGCAAACTCTTCAGAAATATTATTCTCAAGAAGTGTGTGATTCTGATAGTCGCGATACATATTCAAAGTGTTATCACGTAGACAATGATGAAGTGAGTCACAAAAAAATACATGAAGTAGAGAACAAAATGATTGATCTGAGCAGTGAACTGCAGCATGTTGCTCTGATCAATTGTGAAATTGTTGAAGAAAGCTGTTGATGAGTTGAACATCAATGTGATTAAAGACAGAGCAGAGTCAATCATAAGACTGTCTGTAAATGCAATAATGTACAAAAGTATGTCAAGATGATTTGCATATTGAAAAATTCACTATTAATGAGTCAGTTCAATGCAGCAAAGATGATCTGATTTATCACTTATAAAGTAGTTCTTGATATCATCTTTCTTTTCTTTCGCTGACTTTTTCTCAGTTATCTCAGACGAGTTTGCATCGTTTAATGAAGACTTTCTGAGTTCAATCTGACTGAATAGATTTTTCGCAGTAGATGATGATGCATCAAGCGATTTCTCAACATCAGACATGTCTGATGAGTACATTGACTCAGCGATCTTTTTCATGTTTGATGATGAGTGTCATGATGTCAAATCATCAACTCAATTTAGAATCTAGATTGTTGATATTTTAAATAATTTTGATTCATTGAATCTGTTTTGCTGTTCAATGAATCAAGTCATTAATTTAATCATCATCATCTTAATTTAGTCTCAGCAATTCTGTTTCAATCATCTCAGTCATGTGTGCAAACTTCTGCAATCTTAAGTCAATAAAACTATTGTTTAGTCTTGATTTTGCTCGATTCATGTATATAAAAGTTGAGTTTTCATTCTTTTCTTTCATTCTTTGTCTTTCATCTTATACATTATTTGATGTATTGTTCTATATCTAGTTTAAGTAATATAATAATCAATTCTCTATATTGATAGAATCTTTAATTCAGTTTAGTTTCTGACATTACAAAAGATTTACACTTTTTGCAATGTTTTCATATGCTGAAATCTCATCTAGTTATTCTTTCGCTCAAATGAAGTCACTTTACAATCTCTTGATCGACGATGAGTATGCTGTTAAACAGTTCACTCAAAGTGTGATCGAAAATTCAGTTGAGATCTTTCGCATAATGCAAGAGCTTCAAAATCAAGTTTGACAACATGATGTTATCATCTCATTCTCATTCATTGTTTTCAGTTCTTCAATTTATATAAAATTGAATTCTCAATCTCTTGCAATGATATTTCAGATCATTGCACAAATCTTGAACAATCAATCTTTTCTTATCGTTCACTTCTTTGCAAACTCTGTCGCTATCTCGATTCTCATTAAATTCAAAAAGCTTTTCAACATATCTGAATATGAAAAAGATAAAGATTGATTGAATGTCTGAAAGCAGAGTCTGATACAGCGCATGAACATAAACAACAATCATTATTTCTTTCATCAAGTCAAGATCATTTATGTCGAGTCATGATTCATCATAGATAAGAAGACTCACAATTTAATGAATCAATATTGAGTCAATGATCTTTGTATTATTTTCATCTTTGCAGATTGATGACATAAGTTGTGTTATTGCTGCAACAATTCTTTCAAGACAGAAGATGTTCATTTATATTTTCGTGAAATTTTGAAGCAAAACATGAATAGCTTTGTTAACTACTACAATTTCTTCTATTAAAAGAAAGAATGTTCTTTGATGAAAGATTTCTCATTGATTGACTGTTTGAAGCGTAATGTCAATTATTTCATTCAAGTCATCGTCTTTTTCTGACAAAATCTTGATGAAACTTGATCATTCATTTTTCATTAATGAGTTTAAGCATTCTCTGACATTGATGAAGAGCTTCAGCAGCTTAAACATCATCAATCTCACTTCGTCTTCATCATCATTTCATTCATCAAAGTCAAGAGCATCTCTGCATTAACTAGTAACTCTTGAGATTCAAAAATCATCATTTCTGTGACTGTTATTTTGACAGTATCTTCATCTTTCTCATTCTCATTTCTTGATGAGTTAATGAATTTAAGTTTCATCATTGTCATCGTTTAAGATAAGACTTTGATCGTTTCTGAGATTAAGAAAATCTGCAACAAGTGAAAGCTGTGCTACTACTGCAAATTACAACATTCAAACAAAATTGTTAAAGAATGCTCAAATAAGAAGTTTTTCACTCTGCATATCATGAATATTTACAAACAATGACATTATCAATATAAATGAAGAAGTCTTGCTGTTCACTACCTCGTATTCCCGACCGTCATCGCTGGGGTGACGCTCTCAACTCCCCCCGGCGGCGATTCGCTTGGCACGTCGATTCGTCATCCCACCCTCGGTCAATCCGTCACCTCACCCGAACGCCCCCTAAACGCGCTCGAGCCCGATACTTTCTATGACACGAATTGTCGAGCCGGCCGAGGCGACTTCAACGGTTCAGAAATCATGGGAAAAGGTGAAGGTTTGACTCAGCAAATGCA